>WNFE01000043.1_pt1 | contig 74568 bp, 63 predicted proteins | sample 5400451 | NCBI WGS metagenome assembly WNFE01 (sample SAMN13153344, study PRJNA577476) | soil metagenome | isolation source: 200 cm saprolite under Douglas fir tree site 2 hole 2 | place: USA:California | collected 2015-04-18
TGGAGTTGGCGAAGGTGGCCAGGAGGGATGGGCAGGAGTTCGATTGTGCAACCTGGCTGCACAAAGCTCGCTCACTGCCGAAGGATCGTAAGCGTTAAGGGAGGTGCATATGAGCGACACCTCTGACAGGCAGGCCCGCAGGGGCGGGCGGATTAAGGTACGAAGACGTGGCCGCTCTCAATCCAGGAAAGGCACTCTTCGAGCGACAGAAGCTGGGCTATCTCGCACCATTTTTCGGTGTGGCGGAAGTAGGCAAGATCGAATTGCCCATTTCCAGCGTACTGTAGTCTGGCAAACTTCGACTCGAAGGAAGGAGAAAGCGCATTAGGGCCAGGTGAGCAGTAGGTTGAACAGAAGTAAAAGAAAGGACCTCGCCATTTTGAGTGAATATCCACCAGGTAATTGAATTGCGTCTTTTTATCAGGAAGCTGGACATAGCGGGGCTTCAAGATGGAGTCAATGAGGTTTTGCGCTTGACGCTGGACTTCCTGCTTGATATCGGTGGGGACCCGAAATGCTCCGGCCGGATCATAGACCCAGCCTCTGCCCGATGGCGGTTTTGGCCCGATCATTTTGAACGATGCCATCCCTCTCTCCTCCACCTTACCGCGCCGATGGAGGCTGCCAGTTACCGGGCAGCAATTCGTGGATGTGAGTGATCTTGATCGAAGGCAGGCGGGCCAGGATATCCGTCAAGTAAGCCTGGGGATTCAGGCCGCGCCGCCGAGCACTGATCAGCAGTGAGTAAATGACTGCACTGCGCCATCCCGCGTCGGGATGACCGATGAACAGCCATCGCTTTCGACCCACCACAGTAGGTCGAATGTCATTCTCGACCAGGTTGTTATCGATCTCGAAACGTCCGGCCTGGAGATAGCGGAGCAAAGCATCGTACTCCTTGAGGAAGTAGTTGACGGCCTGGCCCAGCGTGCTTTTGGGTAACAGCTTGGGTTGCAGCTGCTCGGCCCGTTTCTTGAGCGCTTCCCAGATCGCTGGCGCTTGCTCTTGGCGAATTTGGTATCGCTGGTCGGGAGCAAGATGCCGCACCTGATCTTCGATGCGATACAGTTGCCGAATCTGGGCAATAAACCAAAGCGCTTCGACGAAGGATTCCTGCAGTGCTTTGTAGAAGCGTCGGCGAGCATGCGTGAGACACCCATTCCGTTGCAGGGCAGAATCCTTCCGTTCCAGAGCCGCATAGACCTCGTAGGCATCGGTCTGAATCGTTCCCCGAAATCCTTGCAGTCGTTGCCGCGGTACCTCCTGTCCGCGGCTGCGAGAAAACTCCAGGATCACATCTTGCCCGGGAACCGAGTAGAACCACAAATAGCCTTGCGCTGCCTTGCCCTGCACCTCCGGATCCAGAACCTTGACCGGCGTTTCATCAATCTGTAAATAACCTCCCGCCTTCATCCCCGCCCACATGGCGTCATAGAGTGGCTCGAGCCAGCTGGCGATCTGTTCCACCCACTGCACTATTTGCTGCCGTGGAATCTCTACTCCATGCCGCTCACGAAAGATCTGCTCTAACCAGTAGAACGAGAGGTGATCATCGTAGCGGGCCAACACGATATGCACGGCCAAGCCCAACCCCAGTTTGCTCTGTGGCAGCAAGCGCGGTGGCAACGGCGCAATGGTCATGCCCCGCTGACCGCAACGGCAGGCGGCATACTTGGGCCGTATCGTCCGCCGGCGAATCAGCTTGGCCGGCACCCAATCCATCTCCTCCGTGACTTCCTCTCCGATGCGAGATAGCGGTCCGCAGCACGGGCAAATCGTGATCTCTGGTTCCAAGATCACCGTCTCGGTCTCCAGCTCGACGGGTAGGGGATGGCGTGCAGGACGGCGCTGCCGTTGTGCCTTCTGTTCTTCTGCCAGCACTTGCTGGCTGAGCGGTTCCGGTCGTTGCCTCTGCTCCCGCAGATCGCTGGCGATCTCGTCGAGTTGGGCTTGCTCTTCGGGCGATAACTTCTCTGCCTTCGGGCCGAACAGTTGTCGCTTTAACTCCGCGATGAAAGCCTGCGCTTCCGCTAGTTGTTCCTCTTTCTGGCGCAGTTGTTCTTCCAGCGCCAGCATCTGCTCCACAACCGCCTCCAGCGGTTGCTCGGCCAGCTGTTGTCGTAGGACCTCACGCCGTTCCATCCAGCACCTGGCGAAAGTTCGCGTGCAGCGGATACACGTATATGTCTTTCACCGGCACCTGCACCCCGTGGTAGCGATCCTGGCGCGAACGCCCTTGCGTCTGTCCTACTCCTTGCCAGTTGGCGGCACGATATACGGTCCCGCGAAATCGATCCCGTTCCACAAATGTTTCCACCAGCGTGATCCCGTGGCCGTACTTTTTCTGCCAATCCCCGCTCAGTCTTCGCAGCACCTGCCCCAAGATCCAGCTCCCCAAGTGCGCCACTTGTACCCACGGCAGAATCAAGAATCGACAGTTGTTGGTGAGGCGCCACAGATTGGCTTCGCGCTGCGCCCCTGTCCAACCAATAAAGTGATCGCGATCTCCACACTTCCACGCTGCCGATCCAAACCACAAGCCCGCCAGCAGGCGATCGTCTCCCTGGCGCACTCGGTACTGCAGGTTCTCGCCCACCGCGCCTCCACCCGATCCCAGATAGTGAAACTGTTCCAGAGCTGCCGCCAACTCTTCTCGTCCAGCTCGATCCTGGCTCACTTCTTCTATCCTCAGCCCGCTCCGTTCAGCCAACGGACCCTGGATCGGACTCTGATCCCACAGCCGCGGCACCATCACTACCGCTCGCATGCGGTTGGTCGGCCTCTGCCGCCGCCGCGGCAAGGATATGAGACCTCGCTTCTGGAGTTTGACTAACAGAGTTCGCGCCGCCATGTCCTTGTACTGGCCCGCTCCATTCCGCCAGTTCCACTGCGCGCACAGTTGCTGCGAGATGTGCCGCCGGCTCCACTCGGGATGCGTCGCGATCAGTTCTCGCAGCCCCGCCACATCCCTGTCCCCTAACTGTCGACCTTGGATTACCAGAGCTTTCTCTTGCATGAACTGGTTATGACAAATCCCAAGTCCGGAGTCCAGCAGAAAAGAACCAAAGAACAGGGCAGGAGTAACCAAGTGGATTACCGGCGGAACCAGTGCCGGCGCGGCGTGGCTTCCAGACCGTGCAGTAACAAGCTCAGTTCTTCCGGGCGCAAACAACAGCTACGACCTTCTCCCTTGGGCCAACCGAAGCTACCCTTCTCTAATCGCTTGGCACAGATCCACAGTCCCGAACCATCAAAGAGAAGAAGCTTGAGCCGATTGCGATGGCGATTGGTGAACAAAAAAACGTGACCCGAGAGTGGATCCTGTTCCAGTACACTTTGCACCCGGGCTTGCAGTCCATTAAAGCTTTGCCGCAGATCCACCGGCTCGAGGGCAATGAAGATGCGCGTGGCCGGGGATAAACTCAACATGCCGACTGCAGGCTCTCCCACAGGGACCGCATCCAGGCCCCCGCAGCCGTCCCTCCCAAACGCACCACGGTCCCGCTTGGCAGCACGACCTCCGCTACCCAAGCACCTGCCGGAGCGAACGAGGGCAAACGCACTTCTTCAAAACCTGGAGTCCCATTCGACGAATTACTGCGCTGGCGCTCTTCCCGAGTCCATCGGTGGAAAGTTCCTTCATTCAGACCATGCTGTTGGGCAAACTGACGTGCGGACAACTGACTGGAGCGATATTGAGAAATCCACTGCGCGCGTTCTGGCGCGCTCACTCGAGGCCGACGCTGCAGGGCGTGAGATTCCATGGCGTCAGCTTCTCATTAATTATCAGCATTGACTAGGATGCACCCCGCTTTACGCTTACGATCTTCCACGATCTCCGGAGGACGGCGGTGCGCAACATGGTGCGAGCCGGCGTGCCCGAGCGTGTCGCCATGACCATCAGCGGACACAAGACTCGGAGCGTGTTCGATCGCTACCACATCGTTTCCCGGTCCGACATCGCGGATGCGGCGCGGAGAGTTGAGGCGAGTCAGGAGCGCGACGCGGCGGCTCAGAAAAAATCCGACGCGGCCTGTTTCGGGCAGAACTCGGGCAGAGTTGCACCAAAAATGGGAAATGCTCGCTCAGCAGCTTTCCCCGCTTCCCTTCCTAACTAGCTTTTCTTCGTGTGGGTTGGACTGGTGCCGGGAGGGGGAGTTGAACCCCCAAGGGCCGAAGCCCGGCGGATTTTGAGTCCGCTGCGTCTGCCAGTTCCGCCATCCCGGCTTTCTCAACTTAAGTCTTTGGCAGGTAATGACCTAGTTGATGATGGGTGCTGCGACTTTCGAATGCGCCGATTCATCGGTGTCCGTTCTGGTGTCACTTGGCGCAGCCAGTGCAGCACCAGTATCGCATAGCCGCTGCACTGCCGCCAATTGGTGCTTAGGGGCCAAATGAGCATATCTAACCGTCATCTGGATAGTCTTGTGTCCCATTAGCTCCTGGACTGTTCGCAAGTCAACACCAGCCATCACCAGACGACTGGCGAATGTGTGGCGCAAGCAATGCCAGGTAAAGTCCTTTAAGCCCGCCGCTTTCACCGCGGGATCAAACCACTCCCGTGGGGAAACCAGCCTCTGTCCATACTTGTTTAGAAACACGAAGGGTTGGTCATTACAACACTTCCGAGCGCACTTAGCGCTGCCAAAGCCTCGTCGTTCAACGGGACGTGGCGGAGTTCGCCGTTCTTGCTCAGGGGAATGGTCAGAGTCCGACGATCAAAATCTATGCAATCCCATGCCAGACCGTATTGTTCACTCAGCCTGAGTCCGGTGTGTAGAGCGAGATCCAGCTGCGGCAGATGTTTAAGCCATTTCTCAAGCATGACCTTCCGCAATGCATCTTCTTCTTTGGCGGAAAGGAAGCGAATTCTGCCATTGTTCTCCTTCCTTTGACGAACCAATCGCGCGGGATTGAGCTTTACCTTCCCGTTTTGCATGGCAAGGCGGTACGCCAAAGAGAGCAGAGCGCGATATCTATTCAAGGTGGCGGGCTTTAGGGTCGATTTGGCCGACAGCCAACGCTCGATTTCTTGTGGAGACACCGATTCCGCCGGGCGATCGCTAAGCCAGTCCGTCAATTTTGCCATTCTGATCTTGTCATCACCGTAGCTACGTTTGTGCGCAGCAGAGTATTCGAGTGTGTCCTTGGCAAGCTCACTGAAAAGGACCTTCCGAGCACGCAATTTCTCCGGCAACTTCCGCCCCTCGAGAGCCTCGGTCTTGCGCTTCCGGTACAGATCAGTGGCCGCACTCTTGCGGCCCGCTTTCTCACGACGCTTCCGACCATCCGCGTCGAAATAGCAAATCCACCAGATTCCCGTTCCCGGAACTTTTGCTCGTAGGTGCATTTCAAACGTCGCTTTACTTTCTGGTCTTTCCGCAGTCTCTCAGGAAAGATTGTTTCAACCAGCGTTTGATTCATCTCCTTCCAAACGCGGCCTAACTTTCCTGGAGAGACCCTGAACTTCGAGACCGTTCCCATCGATAGGAACCCATCGGTCACGGAAGAGATGCCATCGATAGCGCACGTTTGTACGTGCGTTTTTTGGTATCGCGCTAAGCTCCCGTCCCGACGAACAAAATCTAAGATAATCGAACAGCGATCGGTCTCCAACCCCATTTGGTGTTGCGATGGCCGATCAACGAGCGTTCTTACGAGTTCGCGCAGTCCACGTTTATAGTCCGCAGTGAAATCAGCGTACTTCTTATCCCGCAAGAAAATAGGAAGAGGTGTTTCTTCCAGCAAAACTGGAAGAATGATTTGCCGCTTTCGGGCAGCCTCCATTGTGTATGCGGCATTTAGTTCTCGCCGGACCCAAGCGCTCCTCAGAGCTTGCCGGGACAGAGCGATCAAGACAAAATCAGCTCTTTCTAAACCCCTTTCTATAGATTCCCGCAGCGAATCACCAACCCGGACTCGCTCCTCGTCTAACCAGACTTCAACACCATAGCGCCGCAAGTCTGACGTAAGCCTGCGCAGAAGGGGCTTGTCAGGCGTCGCGTGGCAGATGAAGACTGTGGTTACTTTTGGCATGGTTCGTGTCCGCGCCGCTAGTGGGAGCGCGAGATGACCTCAGGCTTTACTGCACCGGATCAACCTTGCCCGCCCGGGGACCGGGCCAATTCCTCCAGCACCTTGCAGCGCTCGATTAAGGAAATGAACTCGCCCGAATCGCCCACCACGGCGAGATAAGGCGCGGTCAAACCTACGACCTTGCGAACTTTCTCCTCAGTGCTGGTACTCTGCGGAATTCGCTCGGTTAAAATTACGCCATCGAAGTCGCGCAGTAAGAGGTCTGCATCAATCCAAGCTCCGTACTCCTTGCTCGTGCCAACTTGCACCCAGAACTCATCGGGTCTCTCGGGTAGGAACGTAGGGTAATTGGCTTCTGCCGTCACATTGGGGAAGGTCGCTGCTCCCTTCCAACTATCTTTGAGAAGCAGAACGTACTCTTGGGCCACAACGGCCGCAAGGTCTTTATCCAGCATGCCGAAACCCTGAGTTGTGATTGGCTTCAACGGTGTAGGGGGTGTAGGGACAGGCAGAGGTTGCCACAGCTGATCTTTATAAGCCTTGGCAAAAATCCGCTCCAGCCAGGGGTAGCGTCGCGCTAGAGTCCAGCGGATATCCTCGATCGCGATCGTCCCTAGATATTGACGTGGACCGCCGCTGCCGCTCACAAACACGAAGCAGCGCACGCCACGCACCAGACGCAACATGACAGCGAAAATAAAAAGCCTTGAGATGAGCCAACTCTGACCGGTCCCGAGATCAATAATTGCGTACGAATGGGGCACCGGGCGCCCCTGCAACGCATTCTTGAGCGTCTGGCTGTAGCTGTCGTTGGCTAACCGCTGCGAATCCATGCTGCCGAACGAGGTGGCGTCAGAACTCAACTGAGCGCTTGGGGTCTTGGCCAGTTCGAGTTCGATCCCTGCAATAGAAATCTTCGAAAGCCTGCCTCCGACGGTGGACAGGAACCTAGCGATCGGTTTGCGAAATATAATTAACGCGACGAGCGCGAGAAAACCCCAGATGGCAGTGCCTCCGAAAGCCAGTATTGCTTCGGGCAAGTGCGAGGAAGGCGGATCCAGTCGGGAGATCTGGACCTCAGTCGGTCCCAGCATGATTCCGCCGATCAGCATGGCGGGGAATTATAGTCCAGAACCCGCTGGGCGCAAGCAGTGGATTGCGAACAACTGTTTTGCGAACGGCCTTTGCTCTAGGCCGCAGCGGGCAGCAACGGCCCCGAATGAGCCAGCTATTATCTTGCTCTTTAAGATCGCTAGGCATACCCTCTACGATTATGGGTAGACGCTGCGGTGCGTTCGGAGTGCCTCCTTTGGTTGGATGTCAGGGGCAGATAAGTTCGTCACACTGAACAAACACTAGCAGCGTCGGTCTTGCCTAATCGACCCTGCCGGGTGAGTGTGCCCCAGCTAGTGGTTCGATTCTCTAAACATCCCTGCTCGCTTTAGCCAGTCCACATCGAGCTGGCGACAATCTTCGACCGTTAATGTGGATGTCCACTTTGGTCGGCCCATGGCAGAATTCACCTTCGAGCGCTTCGACAAGGGGATCAATTCCCTGTGGGGCAGACATGAGTCCGGTCAAAAAGCCCAATTGCCCTGGATACGGCAGGGTTCGATTTCCCTCACGCTAATCCTATGTAACTAAATGAAAGCAAAAGCCATTACAATTAATATCGGAGCTGATGAGCCATATTGACTATTATAGCCATTATGGCTATAATAGCTTACAAGGTTGGTGAGAAGTGATAGCCACAGGATATCCAAAAGGTCGCGTTCTCATTGTAGATGCCAAGCCCTCGATCCTGGAGTCTTACAGCCGGTGTTTAACCGACGCAGGGTTCGAAGTGGCCGGAGCCTCAGAGACCGTCGAGGCGTTACGCCGCAATGAGACTGGCTTGTTCGACGTTATTTTCAGCGACCTTTTGATGCCGGAAACTGAGGGTTTGAAATTTCTTCGTCGCATTCAAGTGCAATCTCCGCACGTGCCCGTATTCGTCATGTTGGACGCGCAGGATAACAGAATCGCGGTGCAAGCCACCGAGGCGGGAGTAGTGCAATCCCTAGTTAAGCCCATTGAACCGAAAGTACTTAAGGAGTTAGCAGCTTACGGCGTTCGCCTCAACCGTACGCGCCAGAGTAAACAAAGCCACATGGTGCCTTTCCGCAACTCTCGCGGCGAGCGTACCGAGGCGGCTTCTGTTAGCGCGACAGAAGCGAAGAACGAGTTTGGCCGGGTCCTCGAAAGTGCTATTCAGGGCGGCTTGATGTTCATCACCAAGTACGAAGCTGCGAGAGCAGTTCTAATGTCTGTTGAAGAATTCTACGCTCTTTCGAGTGCCGCCGAGGTTAAGCTCAACACGCTGAGTAGTAAATTCGATGCGCTTCTTGCTCAAATGCAGACGTCAGAATCTCGCGCGGGCATGAAAGCCACATTCGACGCAACGCCTGAGCAGATGGGAAAGGCTGCTGTAGCAGCTCTGCGCACGCGTGACTGATGCAGCTCAAATCCCATCCATCTATGTAATAGCGGGAACCAATGGGGCTGGAAAGAGCAGCTTAGCGGGCGCAATGTTATTGCAACAAGGCGGCAACTATTTCAATCCCGACGAGGCAGCAAGCCAGATTTTATCTGCCAATCCGGGGATCACTCGATTGCAGGCGAATAGCGAAGCATGGTACGAGGGAAAACGACTCTTGGAACGCGCAGTCGCCGAACGACTCTACTTCGCCTTCGAGACTACGCTTGGAGGGAAAACAATCACCGGTATCATACACGAAGCGCTGTCGAGGGGACTCGAGGTACGCATGTTGTACGTGGGCTTGAGCAGTCCGGATCTCCACATCGCGCGCGTGCGTTCCAGAGTCACGAGAGGCGGGCATGATATTCCGGTGGCAAAGATCCTCGAGCGGTATAACAGAAGTCTCGTGAACCTGATCAAGCTTGTCCCGATGTTGACTGAACTCAAGGTGTACGACAACAGCAAAGAAGCCGATCCAAACACGGGCGCTGCTCCACAACCGGTACTGATCCTCCACTCGGAGCGCGGCAAGATCGTGAGCCGGTGCGAGTTGAGCGATGTTCCGCAGTGGGCCAAGCCAATCGTTGCGGCAGCGATGTAGCATTCGCATGTGAGTTAGTGAAGGTGTGGTTCAACGAACAAAGCTGTCCGCCAAACAAAATCCATGAGTCCCCAGTCGTAACCCACAAACTTCACTGAGCGCCAAAGGTTCGGAATCGCTGGATTTTCTTTAGAAATTCTTGAAGATAACGTTCTTTCACGTTGGGGATTCTGTCGCAAAAAAGGCGAGCCTTCGTTCCGAAGCTCTTCCTGAACACCTTGTTAGAATGAAAATAGTGATGAAGAAAGTTTGCCACCAGACTGATACCGCGCGGAGAGACAGAGCGTGAACAGTTTTACGCAGAACGAGCTTGCCTCGCGTCTTGGGCTGTTGGACGATGACATGAAGAGCCAGGGTATTCCTTTACGGTTTCGGCCACTGGAATGCTTCAAAAGACTGTACGGCCCAATACCCGACGGCGATCTACGCACTAGCTTGTTCGACTCAATAGCCTCATGGTTCGTAGATCGCTATGGTAAGCGCGCTACGTGGGACCAAGTCTTAGGGCGTATTCCTGTATTCATTAGAGGCGAGCTGTACTTTGTTCAGGTCCCGTTTGTAAGCGAACAGACAATTGTCACGCTTACGGACCGAATCGATGACCTCCCGATTGAAGTCGCAAAGAGCTTTACGAATGACGAATTCCACGAACTTGCGCCTAAAGTAACTGCAGCGACGGAGGCATTGCAAAAGCTTTACACCCTGCATGTGGACGATCACATCTTGGACGACGCACAACGGGAACTGGCTTGGCGGGCGTTTTTTGATCTTGAGCATGCTACGGTGTCTCTCAAGGAAACTGGCGACACACAGAATGCGATCTTCCACAGCCATGCCGCTGCGGAGAAGTTTATGAAAATCGCGCTGATGAGAGCAGGCGTAGGGGAAGATCCAAAACGTCTAGGGCATGATCTACCCAAGATCTTTAAGCGACTGGTGCAGACGCAGCGAAGATTTGACTGATTAGAATGCTCCGTCCAAGCTCTTCCGGACTCTGCACCTAGCATGGAGATTCGATATTCTGGCGTAGGGCGAACGGTGCAGGAAGCCGTTACGGCATATAACGCCGCGCTGCACGTCTGTGAAGCTTTGGCTGGAGTCTGGATGTTCGACGCTGCAAGAGGATCGTCCGAAGCCAGGTTCGTGATCGGGCGATTCTACATTGATTCTGGACACAGGACCTATCACTGCGAGAACTTCCCGGATTCCGATACCGCTTGCCTTACCCTGTTTATGCGCGCTCCTAGTCGTACCTTGTTCATGGCGGAAACGGTCGTGAAGAACTTGTACAGCAGCTTTTACCTCGAGGTGACACTAGCGCACGAGATCAGAACCCTCCAGGAACGGTTCGATTTCCATGTGAGGAACAAGGGCCGGGAGGTCACGCATGAGGAGATTGGTCTGAAAATGGCATCGGGACCAGAAGGTACCTATGCGACAGCAGTCGATACGGTAGAGATCGAATCGCGGCCTAGCAAGCGGAGGCGTGACTAGGGTGCAGCGGAGCATTTACCCCATTCGCACGATTGGCAAGGTCTTGCGCAACTGGTGAGCGTTTCGGACAAAAGCTGAAGCACGTCACGACGATTCGATTATTATTCGATCCCAGTAGGGTCGCGGAGAAGGGGCGGTACGCATAGACGTGCAGGCTGGCGCTTACAACCTAACGCCTTCGGCTTCGCAATATTCGTCTCAGCCGCGTGTTGAGTCCCGATTCCTATTGGGAATTTTCCGGGAACATGTCCATCGTAGACACGTCTGTGTTCTTATCATTTGTAACCAACATCAATGATTCCCTCTTTATGTCTTTGAGGAGTTGTTGGAGCTCACCTGCTCTCGGAAACCTTGTGCAGGCTTCGTTAACAATTCGAATCAGCCTTGCGAGAAATCTCTCTTTTTCCGGCCGGATATGGGTACCTCGCCGCGCCCACGAAAGTCCCTGGCTTCCGAGGACGTGGTATGGGTATGAGTCCGCGACGCCCGATCTGCCTATAAGATCCTCAAGCAACAGGGTCGCCTCTTCGACAAGAGCAGGAGCTTCAATCGAAACCGGATGATCAAGTGCCTTCTTAAACAGGAGGTATCCCCACTCCGTCTGAACGAAAGGATCGTCAGGTGCCAGTCCACGTGCTTGATTGAGAAAGTTCTCGGCCAAAGGTGCATCGCCGAACTCAACTTCAAGGCTTCCCCTCTGGAGCCAATAATGATAGTCCCAAGACAACAAGGACTCGAGGCTTCCATAAAGGTTGCGCGCAGCCTCGGGGTAAATGGAGCGGGCTAAAAAATCGTGGTTCAGCAACGTTCTTAACATTCTCCACGGCCTTGCAGAACGTCTCATACTTGGGCCGACTTTGGTTGCAACTGCGAAGGTCAGACCTTCCAGAACGTCCCGGAGTTCACCAGTCCTCTTGAGCTCATCTAACAAGAGATCGGCAATGACGCGATGTCTAGCACGGACAGAATTGTCATCTTCCAGCTGCGTAATAACATGGCGGCGAATTAATTGATCGAGCACGTTCAGGGAAGCGTTAGTCTGATCCCCCGATGCAACCAGAATCTCTTCTTTTGTAAGTTTGAACCTGAAGGCTGAAGCAACTGCCACGAGAGCGTATACTTGCCGTCCCTCCACCGGAAGATCGCCCAACTCTTCCACCGCTTTCTCCTTAAACGGAGCACCTGAGGTGGCCTGAATCATCGCCACCAGCAGTTGCCTACCTGCCTGACTCCTAAACATTATCTCCTGCTCTGAACGTGACTTGCCTTTGAGAACTCCGAGTCGATTCTCTCGATCAAGCACGTCCAGCAGCTTTCCTATATCCGCGTCCGTCAGATGCGGTATTACGATCTCGTAGTACGGTAAACCCTTCAGGAGTGTGGCATCGAGCGCTCGATCTACTTTTCCGGAGCGAATACCCAATAATATGAAATGCCCAGCCCTGGCCGATGAGATTTCCCGGACAAGGTGGCTCAGCTCCGCACCGAACAGGTCGGCATCGTCAATGGCAAGGATTGGGGGTGCTTCATCAGCCCTCATGGAAGTGCGTATGTCCCGTGGCGAAAGCTCACTGTCTCGCTCGGCAGCCTACCTTCTGGCTTGGCCGGGCATGGACGCAGAGGCTTTCTTGGATGCGAGTCAACGTGTGCAAACACCTGCATGCCTAACTTGGCTGTGGGCGATCATCGAAACAATTCTCGGTGCGCTTCTGCTCTGGATTGTGGCGCGATCTGTTCCGGAAAGAGAACCTCTTCTGCGCGGGTGGGTGGGAATGTTAGGTCTGGTCCTGCTCCTTCACTTCGGTACCTTCCAAATCGTGGGCCTGCTGTGGCAGAGCTTTGGCGTCGATGCAAGACCCATCATGTCTGCCCCTCTCGGCTCCGCCTCCCTGAGTGAGTTCTGGGGAAAGCGATGGAATGTGGACTTTCGCCAACTGGGTATGACTTGATCTTTCGTCCATTGCATCGAAGGTGGGGCGCTGGGGGCGCTGGTTTTCTAGTATTCATCGCGTCGGGCCTGATCCACGATTTGGTGATTTCGCTGCCCGCTCGCGGAGGCTACGGTCTTCCCACGGCCTACTTTATGCTTCAGGGCTTAGGCGTTGCAGTGGAACGTTCCCCTTTCGGCCAACATGTTGGTCTTCGACAAGGTGTATCCGGCTGGTTGTTTATGGCAGTTTTAACTGCTGGGCCTGTCTTCTTGCTGTTTCACCCGCCGTTTGTCCTGCGTGTAGTACTTCCTTTCATGAAGGCGATTCAAGCTCTATGACCAACCCGCTCGTAGAACGGACTTTCGACCTCGGCCTCTGGCTAATGGGTGCTGGGCATTTGGTGATCTTGATTGCCAGTTTTCAAGTGCCATACCGACTGCGCTGGAAGGAGGACTTGCAGCTGCTCATGCCTTTCAATCGTAAGCTGCTCTGGGTACAGGGTGGATTCACGGTGTTGACTATCATTGCCTTTGGCACGCTCACGCTGGTCTTGCATGCAGAACTGCTAAGGGGTGACCGGGCTGCTCGCGGACTTGCATGTTTTATAGGACTTTACTGGACTGCGCGTGTCCTTGTAGATGCGTTTTACTTCACCTCCGGGGACTGGCCCAAGGGAAAAGAATTTGTCGTCGGGCACGTTCTCCTGACTTCCTTGTTCTGCGGGCTGGCGGCCAGCTATCTTGGGTTGTTCGGCTGGCACATGTGGCTGCGGGGAAATAGCTGATCAGCATGGGGCTCAAGCTTGAGGGTACCCGGTCTGCCGGATCCGCCATCCCGGCTTGGGTCGCAAGCTGCGGAAATCAAGCCTAATCGATGATTCGGGCCTGGGCAACTTGCGCGCTTGGAGACCGCTTGATCCCGGCCGCAGATCCAATCGCCCGCACGGGGATGGATCGGACTAGTGTGCCAGCCCGAGATAATTTCCGTACCCCACGATGACAGTGGAGCCCACTAGCAGAGCCAAGGCCAGGGCCAGCATGCGGCCCGCCTGCACGCCGGCGCCCTTCCATTCCTTTAACCCGATTCCCCACAGGCTGCTGAAAATGATGATGCTGGCCATGTGCAACGTCCAGCTGGAAAATTTGTAGCGGCCCATCTGGGTCTCGCCCATGGTGTAGAAGAAGAACTGGAAGTACCAGGTCGTGCCGGCCAGCGCGCACAGTAAGTAATTTGTGACCATGGGCACACGCGCGCTGCCTTCTTTTCTAGCGGGATTTCCCGACGTCGGCGCATCGGCTACGGCGGCGCCGGTTCGTGCCCGTAGATCGGTTCTGGCGGACGTCATCTGCTCCACCACTTCCCGGCTGGGGGCGTCGAGCGCAGTCTCAATGATGGTTTCGTCTTGAACGTTATCGTTATCATTAGACTCGCGATCGCTCGATTCGTGCGAAATCGAAGTGAAGTACTGGTAGCCCGTCTTGTTCCGGATGTTGAGCACCAGGCACCAGATGAAATTGGTGGTGAAACCGCCGATCAGGACTACGACCAACACCGGCAGGCCCTGCCACAGATCAGATGTGCCGTGTTTCATGGTGAGAGTCTTGATGGGATCTCCGGCTGCCAATCCATAGGCGAAGCAGGCGCTCATTACGCCCGAAAGCGTGGCCACGCCCACACCCTTCTTTAGGTCAAACTCCTTGATAGTTACTCTTTGCTGTGCGGGTGACATGGCACGCTCTTTGTAGATGCCAGCCACGCCCGCGGCCGCGATGCCGAGCAGGCAAACGAAAATACCCAGAAGAATCACTCTTCCAGAGGTTGTGCCTACCACCTGGGTCATGAATTCGCCACGAAAAATCGGGGGGATCAGGGTTCCGAAAGCGGCGCAGAGGCCAAGCACTACCGCCATCCCCAGCGACAATCCCAGATAGCGCATGGTCAAGCCAAAAGTTAGACCGCCAACGCCCCACAGGAGCCCGAAGAAAAACGTCCAGAAAAGCACTGTCCCGGGAGTCTCGCGCAGAACAGCCAGCAGGTCTCTGGTCATCAGCAGACCGAAGAACCAGGGGGCGATGATCCAGCTGAAGAAGCCGCCGGTGAGCCAAAATGTTTCCCACGCCCAGCGCTTCACGCCACGGTACGGAACGTAGAAGCTGCCGGAAGCGAGCCCCCCCAGCCAGTGATAGAGCACGCCGATTGCCGGATTTGGATTCATATCAGCCTTGGGATCTTAGTTTCGTTTGCTCTGGTGTCAATGCTTCCCACGTTTCCATTTGCAGGCTTCGAAGATACCTTCAGCATACGCGGATGCTTTCGATGCCGGTTAAGCCACGAGCATTTTCAGCTTGCCCGCGACCTGTCCAGCTCCGACCGCGCAATGGGCTTATGCTTTGGGAATGCCGACCGGCGCGAATCCGGTTCGCTCCAAAGGGCTGAACTCTAGCCTTCCGCATCGCCATTTGTCAATAGCAAGTTTATTTCTCTATTGAAGTTTCGCCCCGGATACCAGCAGCATCGTCGCGTGCTTCCAGACGGAGGGGTGAGTTGACCAGATCGGTCGGGCGTTAGTTTTGTAAAAGCCGGGTCTTTTCGAATGTTCTAATAGAAACTGTTGCCCTATTGCATCGCTGGAGTATCATGTTTGCTGCCCGGCGACCGACGGGGCGCGGCGCGGCCTGTCCCCCGTTTTGCCGCCCGCAGTGACCGCAATCAGATACTCTTTGGATTGAAAACACTCTCATGAAACTCAAGACAAAGCTGCGCTATTTGGAAGACCGTTGGGACGAGCAGGTGGCCCGCGGTCTGGAGGAACCGGAATTACTGCGCTACCGCTCGAACCTTTTGGGATCTGACCTTCGCATCACCAACTTCGGCGGAGGAAACACAAGTTCGAAAATCCTGCAAGCCGATCCTCTGAGCGGAAAAAAAGAGGAGGTTTTGTGGATCAAGGGTAGTGGCGGCGATCTGGGAAGCATCAAACTGGCGGGACTGGCAGCGCTCTACTCGGAAAAACTGCACGGGCTGGAGACCATCTATCGCGGCGCCGAGCATGAAGACGAGATGGTGGAGATGTATCCGCTGTGCGGGTTCGGCAAGAGTACGGTCGCAGCCTCGATTGACACCGCCCTGCATGGATTCCTGCCTTATCCGCACATCGACCATTTGCATCCGGATTGGGGGATCGCGCTGGCCGCTTCCGCAAACGGCCGGGAAAAGATGGAGGAGTTCAATCGTCTGTTTGAGCACCAACTGGTTTGGGTGCCGTGGCAGCGCCCCGGCTTCGAGCTGGCCATGATGCTGCGCCACGCGGTACAGCAAAGTCCGAACTGCGACGGAGTGGTGCTGGGCGGTCACGGGCTCTTCACCTGGGGCGATACGCAGCCGGAGTGTTATGAAAACACGATTTCGATTATCGATCAGCTTGGGCAGTTTGTAACGGATCATGTCGAAAAGAAGGGCGCCTCGCTATTCGGCGGGGCGCGGTACGAGGCATTACAGAATCGACACCATCTCGCGCTCGATATTTTTCCCTTTCTGCGCGGCAGGGTTTCCAGCGTCCGCCGTTTGATTGGCAACTTCAGTGACCTTCCGGAAGTGCTGCGCTTTGTGAATTCAGGTGAGGCGGAGCCCCTGGCGCACTTGGGTACCAGCTGTCCCGATCATTTTATTCGCACCAAAGTCCGGCCCTTGTTTGTGCCCTGGCAGCCGGGCGCGAGCGCGCAAGGGCTTCGCGAACAGATCGATGCGGCGCTGCACAATTACCGCCAGGAATATGCCGAGTATTACAACTCGTTTGCGCAACCCGATTCTCCGGCCATGCGGGACGCGAATCCCACCGTGGTGTTGATTCCCGGCATCGGCATGTTCAGCTTTGGCAAGAGCAAGACGGAAGCCCGACTCACGGGCGAGTTTTACGTGAATGCGATTCACGTGATGGAAGGTGCGACGTCGCTCGGAACTGAAAAAATGCCAACCGGAAAAGCGCCGCAGGTATTGCCTCAGGCGGGGCCGGCGGCGCCCGCCAGTGCGTTCACGGTGCATTCGAATTACGTGGCTCTTCCTCCCTCTGAGGCCTTCCGGATTGAATACTGGCAGTTGGAGGAAGCCAAGATCCGGCGGCAGCCTGCAGAAAAAGAATTAAGCCGGCAGGTAGTTCTAATCGTTGGAGGCGGCAGCGGAATTGGCCGCGAAGCCGCTTTGCTCGCGGCCCAGCGCGGGGCGCACGTGGTGATCGCGGATCGAGATAGTGAAGCAGCCAAGAAAGTAGCAGAGGAGGCGAAGCCGATCGCAGGCCAGGAAGGCAGCCTGGCGGTGTCAGTGGACATCCGCCATCGCGACGTCATCCGGCAGAGTTTACGCGATCTGGTGGCTGCCTATGGTGGGCTGGATGTCCTGATCAACACCGCCGCCCTGTTCCCGTCCTCTGCGGACGGACACATCACCGATGAACAATGGGGCCTAACCCTGGATGTGAACGTCACCGCCAACTATCTATTGGCCGATGAAGCGGCGCGCATATTCCGCGACCAGAATCTTGACGCGTCCATCGTGCTGACCAGTTCCGCCAACGCCGTGGTCGCCAAACGGGGCAGCGAAGCCTACGACGTGAGCAAAGCGGCACTCAGTCATCTGGTGCGCGAACTGGCAATTTCGTTGGCTCCGAAGATTCGGGTGAACGGGATCAGCCCGGCCACCGTGATCAAGGGATCGACCATGTTTCCACGCGACCGGGTCCTGGCGTCGCTCAAGAAATATCGGATTCCCTACGAGGAAACCGTCGGCGATGAGCAGTTGCGAACTATGCTGGCCGAGTTTTACGCGCAACGCACGCTTACCCATCGCGCCATTGATCCCAAAGATTGCGCCGAGGCAATTCTCTTCCTGGCCGGACCGAAATCAGCTTGCACCACCGGCCATATTATTCCGGTGGACGGTGGGCTGACTGAGGCTTTCCTGCGATGAACGATGTTCCGCGGGCTCAGGATGCTGGGACTGGCGACGGCAATCTAGCCGCGGACTCCAAACCGAAAAGACAGGCCCTCGCCGCCGTGGATTTAGGCGCGGAAAGCTGTCGGGTTTCCCTGCTGCGATGGGTGGAAGGTCAGCCGGAGATCCGGCTGGTCCACCGTTTCGCCAATTCTGCCACCAACAAGGGGACCGGCCTTCATTGGGACCTGAGCAACATCTGCAACGGTGTTGAAGAGGGGTTGCGGGCATGTGCGCAGCTTGTTGCGCCCGAAGGCATTGCCGCCATCGGTGTGGACGGCTGGGCTGTGGACTATGTGCGACTGGGGCCGGACGGAGCGCCGATTGGCAATCCCTTTTGTTATCGCGATGAACGCACGGTGGCAACGCAGAAGCAGGTGCATTCCCGAATTTCTCCGGAGCGCCTTTATGAACTTACCGGCGTTCAGATTCTTGGCCTGAATACTCTGTACCAGTTAGAGGCAGACCGCGACACCGAACAGGGCTTGCCGTGGATCAACGTGCCGGAGTTCGTCATGCACTGGCTGGGCGCGCGGCGTGTCTCGGAGTACACCAATGCCACGCATACCCAACTCCTGTTCGTGCACAACCCGGACTGGTGTCCGGAGATTTTTGCGGCCGCGGGTCTGGAGCTAGGTGCCGCTCCTCCGCTAGTGAAGCCAGGGACTGACATTGGGCGGGTGCAAGGCACGCTGGCTTCCCTGCCCGCATTCCGAAAAACAAAATTGATCGCGCCGGCGTGCCACGATACGGCCTCGGCGATTGCGGGAATTCCGGCGCAGGGAGAGGACTGGGGCTTCATCAGCTCCGGGACCTGGTCGCTGGTAGGCTGCGTTCTTGATTCTCCCTGCGTCTCTGCGGATGCACGAAACGAAAATTTCAGTAACCAGGGCGGAGTCGGCGGCGGGATTTATTTTTTGAAGAACGTGAACGGCATGTGGCTGCTTCGGCAATGTATCGAGCATTGGCGCCTGCAGGGCCAGGTTTGGACAGTGGAGCAACTGATTGCCGCGTGTGCGGACTTCGCGGCGCCTGACTATCTGTTCGATGTGGATCAGCCCGATCTGCTGTTGCCGGGCGACATGCCAGCGCGGATCAATGCCCAACTGAAGCGCGTCGGCCAGACTCCCATCCCTGAAGGGCTGGGGATGGCCGCCGCCCAAATGGCGAACCTGATTTTTCATAGTCTCGCGGACCGTTATGCCGAGGTCCTAAAAAATGCAGCCAGGATCACAGGGAAGGTTTTGCAGCGGCTTTACGTCGTGGGAGGCGGAAGCAGGAACGCGCTGCTGAACCGGCTTACGGCAAGAGCCACAGGACTCGAAGTGCTGACGGGATCGACCGAAAGCACGACGGTCGGCAATTTCGCGATCCAGCTTGCCGCTCTTCAAGGGGACTATACCGATGCCATCGGAGTATCCGCCAGCGCCGTGGCAAAGTGGGCCGGCGTTCTGGCGCCCCAACCCATCGGCCCACCCTTGGCTCCTGGCAAGCAAGCGGCGCAACCAACACCGGCCTAACGCTGCACCGTGAAACTATACGATCCAGCCCCGGCTTCATAGATGGCGTTGTGATCATCCCTGAGAACCAGCGATACTCCGGCACTGTGACGAACGTCTTTGCCGTTTTCCAGGATTCGGCTTGTCACATCACCAGGAAAATAGAGCAGGCTCGTGGTATTCGGCGGAACTACGACGTCCCAAGCCGTAGTGTTGCCATCAACTTTCCAGCTCGAAGTGATCGGTCCGTACGAAGAGTCGTACGTGGCTTTGGTTTCGCCCAGGCTGGCATCGAATTGGGGATGCAGGACGATGCGGTGGAATCCCAGATCTTCGGGGGACTCATCGATACCAGCCGCATAACGGTAGAGCCATTCAGCCACCGCGCCGTAGGCGTAGTGGTTGTAAGAATTCATGGACGGGTCGCCCATCATCTGATCACCATTCCAGCGCTCCCACATCGTGGTTGCGCCGTGCTCGATCATGTATCCCCAGGAAGGATAGGTAGTCTGCAGCAGCAGCCGATAAGCCACATCACTGTGGCCGCTGTTGCTCAGCTCGATCATCAGATAAGGCGTGCCCAGGAAGCCGGTGGTCAAGTGCCAGTCGTGGGCTTTGATGTCGTCGACCAGTTTGTCCACTGCCATCGCGCGCTGTGGTTGTGACAGCAGATTCATGTGTAGGGCCAGCACGTAACTGGTCTGGCTCCCGGTTCCGATTGTGCCATCGGGCTTCACGTATTCCTGATTGAAAGCGGTCCGGATCTTCTCAAAGACTTCTCTGTACTTCTGCTCATCCGCGGGCCGGTCCAGCGCCTGCGCCATGTGCATCATTAAGGAAGCGTCGTAAGCCCAGTAGGCAGTGGCAATCAGATCTTTTGACGTCTGGCTGCCGATGGCCAGCCAATCACCGTAATCATTGCCGCGTTCTTTCAGCCAGAGATAGCTTGGATTCGAGCCGGCAATGTGATCCATCCACTTTTCCATGGCAGACCAGTTTTCTTCCAGGATGCGGGTGTCTCGAAATTGCAGGTAGGCGGACCAGGGAATGATGACGCCCGCGTCGGCCCAGCCGGCAACGCTGTCCCCGGTAGGACCAACCCGTGGTGAGACGTCTGTGAAGGCGCCGGTAGAACTCTGCGCATCACGAATGTCGGTGGTGAATTTGCGCGAGAAGGCAGCCAGGTTGGCATTGAAGGAGGCGGTGCGCCAGAAGACTTCGGCATCGCCCATCCAGCCCAAGCGCTCGTCGCGCTGCGGACAATCCGTGGGCACGCTCAGAAAGTTACCGCGCTGGCCCCACAGAATGTTGCTCCACAGCTGGTTCACGGTTTCGTTGGCGGTCTTAAACTGGATGGTGAAGGGTGCCGCGGTGTAGAAGACGATGCCCTCGACCGCGTCACGAGTGGGCGTTCCGGGGTAGCCGGTGAGTTCGACGTAACGGAAACCGTGGAAGGTGAAGTGAGGCTCGAAGGATTCAGTTCCTTTCCCGCGCAGAATGTAGGAATCAGTAGCCTCGGCCGTGCGCAAGTTCTCGGTATAGAGCTCGCCATTCGGTTTGAGGACTTCTCCGAAGCGGATTTGAACCTTGGTGCCTGCCTTACCCGCAACCTTCAACCGCGCCCATCCGACCATATTCTGTCCCAGATCGAAGACGTAGACTCCAGGTTTCGGATTTGTAACCGTCTTTGGCTTGAGCGTTTGGTTAATCCGGATGGGCTGAAAATTCTGCGCCACCACCGGAGCCGGAGGCGCCGCCGCGACCACAACCGCGCCCCAGCGCGCGTCGGAAAATGATGGCTCGTCCCACCCTTTCTGTTCCAGCCCGGCATCGTAGTTTTCGCCGTTGTAGATTTCGGAGGCGAGGATGGGAGACTGCGACGCTTTCCATGATTCGTCGCTCAACACGGAATCGCGCGTGCCGTCGGTATATTCGACCTCCAGTTGCACCAACAACCGGACCGGCGGCGGTCCAAAGTTATATCGGGTCTGCAGCCAGCCCAAGCCATCGGCATACCAGCCTCCGCCCAGAATCGCGCCGACAGCGTTCCCACCTGGTCGCAGTTGTGAGGTGACATCGTAAACCTGATAGACAATCCGCTTGCGATAGTCCGTCCAGCCGGGAGCGAGAATGTCGCTTCCGACGCGCTGACCATTCAAATACAGCTGATACGTTCCCAATGCAGTCGAATAGATTCGAGCGCTGCGAACGGTCTTGGCCACGCTGAAATTTCGCCGCAGCAGATTTACCGGCTGCGCTGGCCAGGGAGTACCAAGTGGCGCCTGGCCGACTTCCGCCACCACGACCGCGCTGGGCCACGCTGAGTCGTCAAAAGCCTGCGCCGCCCATGCATTCCCGCTTTGCTCTGGCGCTGCCTTCCAGTCGGGTCCGGAAATAAATCGCTCTATCTTGCCGTCCGCCGTCTGGACTCGGAGAAGAGCGATGAAACCGGCCTGGGGAGGCCGGTCCCGATCCTTTTGCACAATTGCCTCGGCAGCCAGCGAATTGGCCCCGGCGTTCAGAAGCTTGCCCACGGGGATGACTCGAAAATAGCCCCAGGGATCGCGTGCTCGTCCGAAGTTGCCCATCGGCGATTCGACCAGCACCTGCTTGCCATTCACCCACGCTGCCACGTTGTCCTTCGCGGTAATGAAAAGCGTGGCAGCTTTGGGTTTTCCCACAAGACTGAAACGGAAGCGGAAATCATGCTTGCCCGGCGTCGCACGGGTGAGAGCGTTGTCGTTAGCCGCCCATATCCACTTTGGGGCTGACTCGTAGTCTCCCCGCTCCCGAGGCATGTCGCGGGTGATCCACTTTGCTTTCCAGTCCTGAGCAGAGAGAAGGCCCATTTCCCACCAGCTCGCCGCGCTGTACGGCGAGGGCTGGCCCTGCGAATCCCAGGCCCGTACCTGCCAGTAGTAGCGGCGGCGAGACGCGACTGCGGGACCGCCGTAGGGAACGTTTACGGACTGATCGGAATCAACCCGTCCGCTGTCCCAGACATCGGCGTGATCCTGCGCCAGCGATTCGGCCGAGCTGGCTACGCGGACTTCATATGCCGTCTGCCGGGCGCCGCGCCGGGAATCCTGAAGCTGCCACGAAAGACGGGGATGGGCGATGTCGATTCCGAGCGGCTCCGGCATACTCTCGCATTGCAGGTGGCCGGGTGCGTTGCCGTCGAAAGCCAGCGCATTGTGGGAAAACGGTCCAGCCGTCAGGAACAAAAGCGCCAGCCAGGATGCCACCCATGCTTTGGGCATTTGCGAGCCTCCTATCAAAGTTCCCTATTGTACTTATTTGTCTTTTGAATTGACAGGGAGATTTGTGCGGGCTTCTCGGGGGGAAAGCCCGCGCGCACCTTTGACCCTTGGTAGGAACGCAGGGCTGGATGCGGGCCAGGGAGGGCCAGGAAAGCCGAGCCCCGTCCAAGGCCGCAGGCCTAGAGAATTCTTTCGTGGGAATAGCCAGCCGCGCCCAGCGCTGCCAGCAATTCGGCAATTTGCTCGGGCCCTCTAGTTTCCATGGTGATGTCGATGGCTGTCTCTCCCAAGTTGACCCCGTAGTAGGTGCGGTCATAGGAGGTTTCCACGATATTGGCGCGGTGATCCGCCAGAATTCCGGTGAGCCGGTGCAGCGCGCCGGGGTAGTCAGGAAGGTGGACTCTCAATCGAACCAGGCGGCCATCTTTGACCAGGCCGCGCTCGATGATCCGGGAGAGCAAGGTCACGTCAATATTGCCCCCGCAGACCAGTACGGCAATCTTCTTTCCGGACATCTCTATCTTGTGATTGACTATGGCGGCGATGGCCGCGGCGCCCGCGCCTTCCGCCATGGTCTTTTCGCGCTCCAGCAGGAGCAGAATGGCGTTGGCAATTTCTTCTTCGTCCACGGTGACGATTTGGTCCACATACTTCTGAACCAGGGGTAGAGTACGGTCTCCGGCTCGACGTACCGCAATGCCGTCCGCGATGGTGGCAGCGGCAGGAATGGTCACCGGTTTGCCCTCAGCCACTGCCGCCTTCATCGAGGGAAGCCGCGATGTTTGTACTCCCACCACTTGAACTTTCGGATTTGTCTCTTTAATTGCGCAGGCAATGCCGCCGATCAGGCCCCCTCCGCCGATGGGAACGACAACCGCCTCAATTTCGGGATGTTGCTGAAGCATTTCTAGGCCGAGGGTTCCCTGGCCGGCGATGACGGCGTCATCGTCGAAAGGGTGAATGAAGGTCAGCTGTTGTTGCTGGCCGCGGCGGATGGCTTCTTCACAGGCATCGTCGTAATTGGCCCCATGGAGAACGACATCGGCACCGTAGGCTTTGGTCGCGGACACCTTTATTAACGGGGTGGTGAGCGGCATGCAAATCTGGGCACGGATGCCGCGTTTGCCCGCGTGATAAGCCAGTCCCTGAGCGTGATTTCCGGCCGAAGCCGCAATCACACCCTGGTCGCGTTCTTTCTTGGTCAGAGTCAGCAGCTTGTTTAGCGCGCCGCGTTCTTTGAACGCGCCGGTTCTCTGCAGATTGTCGAGTTTCAGATAGATGGAATTGCCGGTCAACTGGGAAAAAGTCGCGGAGATGGTGCAGGGCGAGAGATAGATGGACTGGCGAACGCGTTCCAGGGCGGCTTGGACGTCGGGGAGAGTGATCATCTGCTGCATTCTACTAGGGACAGCCGAATAACCTCGCCGTAGAACCTGCTCTCAAGTCTCGGACGGCATGATGTCAGAGTTACCAGTACTTTTTCGTCATTGCTCTTTTTCCCGCTTCCACCCCTTTCACGGAACGAGCTCCCTTTTCCCGGGATTCGTCCAACCAGTTGACGGTCGGAGTGTTGCTGCCTTTTCTTGGTCTCCTGCTCTGCCTTCATTCCCCACTTTTCACCCAGAACCTGCGCTCTGGGCGGCAACCTTGCGCCGCTTCGCGGGTATGCGCAGTGAATCGCGTTACGCCTCGACTGGCGCGCCGGTCGAAACTGGCAATTGCGCTTCTTGCCACTCGGCAAATCCCCCGGTGACGTTGATCACATTTTTGAAACCAGCTCGTTGCAGAAGGCTGCAAGCGATCATGCTGCGATAGCCGCTCTGGCAGTGCACTGCCAGGGGAATACTGAGATCAACCTCGGGAGGAGAAACCCGGAAGCGATCGAGGGGCCACCAGGCTGCGCCAGCCACATGGCCGGCCATCCATTCCGGTTCGCGGCGGACATCGAGCACGCGCACCGTGTTTCCCGACAAACCCTGTTCCGAGAGGCGCTGGTACAACTCCCGCGCGGTAGTCTCCGGCAGTTGGGCCAGATCAAATCCGGCCTGTTTCCATTCCGCAACGCCACCTTGCAGGTACCCGCGTTCTGCTTCAATGCCGACCCTGGCCAGGCGAACGCGTGCTTCCGCGATTTGTTCCAGGGAATCGGCGATCAACACTGGACGAGATGACAGACCGAGAATGGTTCCCGCCCAAGTGGCGAATTGTCCAGACAGCGCAATGTTGATCGAGCCGGGTACATGACCCGCCGCGAACTGGTCTCCGGGGCGGATATCCAGGGCGATTACGCCCTCCTCTTCGTTCTCCAGCATCACTTGCAATTGGGCGGGGGCAATTGCCTTCAATTCTGGCATGTCCGAAAGCGCAGCAGCGCCTCCACGATTGATTTCGGCATCCTGCAAAAAATAGTCGGGACGCGCCGGCAGGTTGCTGGTCAACTGGTTTACGAACTCTTCGCGGCTCTGGATTTGCAAGGCGTAGTTGGTGAGACGCTCAGTACCGATCGTAGAGGATCGCTCGGCTCGCATGTTGCGGCCGCAGAGCGAACCGGCGCCGTGGGCTGGATACACGAGGACTTCGTCCGGCAATTTCAAAAGCTTGTTGTGCAGGCTGTCATAAAGCAGGCCGGCCAGTTCTTGCGGTGTGTGGGTTCGGGAGAGATCGGGACGGCCTACATCTCCGAGAAAAAGCGTATCACCGGTCAGCACGGCCCACGGCTTGACCGGTTTCTCGTCATGGGTGACCAGCAGGCATATACTCTCCAGCGTGTGTCCCGGAGTTTCCAGAACTTTGATCCGGGCCTTGCCGAACCGCAGTTCGAAGCCATCCTGCACGGCTACGTGCGGGAAGGTTGCGCCTGCGCTGGCGCCGAAATAGATTTGTGCGCCGGTGCGCGCGGCGAGTTCCTTGTGGCCGGAAACGAAGTCGGCGTGCAGGTGAGTTTCAAAGATATGGCGGATCGTCAGGCCGTGATCTTCGGCCGCCTTGAGATAAAGATCCACATCCCGCTGCGGGTCGACCACCACCGCCTCGGTTTTGGATCCGAGCAAGTAGGAAGCGTGGGCCAAACAGCCCAGGTAAAATTGTTCGAAATACATAAGCGAGCACCTCCGTCATGGTGCGACGTGGACTGACAGCAGAGCCAGCCTCCGTCTACAATACGACACGGACACCACTTCATAAAAATCAGGAGGGTGAAATGCAACGCAAAGCAAGCGCAGTTTGGAAGGGGGGGCTGAAAGACGGCAAGGGCGTGGTTTCCGCTTCCAGCGGCGTACTGTCCAACACCCCGTATTCATTTGTTACGCGCTTTGAGAACACGCCCGGGACCAATCCCGAGGAACTGATCGCGGCGGCACACGCAGCCTGTTTTTCCATGGCGCTTTCGGGCCAGCTGGGAGCGGCCAATCTCACAGCCTCGAGCATCGAGACCTCGGCCACGCTGACGCTGGAAAAGCTTGACTCGGGCTGGGCCATCACCACCGTACATCTCGACGTCGTGGGACGAGTGCCGGGTGCCGATAACGCCGCCTTCCAGAAGGCCGCAGAAAATGCCAAGAGCGGTTGCCCCGTCTCCAAGCTGCTCAAGGCGAACATCACCATGAGCGCGAAGCTGGAAGGCTAGGAATCAGCCTTCAGTCTTCAGCCTTCAGTCGGCTCGTCCGTTGGGGCTGAAGACTGATAACCGGAGACTGACGACTGTGATCTTAGTATTTGCCTGATCTCGCGATTGATACGGGCCGCATCACGAGCTGCGTCGCCGATCATGTGCGCCCATTTTTTCTCTTTGTCCTCCAGTTTCGCTTCTCCCAGAAGATAGGCAGCTTGCAGAATCGTTTCCAGCGAATTGCTGAGTTCGTGGGCCAACATTCGGAGCTTGGCAATGACGTCGGCCGGCAGCTTACTGAAGTTTTCCATGGCGGTCTCGGGTTTGACAGGCTGCGTACCCCTTGTAGAATATTATTCGTAGTCCTTTCCTGGAAGGCGGCTCCGAAAAGATTGCCGCATCCGAGTTACTTGCCATCGTGGCGGAATTGGCAGACGCGCATGGTTCAGGTCCATGTACCCGCAAGGGTGTGGGGGTTCGAGTCCCTTCGATGGCACCACGGTTTTCCAGCTGACTAGCCGGCCCCAGTAAGGCCATTGGATCAAGCTAGCGACCGAAGAGAACGCGTTATTCGTGTTTCGACCCAAGCAGGCGAATCGTTCCGACGACTGATACCAGGATCACAGCCAGCATAACGGTGTATTTGGCGATATTCTGACCTTTTTCGTCTGTCCGGAATGTGAGACCGAACTCATGGAAATTCCCGTCAAACAGAGAAACTACTTTTCTTCCAAGTGCGTTTGTGAGAGCGTTGACCGGGAGCGGGCGTCGTGCCCCGCCCCGGCCAACGTAAAACTTAGTGTGACTTCAGGTCTGTAGCTCGTGCTTTGCCAGGTACCGGATGGTGCGCAGAGCGTCTTCGAGTTCCATCACCTCCCGGGTGCCAGAGTTACCACCCGAGAGCACTTCGCCGAGCCGATCCTCGACCGCCTTCTGTGCCGCTACCAGTTTCGGCTGAAGACGTGTCGGGTCTAATTCAAACATGGCATCCTGGAAAACCTGCTTCCATTTCGATTGAGCAGCAACGTTCGCTATTGCCTCCATCAGAATTCTCCTTAATTGAAATTGATACTGCGCGAAAAAATGAGAACGCTGCAGAGCTAGGCTCCGCAGATCCCGTGGCTTAAGTCAGAGTGCTGGCAAAATCTCAGCAGAGGAGAACACAGGTGGAGAGACAGACAAGCGCAGAAGACTTGGTCAGTGCCGCAGATCCATGCCGATATTGACTCCGCCCGGAAACAGCGGCCAGCGTGAGATAGACGACTTGCCGGTCGGGGCGGGCGGTTAGACCCTCCGCGGACGTTTTCAGCATCTCGCCCTGGATATACCCAACCTCAAATTCCTTGAATTCGTCGGTGCAGACCAATACAGACACCGCGGCAAATGCAGTTAGAACGAAAACGAGTGTGCGCAAGAATTTCCGCTTCATGGTCTGGTCAACACCTAGAGTTTACCAAAATAAGGGAGCAGAGGAAGACCCGCTGGGAAGGTTTTTCCCGAGTGCCCCCAGCCTGGCGCCTCCGGCCGGAGTCAAGGAACCGCAGCTGGTGCGGGATTTTCCGAGCCCATGACTTCGGCGCCTTCCCTGGCAGTGGAAGTTATTGCTTCTCAGGCAAGACGGGCAAAGCTGCGGGATTCACGCAAGAGGGATCGTCCCGCAATTTGACGTAGAGCAAGGAGTTTTCGGGGCGCGGCACGCTCAGGGTGGAATCTGCAAACCCTTCGGGAACCGGAACCGAGTGTTTGAATTCCGGGTCCGAGGCAATGGAACTGATCAGGAACAGATTGGTTCCGCTGAGGATGCATTGTTGATCAGGACTCTCGGGACAGCGCACCTCCTTCAACGCCGGAAACCGCACCAGGGTTGCCAGCGATTGCCAGTCGCCCTTCGCATTGCCATCCACCGCGCGAAAACGCAGCGGGCCAAAGGCCGAAGGCCCGAAACTCTTGAGTGGATCGAGGGTCGCCATCACCGTATGAGCATCCTGCGCGACCAGGCTGCCATCGTCCAGGCTAAGAGAAACACCGTACGACGCGTCCGCCGTGGCCACCTCGACCTTCTGGGTGCGCGGAAATGTGTCGGGGACTTCGGTCTTCAAGAAGAACGAAAGCTTTCCGTCCTGGGGCAACTCGTCCTGATTGCCAGGTTGAATCTTAGCGGGCGACGGCCCCGGTTGAATGCTCTTGTTGAGCAGGGTGACTTTCGGACGAGGTGGATCGATGGTTGCCTCAAGGTTCAAGACGCGCCCGTCCTTGAGATTGGTGCGGACCGTGAATTTGTCGCCCGCATGCAGCGTGGAAATATCCCTGGCATCGGTGGACAAGCGCAGTTCATCCTTCGTGTCCACGCGAGAGAAGCCGGACGGAGCGAAGCGGATGCCGTTTAACTCGACCGCCGCCACTTGGTCCAACCGGGTTCCGATCAAGGTTGCTTGAGAGTCGCCGGCGTTGAGCGCGAACCTGTCCAGATGTGCGGCTTCGGCATAGCTGGGCAATTCAATCTCATCTGCCTTGCCGGCACCGTACTGCTTGACCAGCATGGTAATCTTTCCCGGGCTTTCTTCTTTCAGCGGCACTTTGAGCTCCAGTTCATTCCCGGTTGGTGAACTCCAGGTTGCCTTAATCGGTTTGCCCTGCTCATTCTTCAGGGTGACGCTATCCACACAGGCTGCTGCGTCCGATTTGAAATGAATGGTATTTTCACGGCCCACGACCAGCGCGCTTTCGTCAGCGGAAGCGACCGTCCAGTTCGCGGGGTGAGCGTTCTGCAGATGAAAAACCGGGCCTTCAAAGGAGTCGAACCCCCAGTTGCCGCGGAGGCTTCCCTTCACCTCACTGCCCAGTTTATCGGCCGCGACCGTACTGGTTTCGATGGCAAAACCGCCGCGGGCCGCATCCGCAGTAGCGGGCAGATCGATGGCATGGCCGGATTTGTCTGGAATGTGCAATACCAGACCGTGGGCATAATCGGTCGAGAAAACTACGGGGGCGCCTTCGGCCGCAAGCAGCAGCGAAGGTTTTTCCACACACAGGACTTGATTTACATCCACGGGACGAAGGGGCGGTAGTTGTGCCGCCTCCACCGCCGGCAGGCTAAGGACCATGACCGACATCGGCTTACGAAACGAGGGTGGATTGTTGAGCTTTAAATTGAGTCCATCAAGGTGAGGCAGCGCCAGGGCCGGGATGTAGCGATATTCCGGAGTATGGAAACTTTCCATCATTTTAGCCAGGTCCACCACCGCACCCACGTACGGGCTATAGGCGCCGCCACCAGCCAATCGGGTAGTGCTAAGTTGCCCGACGAGATCCGGTCCGCTGCCGGTGGTGAGCGCCGACACCATGGACTGGCTGTGCCCATCGTCGAGTACCAGTTGATCGGCGTTTTGCGTCAGGCAGGATTCCTGCTGCTGCCGTGGTTTATAGAAACAATCGTTATCCAGCTTGATGTTGAGGCTCCGGGCTAGAAGCACCGAGTGATCGTGAAGGGCGGTGGCATCACTGTTGGACATTTCCTTGACTGCGCTCAAATATTTGTCGAGACGGGATCGGTCCAGGCTGGCCTGGTTCAGGTCTTGCGAGGCGCGCACGAACGCTCCTGGCTTACCCCGCACGGCGGCGCGCAAGGTGCTGAAGTCGCCGCCGGTTTGCGGGGCCAGAAAGATAAGCGCCTGCTGCGCGCCCTGTGGAACTGTGATCACAATCCCTTCCTCGCGCACGTGTTTGTTCCAGGTTTCCACTTTTGTGAACCAGGACTCGGGCGGGGGATTGGTCGAGCCTCGGAGGAATACCGGGATCATCAGGAAACGCACCGACTCCGCCTCCGGCATGTCGGGATGAATCCAGAGGCGATCGCCCCCTTGCAGGTTCGGAACCCTGGATATGGGCAGAGTCTTGCCCGCGCGGGTCACCCTTACTTCTATTCTGGGTCCGGCTAGGTCAAACGCGGCGGTATCGGCCCAGAGCAAGCTCCCAGAGATAAGAACGAAAACCAATGGCAAAAGACGAACTTGCGAAAGCATGTCCTTATTGTAAGAGCTTCTCAGCGATCCAGGGGGGGCCGGAAGTGCAGAAAAAGTGCAGAAAAAGGTTCTAGCGGCGCTAGGAAAGCGAGTCTGCGAGCCTCCCGCGGACGGTCGAAGATGCACGTCGCAACAGCGGAAAAATATCAAGGGGAAATGTGAAATTTATCCCGGCGGGCCTGGGGCATGCTAACCTTATGGGCCGATCAGTAAACGTATTCTCGCTGGACCGGGAACCACGATGAATCACAAGACACTTATTTTTTACATCTTCCTGCTGGTACTCTTTGTTTCCGCCGCGCTGGGGCGAGACGCTGTCCCAGCCAAGGGCAAGCACCAGGTTCGCAAAGAGGCGTTTGGCAAAACCGGGGACGGGAGGCCGGTCGATCTGTATACCTTAACCAATTCCAAGGGCATGGAAGTACGCGCCATGACTTACGGTGGAATCATCGTGTCCATGCGCGTGCCGGACAAGAACGGCAAAGTAGCGGATGTTGTCCTCGGGCACGACAAGGTGGACGGATATCTGGTCAATCCTCCCTATTTCGGGGCCATCGTCGGACGCTATGCCAACCGGATCGCCAACGGTACTTTCACTCTCGACGGCGTGAAATACACGCTGGCCAAAAATGACGGCCCGAACTCGCTGCATGGCGGGTTGGTTGGTTTCAACAAAGTGCTTTGGGAGGGCAAGGAGTTCAAGAATGCAAAAGGAGTAGGAGTTGCTTTTAGCTATCTTAGTAAGGATGGCGAGGAAGGCTATCCCGGAAACCTCAAGGTTCGAGTCAGTTACACGCTGACCGCTGAAAATCAACTGATTCTCGATTACGCGGCCACCACCGACAAGGCAACGCCGCTAAATATTTCCCAGCACAGTTATTTCAACCTGGCCGGAGAAGGTAGCGGGGACATACTTGGGCACGAACTCATGCTCCATGCCGACCGGTTCACACCGGTGGACAAGACCCTGATTCCCACCGGGGAACTCCGCGCCGTGCAGGGCACGCCCCTGGATTTCACCAAATCCACCACCATTGGCGCTCGCATCAGTGACGACTACGAACAGCTGGTGTTCGGACGCGGGTACGATCACAATTTCGTGATCAACCGGAAAGACGACAGCCTGACACTGGCTGCCCGGGTGCATGAACCAACCAGCGGCCGGGTGCTGGAAGTTTATACGACCGAACCTGCGGTGCAGTTTTATTCCGGTAATTTCCTGGACGGAAGCATCATCGGAAAGCAGGGACACGCGTACAAACTGCGCAACGGATTTTGCCTGGAGACGCAGCATTTTCCGGACTCCCCGAACCATCCCGACTTCCCATCGACAATCGTGAAGCCGGGCCAGGCATTCCATTCGCAGACGATTTTCAAATTCTCCACGGAATGACCATGCCGGCCTTGGTATTTGGACTTCCGGCGCCGCGCAGCTGAGCCAAGCATCAGGTCAATCTGTCGGGGCGCCGTTTTCGGTCGCTCCTGTCGCCCCCGTCGTTCCCGTATAATCTTCAGGTTCCTTATGGTTGCCAGCATGGTTGCCAGTCTAGACCAGATCGTCGCCGCCACGCGCCGCCGAGTCGCTGATGCGAAGGGCTCGGTGGATCGGCGCGAACTCGAGCGGCGGGCACAAGCACATGTCCCGCGCGCCTTTCGGCGTACGCTAGCGGCCAGGAGCCGTACCGGAGTAGCCGTCATCGCCGAGCTTAAGAAAGCTTCCCCATCGCGCGGACTGATTCGCGCCAACTTTGATCCCGGGCAACTGGCGCAGGAATTGGAGACGGCCGGAGCGGCAGCGTTGTCAGTGCTGACGGACGAAGAGTTCTTTCAGGGATCGCTCGAGAATTTGCGACTCGCCTCTGTGAGCACGAAGCTGCCCTGCCTGCGCAAGGACTTCATCGTGGACGAGTTTCAACTCTTGGAAGCGCGTGCTTACTTTGGCGATGCCATCCTGCTTATCGTGGCCGTGCTATCGCAGTCCGAATTGATTGCCTTGACGACGAAGGGCCGCGCCCTGGGGCTGGATGTGCTCTGTGAGGCCCATGACGAAGAAGAACTTCGGCGCGCGGTGGATGCCGGTTGCGATCTGATTGGGGTCAACAATCGCAATTTGCGAACCTTCAAAGTGGATCCGCAAACTACTCTCCGGCTGGCGGAAATGATTCCCAAGGATGTGGTTGGCGTGGCCGAGAGTGGGATCGAGAAGCGCGCGGATATTGCCCGATTGCGCGGCGCTGGATATCAGGCGTTCCTAATCGGCGAATCTCTTATGAAGGCGGAGTCGCCGGGCGAAGCGCTGCGATCTCTGTTGGCAGAGGCAGAACCCTCTCAGCTCAGTGCGAAGAACTAGCACCTCATCTGAGAACTCTCAACCGGGAACCGGGAACTGGGGTCCATGACCTGGACAAAGATTTGCGGAATCACGAATCTGGAAGACGCCTTGACCGCGGTCGATGCGGGTGCTGATGCGCTGGGATTTGTGTTCTATGAAAGCAGCCCGCGGAGGATTGATCCGGAAGCGGCGCGGAAGATTGTGAAAGAGTTGCCGGAGATGATCGAAAAAGTGGGCGTGTTTGTAAATCAGACCGAAGAGTCGATCTGTGTACTGGCTGATGCAGCAGGCCTGACTGCGGTCCAGTTACATGGCGACAACGAAGATCCGCATGTGGCAGACCTGATTGCCGAACGCCGGCCGCATCTCAAGGTCGTGGTTGGTATTTCGATGCATCACCCAAAACCGGAGGGTTGGGCGATGATGTGGCATCCCGATGTGGTTCACGCCTTTCTGGTGGATTCGGGCAACTCGTCGAACTACGGTGGCACTGGAAAAACTTTCGACTGGCAGGCGAGCCAGCGAAGCATTGAAGAGATTGCCAGGCTCGGGCGAGTTGTCGTCGCTGGCGGGCTCACTCCCGGCAACGTCACCGCAGCGATCCGTATGCTGCGGCCGTGGGGGGTCGATGTCGCCTCCGGCGTTGAGACCAGGCCGGGGATGAAAGACAGGGAAAAAGTCCGCGCCTTTGTCGCGGCGGTGCGAATGGGGGAGAAGGTCGCCTAGATGGCAACTGCGGTCATCACGAAAGCCAAAAGAACGTCGGCCAAACCGGTTGCCGGCCGTTTTGGCGTCTATGGCGGGCGCTATGTTCCCGAGACCCTCATGTCCGCCCTGGAAGAACTGGAGCGGCACTACGACACCGCCAAGCGCGACCACAGTTTCCAACGCCGCCTGGACCAACTGCTGCACACCTATGCCGGCCGTCCCACGCCTTTGTTTCTGGCGCAGCGGCTCACCAAGAAACTGGGCGGCGCCAAAATTTATCTCAAGCGTGAAGACCTGCTGCACACCGGCGCGCACAAGATCAACAACTGCCTGGGACAGGCGCTTCTGGTCGAGCGCATGGGCAAGCATCGCGTAATCGCTGAAACTGGCGCCGGGCAGCACGGCGTAGCGACGGCCACGGTGTGCGCTCTGTTGGGCTTTGAATGCGTCGTGTACATGGGAACCGAAGACATGCGGCGCCAGGAGCTGAACGTGTTCCGCATGCGGCTGTTGGGCGCGGAGGTTCGCGGGGTGGATTCCGGTTCCCGCACGTTAAAAGACGCCATCAACGAGGCTATGCGCGACTGGGTAACCAACGTGCGCACAACGCATTATCTTCTGGGCAGCGTACTCGGCGCTCATCCCTATCCCACCATGGTGCGTGACTTTCACAAAGTGACCGGGCGGGAGACCCGCGCACAGATTCTTCGGGCCGAGGGCAAATTGCCAAAGGCAATCATCGCCTGCGTCGGCGGCGGTTCGAATTCCATCGGCATTTTTTACGAGTTTATTAGGGATAAGAAAGTACAACTCGTCGGAGTCGAGGCGGGCGGGCGGGGTTTGGGTTTGGGCGAACACGCCGCGCGCTTTAGTGGTGGGTCGCCGGGCGTGCTGCAAGGCACGTATTCCTACGTGCTGCAGGATGAGGCTGGGCAAATTTCGTTGACTCACTCGATTTCAGCCGGCCTTGACTATCCTTCGATTGGTCCCGAGCACGCGTGGCTCAAAGACACGGGCCGCGCAGAATATGTCTCCGCTTCGGATGCGGAAGCGCTCGCCGCCTGTACCCTGCTGGCACGAACCGAAGGCATCATTCCGGCGCTGGAGTCCGCCCACGCCGTGGCTGAGGTGATCAAACGCGCGCCCAAGATGAAGAAGTCAGAGGTAGTGATCGTCAACATTTCGGGGCGTGGAGATAAGGATGTTGGAATTTTGCGGGAAAACCTGAAGTTGGTATGAGTTCTAAGGACTGGGCAATTTGGAAATTTAGTAATTGCTCTATCCTTCCCCTTCGCCGATGCCGCTACGCTTCCAAAATCGTCCGTCTCTAGTCGCCTATCTCACTTGCGGTGACCCTGATCTGGCAACCTCGCGAGACATCGCGCTGGCGACGATTGAGGCGGGCGCTGATGTGATTGAATTGGGCGTCCCTTTCAGCGATCCGGTGGCGGATGGACCTGTAATCCAGCGCGCCAGCGAACGGGCGCTGCGGGGCGGGACGACTGTGCACCAGGTACTCGGGCTAGCGAAAGAGATCCGGAGGCGTTCCCAGGCGGGCCTCATCATCTTTACCTATCTGAACCCGATCATGCGGATGGGATGGGCAAAGTTTAGTGCCGCGGTGGAAGACGCCGGTGTCGATGGCGCCTTGATCACCGACTTGCCGGTGGAAGAATCCCACGACTATGTATCAGAGATGCGGAACCGGGCTTTGGCGACAGTGTTCCTGGCGGCGCCCACCAGCACCGACCAGCGGCTGAAGCAGATCGCCCGAGCCTCCAGCGGATTTGTGTACGCGGTCTCGCGAACCGGGGTAACCGGCGCTCGCCAACAGTTGCCCGAAGATGCTCCGGCGCTGGTGCGGCGTTTGCGCAAGTATACTAAGCTGCCGGTCGCGGTCGGCTTCGGCATTTCCACGGCGGAACAGTTCCGTGCCGTGGGGCACTTTGCCGACGCGGCGGTGGTGGGCAGCGCGATTGTGCAAACCATTGAGCGCAATCCGGGCAAAGAAGCGGAGAGTGTGGCACAATTTGTAAAGCAGCTCTTAGTCGTCAGTCGTTAGTCGTTAGTCGTCAGCCTTCCCGCTCTAGCTGGCCAGAGAACGACGAATCTTTTCACAGCAATGGCGGTCGGCCTCGGATGGGTTCGGGCCCAAGACTACCGAGTGAACATGGAACGACTTGAAGACTGACGACGGATGACTGACGACTGCTCTCATGGACATTTCCGACTGGCGAAAGAAGATTGACGAACTGGACCGTAGGCTGGTGGAGTTGTTGAGCCAGCGGGCACAGGCCGCCCATGAGATCGGCAAGTTGAAACGCAGCGCGGGCATGCCGATTTACGAGCCTGACCGGGAGCGCAACGTATTCAGTAATGTGCGCGGGGTCAATGCAGGCCCTTTGCCGGATCGCGATCTGCTGCGCATTTATGAGCGCATTATGGATGTCATGCGCCAGATCCAGCAAGAGGAAATTTCGCCTGAGGCAGTAACCGAAGGCGGAAACGATACGGAGTTGGATAACGACGTGAATGATTGAGGACGGCCGTCAGTCTTTAGTCGTCAGCAATCCCCCCTTAGCTGCGAGCTTTTTTGATTTTCCTGACGACTGAAGACGGACGCCTGACGACTATTGACTAACTATGATTGTTGCCATGCAAGACACAGCGACAGATGAGCAGATCCAGCAGGTGGTGGAACACCTGATCCGGATGGGCTTCTCCGTACATCGCACCACCGGGGAGCGGCAGACGGTGCTGGCCGCGGTAGGCGCGCGGGTCGATTTCGATACCCGCAATCTTGAAGTCCTTTCCGGGGTCGAACACGTCCACCGCATTAGCGCGCCTTACAAGCTGGCGGGACGCAGTTTTCGTCCCCAGGGCACCATCGTCCAATTTGCCAATGGGGTGCAGATTGGGGGCGACCAGGTGGTGGTGATGGCCGGGCCCTGCTCGGTGGAATCGCGTACGCAGCTCTTCACGGTGGCGGAATTGGTGGCCAAGGCGGGGGCTCGCGTGCTGCGTGGCGGCGCTTTCAAACCGCGCAGTTCACCTTATTCATTTCAGGGCATGGGCGAGGAAGGACTCAAGTTGCTGCGCGAAGCCGGCGACCATTTCAACTTGCTGGTAATCAGCGAAGTCATGGAGATTTCGCAGATCGCGCTCATGCTGCCTTACATTGACATCTTCCAGGTCGGCGCCCGCAACATGCAGAACTTTAATCTGTTGCGAGAACTGGGCAAGGTCAAGAAGCCTGTCCTGCTCAAGCGCGGAATTGCGGCCACGCTGGAAGAGTTGCTGCTCTCCGCCGAATACATCATGGCAGGCGGCAACTACAACGTGATTTTGTGCGAGCGCGGCATCCGGACATTTGAAACATATACTCGCAACACCCTGGATGTCTCAGCCATTCCGATTATCAAGAAGCTCTCGCACCTGCCCATGACTTCCGATCCGTCGCACGGCACAGGACTGCGCGACAAGGTACCGCCCATGGCCCGGGCCTCGCTGGCAGCGGGTGCGGATGCCTTGCTGATCGAAGTCCATCACGATCCCGACAAGGCGTTTTCAGACGGCGCGCAGTCGCTGTTTCCCGAGCAGTTTGCGAAATTGATGGACGAGTTGCGCATGATTGCGCCAGCGGTGGGGCGGAAAGTCGCATAATTTTTTCTGCCCCCTCTGACAGATGTTGTGACTCCCATGGATAGGCAATCCAATGTCGAGCATGTTGTGACCGAACTGCAGCATGGTCGCGAGACACAAGTTTCTTCGCCGCCTACATTGCGGCTGGATCAATGGCTCGCCGCGCTCATCGCAAATGCGGGTAGTGACCTTTTGCTCATTCCAGGTGCTCCGCCGTGTATTCGCTTCGAAGGGCAAGTCCGAGCCATCGATGGCGGGACCCTGAACGGCCCGGAAATAGAAGCCGCCGTGGTTCCCGCTCTCACTCCCCACGGGTTAAAGCAATATCGAGAAATGCAAATTGCTGACTGCTCCTATCATGTCGCCGGGGTAGGACGGTTTCGGATCAATCTCCACCGTGAACGGAGTCTCGGGGCCGCTGCCATCCGCGCCCTGCCTACCCGGATACCCTCGTTGAGTGAACTGCGTCTGCCGCCGACGGTGGAGGCACTGAGTCGTCTACCCCGGGGTCTGGTGCTGGTGGGCGGGCCCGCAGGATCGGGGAAGTCCACCACGCTTGCCGCTCTGATCGATTTGATCAATCATCGTGAGGCGCGGCACATAATCACCATCGAGGATCCGGTTGAATACGAACACATCCATTGTCACAGCCTGGTGGAGCAAGTCGAGGTGGGAGTAGACGCCCCGGATTTTCCCACCGCCCTTCGGGCCGCGCTGCGGCAGGCGCCAGACATTATTGTTGTCGGCGAAATGCGTGACCCCGAGACCATGCGCATCGCTGTTGCCGCGGCGGAAACCGGGCATCTGGTTCTGTCTACTCTGCACACCACCGATGTGGCCAACACAGTTTCCCGAATCTCTGACTCGTTCCCGCTCGAACGTCAAAATACTATCCGGCAAGAGCTCGCGATGGCGCTAGCCGCCGTGCTCACTCAGATTCTGCTTCCTGCGAAGAATGGCGGTCGAATTCCGGCCGCCGAACTATTGATCGTCGGATATGGAGCCCGACAGCACATTCGTCGCAACTCATTGCAACACCTTCAACAAGAAATCACGATTACGAGAAATAAAGGTTCGTTCAGCCTGGAAGAGTGTCTGGGGCAATTGGTTCAGCAGGGCCATATTGATCGCGAAGATGCCCTGGTGTACGCCAACCATCCCGACGACCTCAACAGCCTCTTGAAAAATTGATTGGCGGAATACTACGGTGATGTGCGGGACTGCGTAGCCGAGTTGGCTAATAGGTTTCGCCCCGCTGGTCCTTGACTCAAATGGCAATTCGCCAGATCACCATCATCGGAACTGGTCTTATGGGCGGCTCCTTTGGGCTGGCCTTGAAGAAGCGCGGCTTTACCGGGCAGATCGTCGGCTGCGACCGCGCGCCGGTGTTGAAGCGGGCGCGGGACAAAGGCGCGATTGATGGGGCACATACTGATCCAGCTGCCGCCGTACAGGGCAGCCAGCTGGTATTGCTGGCCGTGCCCGTGGGAGCGATCGTTGAGCTGATCGGGCGTTTGGGACCTTCCCTTCCGGCGAAAACTTTACTCACAGATGTGGGCAGCACCAAGGCAGAAGTTCTGGCCCGCGCGGCCGCGACCTTCGGCAAGCACGCAGGCCGCCGCTTTTTGGGTGGACATCCCATGGCCGGAAAGGAGCAGGCGGGCGTAGAAGCGTCCGACCCTGATCTTTTCCACGGCGCCGTGTGGTTGGTGACACCGACTCCTGGACAGAAAATGTTTGAAGGGGTGAGTGGAGAATTTCTGGAGTGGGTGGAGAAGATAGGCGCGGGAGTGGCCAGCATGGATGCCGATGCGCACGATCAACTTTGCGGTTGGATCAGCCACTTGCCGCAGTTGATCTCCACCGCTTTGGCCGCTACGCTGGTCGATGAATATGGCGAGGAAGCTCCGCTGCTGGAGACCGGGGGACGTGCCTTGCGCGAGATGACACGCATTGCAGGCAGCCCCTACTCCATGTGGCGCGACATCGCCCTCACCAACAAGAAGAACATCCGGCATGCGCTGCTGAAGCTGGAACAGCGCCTGGCCCATATCCGGGAGAATCTGGATACGAAGGAATTGGCGCTGGAGTTCGAGCGGGCGCATCACTTAAGGAAAATCTCACCACGGAGACACCGAGACACGGAGAAGGCCAAAACTTGAATTTCCTCCCTGTCTCCGTGTCTTGGTGGTGGCTTTGGTTTAAGATTTCTTGCTTATGAATAAAGTAGTAGCCAGTGCTGACGAGGCCATCAAGGACATCTTCGACGGTGCCACCATCATGATTGGTGGATTCGGGCTTTGCGGAATCCCGGAAAATCTGGTTCGCGCCCTGGTTCGCAAGGGCGTCAAGAACCTTACCACGATCAGTAATAACGCAGGCGTGGATGGATTGGGCAATGGTTTGCTGCTGGCCGCCGGACAGATCCGCAAACACATCGGAACTTATGTCGGCGAAAACAAGCTGCTCGAGCAAATGGTCTTGCAGCGCAAAGTAGACCTGGACCTGGTGCCGCAGGGAACTTTTTCCGAGCGCATTCGCGCCGGTGGTGCTGGCATCCCTGCGTTCTTCACGCCTACCGGAGTGGGCACGATAGTCGCCGAGAACAAGGAGACACGCGAGTTCGATGGCCGTCAATACGTGATGGAGCGCGCCCTCAAGGCGGATTTCGCGTTGGTGAAGGCCTGGAAGGGTGACAAGTGGGGCAACCTCGTGTATCGCAAGACAGCGCGGAATTTTAATCCCATGATGGCGGCCGCCGCCCAGGTGACGATTGCAGAAGTTGAGAACCTGGTCGAAGTGGGAGAGCTGGACGCGGACCTAGTGCACACGCCCAGCATCTATGTGCAGCGGATCTTTCAAGGGGAACGGTATGAGAAGAGAATTGAGAAAAGAACGGTGAGGCAGTCGTCGGTCGCTGGTCGGTAGTCGTTGGCTAAAGCGCGGAATGCCGGCTCGAGACCAATGACCAATCACCAACGGCCAGCGGCTTGCGACTGAACTCCATGAAAGATGTCGACAAACGCGAACGCATCGTGCGGCGTATTGCCCGCGAACTGCGTGACGGCTTTTACGTGAATCTTGGCATCGGCATGCCTACGCTGGTGGCCAATCATGTACCCACCGGCATGGATGTAATTCTGCAATCCGAGAACGGAATGCTCGGCATCGGTCCCTACCCTATCGAGGGTCAAGAGGATTCCGATCTGATCAATGCCGGCAAAGAAACCGTCAGCGAAATTAAAGGTACGGCCTATTTTTCCAGCGCCGACTCGTTTGCCATGATCCGCGGCGGCCACGTTGATCTGAGCGTGCTCGGCGCCATGGAGGTTGATGAGGAAGGCAGTCTGGCGAACTGGATGATTCCCGGCAAGATGGTGAAGGGCATGGGCGGCGCCATGGACCTGGTGGCCGGCGCCCGCCGGGTGGTCGTGGCCATGGAGCACACCACCAAAGATTCCCGGCCCAAGATCCTGAAAAAATGCACTCTACCTCTGACCGGCGTGAAGGTGGTGAATACGATTGTCACCGAGATGGCCGTGATTCAGGTGACGCCCACCGGATTAGTGCTGGAGGAGATCGCTCCCGGACTCAATGCGGACGATGTCCAACACGTGACCGAACCCACCCTGATCCTTAGCCCAAATCTGAAGGTCATGGCAGGGTGAATTCGCGGAAGCTGATTCGCTGAACAACGACCGCGATCATCAACCTACCGGAATCAGTTCGCGCCGCTCTTTACCCGGGCCGCCTCGAACTCGTCGCCCTTCTCCCAGCCGACCAGCTTGGGCGCGCTCGCGGCTTGCCATCCCAGGGCGAAGCCGAAACGGGCCATCACCGCGTCGCCGGTAAAGTCCATATCGGCACGGTATTCGTCACTGGGCTGGTGATAGTGCTTGTCGGTATATTCGCTCGCCTTTTGCATGCCCCATGCCGCATCGTGCCCCTTGTACTTGATACCTTCATTGAGCGAAAACGCGGGAATGCCCAGGCGGGCCAAGCTGAAATGGTCGGAGCGATAGTAGTGTCCGGCTTCGGGGTGCGCGTCAGGACGAATCGCCAGCCGGAATTCCGCGGCCAGGGCCTCCACCGTGGGATAGAAGGTGGTGCGCTCGGAGCCTGATACCTCCACTTCTTCCGGTGAGCCAAGCGGGGGCACGTCATCATAGTTCAAATCCAGCGCGATTTTTCCCGCCGGAATCGGGGGATGCTTGCCCAGGTACTCGGAGCCCAGTAGACCTTGTTCCTCCGCTGTCACTGACGCAAACACAATCGAGCGCCGCGGTTGCTGCGCCGCCCCGGAGAAGGCCCGCGCCAGTTCGAGCAGAATGCCACACCCGGTGGCGTTGTCATTAGCGCCGTTGTAGATGTTGTCGCCGGGCATATCGGGGCGAATGCCCAAGTGATCGTAGTGCGCGGTGTATATCACCGCTTCGGTTTTTACTTTCGGATCGGAGCCGGGCAGCAGGGCAATCACGTTACTCGACTCGAAAGGCCGGACTTTGCTGACCATGTGAGCCTGCAGCTTCAGCGGAAGCGACACAGGATGGAAGTCGCGGGAGCCTGCATCGGCCATCATCTTGTCCAGATCCATGCCGGCGGCGGCAGCCAGTTCTCGGGCTACATCCAGATGAATCCAGGAAGCAACTTTCAACTTGAGCGAACCGTCAAGCTTCAGGAAAGACTTCTCCCCGGAATTAGAGTTGCGCACCACTTCCCAGGGATAACTGGCCATGTCGGTTTTATGGATGAGAATCGCGCCAACCGCGCCCTTGCGGGCGGCCTGCTCGTACTTATACATCCAGCGTCCGTAATAAGTCAGCGCCCTGCCTTTGAAAAAATTGGGATCCTCGGAAGTTGGCTCATTCACCAGCATCAGCAGGACTTTTCCCTTTACGTCAACGCCCTTGTAGTCGTCCCACTTGTACTCTGGCGCCTCGACGCCGTACCCCACAAAGACGATCTCCGTATTCACGGTCGAATCCGGCCGCTGAGTCTCATCGTAGGCAACGTAGTCGGTGAGCGGCTTCAATTCCCTGGCGGAGCCGTTGCTTGGGACCAGGGAAAATGTTGTTTCCGGCGTCGGCGTAACGCCGACCATGGGAACCTTCTGTAGGTAGGTGCCGTTGTCGCCGGCAGGCTTCAGTCCGTATAGCGAAAACTGGGTAGCGATGTACTCGGCCGCCAAGTCGCCTCCGCGCTGTCCGGTTCCGCGGCCTTCGAGCAGATCGTGGGATAAGAAGCGCACCTGGGCGCGGATGCGCTCGGCATCGATTTTCTGGAATGCGGCGATAGCCGCAGGCGGGAAATGAACCGAAGCCGCCACCGACATCGCCCGCCGGGATGACTGGGCCCAGACGCCGTAGATCATAAAACTCAGGGACAAGACGACCAGGCTCTTACGCATGCTCCGAGGCTCCTCGTGCAATGAGATGTGGATCGAGAACTTTGTATTGTACGGGAACACGGGCGGCGGATGGCGAGGCGAGCCGTCGGCACCCAGCATTCGGCACTCAGCCCTTGAAATCCTGCCAGCACAATCCGGTGGTGGCGGAATGGTAAGTGCCCGTCGGCCCGAGGTCTGACGTCCGAGGCCCGGCGCCCGATTTTTGCCCGCGACCGCGGGCTAGTTTTTCGACCCTCAACCGGCGCGAAAGTCGGCTACTTGCTCATCCGCCCTGAACAGGGGCCTTAGACCATCACCCGAGATTTCGGCGGCGCGCTGGTTCAACTCTTCCATTTCTTTTCGTATCCAGCCCACACTGGAGACCTCGATTTCGCCGCCCTGCGCAATCCAGAAGATCGAGGGCACGGCGGTGAGGCCGTAAGCGTTGGACACCGGGTAGGTCTGGGTATCATCCAGCAGTACTGGGAAAGAGACTCCAAATTGTTTAATGAATGGCGCGGTGTCTTTCTTTTCGTTCTGTGAAATCCCGACGATGGTAATGCGCTTACTTCCATGTGCCTCATAAAGTCGCTGCAAAAAGGGAAACGCGTATTGGCAGGTAGGACAGGAAATTTTGAAAAATGCGACCAGGACCGGCCCGTGAGCCAGCGCCTCGCGCAGCGAAAACTGCTTTCCATCCATGGTTTGCAGAGTGAAATCTGGAGCTGTAGTTCCCGGGTTCAAAGCCGCCATCGTGCGTTCTCCGTCGTGTCGTCCCGCGCGCCCCGCGAAGATTTGGGCAACGAGGTCACGGGCCTGCTGCCAGGTCTTGGTTACTTAGATGAGCTGCGCCTGCCGGAGGATTTTCCGTGCCAATCCGGTTAACGGCAGCCGCGCGATGCTTTTTTTCTGCACCCATCGGCCGGCGGTTCCGCTCTGAGCTGGACTCTGCATCACGCGGACGATGAAATCGGTCACTGTAATGGAGTGTCGCAGGGTCATGCTGGCGCGCCCCGTGACGTTGGTTGCCGACAATTCCGGCAGTTCCCACATGCCCGGCATGAGAGACGAGTATTTCGGCCGCTGCACCAGGAAAATCGAACTCTCGCGGCGATCGAGCGCATAGCAGACCTCCCGTCGATTTTGCCGAGTTGTTTTTCTTCGCGAATCGAAATTTCCGCGCGTCACACACAGATCGAACACAGGACAGATGGAACAGCGGGGTTGTCGGGGCAGGCATACGGTTGCGCCCAGTTCCATCATGGCCTGGTTGAAATCTCCGGGACGGGCCCGGCTTAGCAAATTTTCTGCGGCTTGCCAGAGGTCTTTTTCTGTAAGGCTAGTTCCCAACATGCGCCCGAGCACGCGCTCGACATTCCCGTCGACCACCGCGGCGGGCGCATTGAATGCGATGCTGGCGATGGCCGCCGCAGTATAACGGCCGATGCCGGGAAGGTCGCGCAGTCCGGCGACGGTGCGGGGAAATTTTCCCTGGTGCTTCTTCACGATTGTTTTGGCCGCGGCATGCAACATGCGAGCACGGCGGTAGTATCCCAGGCCGCTCCACGCCGCCAGCACTGACGACTCCCGCGCTACAGCCAGTTTCGGCACTGTCGGAAACCGCTGCAGAAAACGGCGGTAGTGCTCCGGCACCGCGCCGACGCGCGTCTGTTGCAGCATGACTTCCGAGAGCCAGACGCGGTAGGGATCGCGATTCTGGCGCCAGGGTAGGTCGCGTGCGTTGCCGTCGTACCACGCCAGTAGTCGCTGACGCCAGCGACGTCGCCCACTACCATCGAGTTGCTGACCGGAGTCTAATTTCATTTGGCCTTCAGGACGCGAGCCGCTGGCTATTTCTTCTGTGGCCCCAGAACGGAATGAGCGATCGCCATCCAGCCGGCCTTCTGCTTTTGCCAGACCGTCATCATACGGACAGGATCGGTGGGCAAGGGCTGGCCGTCGAACGTACCCCGCATGGTGATGGCGTAGGTCACGACCAGCGTCTCCGTGTTCAGTTCGGTCTGAAGATCGCCGAGGGTGTACTCGTCCAATTGCAAGTGCTGCAGATGGGCGAACGCGGCAGCCCGGTCGAGACGGCCTTCTTCGGGCGTGACCGAAACGTAGTTGCCGGCGAGGTGCCCTGCCAACGCATTCCACCGTTTGGCCTTCACTTGCTTCCAGAAGCTGCGCTCCAGGCCCTCGCCGCCAGTCGCATCCTTAAAATCGCTGACCTGATGCTCGCGCCACATGGTGCACCCGGCGAGCAGCGTGATCGCGGAAAGCACAATGACCGCCAGGCGATTGTTCATGTGGCGATTTTACAGTAGCCGATGGACACGATCGGGGTATGCTCATGCGATTTGTGAGATGGGATCAGTTTCCTTGCGTTCCAGCCGCCGAGCCGGGCGGCACTTTGCCGCCCTGGGGACAGCCGGCAGGATGTCGGCGCCGCGGTGAACCTTTAGCTCCCTGCGCACGCGTAGGCGATCACATCGTTCCCCTCCCTGGCACTACGATGCTGCTGCCGGAGAGCGCCACGGCGTTGGCAGCGTTGACCGCGGTGGTCTTGTCGCTGGCGATGCATTGAAGCTGTCCGCAGTCTTTAACGAAGGGCTGAAACCTTTGACGGTGGCTTCCCGGTGAGCCAGGGTTACGCTCCCAAAATTGATCTGGCCGCCGGTGACCGCCGTGGCGGAGCAAGTAGCGGTCGTGCCACAAGTCTGCAGCCTGGGATGGTTGCTCAGGGTAAGGTTGGCTACCGGGGTTGTGGAGGAAACCGAGAATGTTACCTTCCTCGCGTTGTTGTAGCAGGCTATAATCTCCGCCCTGATTGGAGTTACTTGCCTTTGGGCTTGGAGAATTGAATTGAGCTGTCCTCGGGTACATCGGTTTCTTCTTTTCGTTGTAAGTACCCTCGGTGCTTTATTGTGCTTGGCAGCGCTTTCTGCGGCGTCGAGCTCGCCCTACGTCTTCAATCGTGCGGACTTTCCGAGCGGCAACCGCCCTACTGGAATCGTCTTCGGAGACTTCAACGGCGACGGCAGGTGGGACCTGGTCGTTGCCAGCCAAGGTGACAACGCGGTCGCGGTGTTTCTCGGCCAATCCAACAGCACGCTTGGACCGAACAGCGACTTCGCCACCGGAACCTCCCCTTCGGCGGTCGCAGTAGGTGATTTTAATAGTGACGGGAAACTCGATGTTGCCGCCGTTGGTTCCTGCGGACCGACTTGCGGATTCGTTTCCATCCTCCGGGGCAATGGGGATGGCACCTTTGAGGCTCATGTAGATTATGCAACCGGAATCGCTCCGCTCGGGCTGGTGGTGGGAGATTTCAACCGGGACGGGGTCCCCGACTTAGCCGTAGTCGATTCCTGCGGACCGACCTGCGGATTCGTTTCCATTCTCCTAGGGAAGGGTGACGGTAGTTTCCTTGCAAAGACCGATTATTCCGTAGGGCAGTCTCCGAGTGCTGTCGCAACGCAGGATTTCAACGGCGACGGGAAGCTGGATCTGGTGGTCACAAACTCATCGGACAGCGTTTCCGTACTGCTGGGTATCGGCGACGGAACTTTCCGAGCGCACGTGGATTTTGGCTCAAAATCGGCGCCGGGGGGAATTGCCGCCGGAGACTTCAACGGAGACCAGGTTCCGGATCTTGTCCTGACTCACAGCGGGGCTCCTTGGAACGTGACCATCATGAAGGGCAACGGAGACGGCACCTTCCAGCCCGAACAACAACTCGCGACGAATTTGGCAACCGGGCAAGTTGCCGTCGTCGATCTCAATGGAGACGGCAAATTGGACTTAGTACTCACTGTCGTTTCCCAAGGCGGAGTCGGGGTGTTTCTTGGGAGGGGTGACGGTACTTTCCAACCGGAAGTTAACTACACGACTGGAGTCTATCCACTTGCGTTTACAGCTCAGGACATGAATGGAGACGGCAATCTCGATTTAGTGGTTGCTGATCAGGAATCCAATTACGTTTCCGTGCTGCTTGGCAAGGGAGACGGTACATTTAGCCCCAGAACGAACTTGCCCGCCGGTCCTTCCAGTCCCGTGCAACTGTACGCGACGGCAGCGGTAGTGGGAGATTTCGACGGGGACGGGATTCCGGACTTAGCGGTCGACGAAGTCGATTTCGATTACCCGGGCACGGGAGTCGTTTCTGTCTTGTTGGGCAAAGGCAAAGGAGTGTTTCAATCGCCTGTAAGCACCAAGTCGAATGGCGCCATGGACATTATGGAAGCAGGCGACTTCAATGGCGACGGGCGGTTGGACATTGCTCTTTCCACTGGAAACGGCGCAGCGGTGATGCTGGGGAACAGCGATGGTACGTTCGGCTCACCTCTCCAAGTTGTCAACACTCTAGGTACCCCCGCTCGGGGACTTGTGACTGGGGATTTCAACAACGATGGCAACCAGGATTTAGTGGTGTTGGCAAACGGATTTGTTCAAGCCAACCCCATTTACGTGTTGCTAGGAAACGGAGACGCTAGCTTTCAGCCCGCAAGACAATTCTGGGGCTCGACAAGCCTACCCATGGCGATCGCCGCCGCCGATTTCAACCATGACGGCAAGCTGGACCTTGTAGTAAACCTCAATCCCAATGGAATCGCCGTGATGCTGGGCAATGGCGACGGCACTTTCCAGTCTGCGGTCACCTACCCAACAGACCAATTGCCCAGCGGCCTGACGGTTGCTGACCTGAACGGCGACGGCATCCCCGACGTCATTGCGACCGGCGATAAGGTAGACGTGTTCCTGGGTAAGGGTGATGGAACATTTCCCAAACGTGTCGACTACAACGCCGGCAATTTCCCCGTTCAGGTTATTACCGGCGATTTCAACGCGGACGGTAAGCTGGATATCGCAGCCGCGGCTGAAGGCACGGCTGCAATCGGCGCTCTCGAGATCCTGCCCGGTAACGGGGATGGAACGTTTCAGCCTCCGGTCGAAATTGCTGATGGCACAACCGTCGCCGGGCCTATGGCGGTCGGGGATCTCAACCAGGACGGAACGACCGATGTTTTCGTATCAGGGAATCCGGGCTCGGTATTTTTTAGCGGTCCAGTAGCCACGCTAAGCGCGGTCAGCATCAACTTTGGTGCCGTCGGGATAGGAACCACAAGTCCTGCCGAAAGCCTGATTCTAACCAACAGTGGAAACGCTCCACTCGAACTCGCTGGTATCACGGCAACGGCCGGCTATGCTGTCGCCGAGACGTGCGGAGATTCGATTGCCGTGTCATCTTCGTGTACCGGGAAGGTTACATTCAGCCCTGCCGGGCTGGGCAGCAGCACAGGTGTGCTCACCATCACCGACAACGCTCCTCGAGGCCGGCAGAGTGTCACTCTGTTCGGCAGCGGACAGGCAGACTTCTCTCTTGTGGTTTCGCCCGGATCGTCGAATTCTCTAACGGTAAGCGCAGGAAGTTCGGCCACATACGACTTGATCGCTACTCCAGTGGCGGGATTCGCCCAAAGTGTTTCTTTTTCATGCACCGGCGCTCCTCCCGCGGCCACATGTGCGCTATCTCCTTCTTCAGTCACGCTTGATGGTACGCATGCGGCAACGATAGCCGTTCAGATCAGCACTACAGGTCGCACAACCGCGATGAACACTCCCCTGAGCCCCGTTCCGGAGAAGGCTCGGCATCTGCTGATTTCATGGGCCGCAATTTTTCTCGCACCGGGCGCCTTCTTACTCCTGAGTCGTCCTCGCACGGCCAGGGATCCCTTCGTTCGTGTTATCACCTGCATCCTGGGCCTCGGGATTCTCCTGGCACTGACGGCATGCGGGGGATCTGGTGGCGGCGTTTCTGGTGGCGGGAGATCAACTGGGACTCCGGCTGGCACCTACAGTCTAAGAGTAACCGCGCTCCCGGGTTCGGGATCGGTCAGCGCGCAGCATAGATAGTGTCCAAGTGACCCTGATTGTGAACTGAGAGACGGTAATCCTGATGACTGAAGACCGACGACTGACGACTGCCCCAGGGGTGTAACTTGCAATCCCCCCCGATTGACCCTGGGCCGGATGCGGGGAATAATGGGCTGGAAGCTGGTATCCGGCAAGCACCGGGAGAGCATTTTCGCGCTTTGACAGCTACACTGTCAGCATGAACGACTTCAACCGCAGGGTGGAGGACGCCTCGGCACGCGTGAACAAATCCGTGGCCGAGGCCAGCGAACGCATCGAGAAAGAGACTGCAGAATTCATCATTTATCTCAACGACGAAGTCGTGCCTGCGGTCCGGCAACACTCCACCAAGGCGTTGCGGGTGGCAGCCGAGAAGATGTCCAGGCTGGCCGACTACCTGGACGAGGTCAAGTCACCGCGCCGGTGAGCCGGTGCCTGTCCGTCTGCCTTCTGACCGTAACCCTCGGCGTGCTGGTATTGAGCGGATGCGGGGGAAAAAAGCAGGCAAAGGTCAGCACGCCGCCACCTCCTCCCATGGTGGAGCCTTCGGCGAGCACCGTTCCCGTGCCCAACCCATCCACGCCTCAGCATCCGGAATCATCGCCGCCGAATGCGGCCACGGCGCAAGAAAAAGTCGGCGAAGCCACCCTCGCCATTCCAGAGGGAACGAAGCCGCTCTCCGTCGAAACCGGCAAAGCCAGCTGGTATGGGGCGCCATATCACAACCGCCGCAGCTCGAATGGCGAAATCTACGACATGCATAGTCTGACTGCGGCTCACCGTACTCTTCCCCTGGGCTCGACGGTTCGGGTGACGAATCTCAAGACCGGTCATTCAACCGTAGTGCGGATTACCGACCGCGGACCCTTTGTGCAAGGACGAATCGTTGACCTCTCTCTGGCTGCGGCCAAGCAGGCGGATGTCTGGCAGGCGGGCGTGGCCCAAGTCCGGCTGGAAGTGCTGCGAACGCCGGTGCCGTTCGATCGCGGTGGCCGCTGGGCGGTGCAGATCGGCTCCTTCCAGCACCAGGGCGGCGCGAATACCATCGCCGACCGGCTTTCCCGGCGATACAAAACCGCGAAAATTTTACGCTTCAGCAGCCCAGTGGGCGATTGGTGGGTACGCGTCCGGGTCTTGCAGGATGACCGCAAGCGAGCTGAGGAAGTTGCTCGCGATGCGCAGACGACTGAGGGGAAGGTTTTTTTGGTGCGGTTGGATTAGGGGTCGGCTGTCATTCGTCGTTGGTTGTTCGTCATTGGGCCGTTATCGAACCTGACATTGCTTAGACTTGCGGGACATCTCCCGTTTTCTCCTCAAAGCTGACAGCCCGTTCCAATCGTCAAACGTCCATGGCCTACCGGGTTTTGACCAGCTAGCAACCTGCAGCGACCATTGACGGCTAGGAGATCCCCATGCGCCGCCTCCCCATTTCCGTTCTTCCGCTCTGCCTGCTGCTGGTTTCTGCCACTTACGCTCAGACTGCCACGCTTGGTCTGAACGCGCCGCAGCTTTACGAAAAAGGTATGAATAGTTTGCTGGGTGTTGGCCTTAGCCGCAACGATCTAAATGCTGTGGACTATTTTCGCCGCTCGGCCGAGCTAGGCTATCCTCAGGCGCAGGTTGTGCTGGGATACTTTTACGACACTGGATCGGTTGTTTCGCAGGACTCGCAGCAGGCTGCTGACTGGTACAAGAAAGCCGGCAGGCAGGACAATCGCCTGGCCGACTGGCTGCTGGGACGGCTCTACTACACCGGTAACGGAATTCCACGGGACCTGAGTGCGGCCGAATCGTGGCTGCAAAAATCCGCCAACCAGGGTGATCCATTTGGGCAGTATTTGCTGGGGTTGATCAGGCTGGAACGGAACGACTATCCCAAGGCCGCGGACTGGTTCCGCAAGGCCTCCATGCAGGGTCTACCCCAGGCACAGCAGCATTGGGGCCAGCTTCTCAAACAAGGCCAGGGCGTGAATGAGGACAAGTTCCAGGCTTACGTCTGGCTGCTGGTGAGCTTCGATGCCGGCAATCAGACCGTGGCCAATGAATTGGCCGCGCTCGAGGGGGACTTGGGTAGCAACCGCGTGGACGAGGCAAAAAACAAAGTTCGCGACCTCGAGCAGACCGTATCCCGCGCTGTGGTTTCCCGCGGATGTGACTGGGTTGGCGCGCTCGATCCGGTTCCGACGCCGCCTCCGCCCGATGTGCAACGCTTCTGCCACAATTGTGTGGGGCGGACACTCTTGTACGCCCACATGGGCTTCGCTGCCGAAATGACAACTTCGGGGCCGTCTACGGATTCTCTGCAGCCTGCTTGTAAGTTCCAAACTTCTTGGCCTGTGGCTTCAGCGTGGGATAAAACTGCACAAAGGTGTGCTCCACGGCGGCGTGGTCTTCATGACACTGCCAACAAGCCGCCTTGGGATTAGCTTCCGCTGATTTCGTGCTTTCGTCGAAACTGAAGTAGGCCCACTTTTCCGGGAAACGGCTTTCATCTTTCACTTCGACGCCCATACCCATCAAATCGCTTTGGAAATGCCCCGCCTTGTTGATCGAACCTTTGGTTTCCGAATCGCGCTCCTCGACCACGAACATCGTCTTGTCTGGCCACTTCCCATTCTTCAAGAATTCAGAGTAGACCCACTGCGGCACAAATACGTTGGTGAACATGGGGTGGTCCGCAGCCTGGGGGCTGTAGTTCATGCCCAAGCCCGTGGAGAGATAGATCCATTCCCGGTACTTCTCTGGCCGGAGAAGATGGTTGTCACTGGTGTATTGCGGGCCGCCGGGACCAGCCTCCGGAGCAGCAGCCTGCAGAAACCCTAGACACATAACAATCGTTAGGCATGCTAGTAGAACTTGTTTCATTTTCTCCCCTTCATCTTGTACCCGTTGAGTGAGAGGTGCACGGCCCGGTATCAGTATTCGATTAGACGACAGGAGAAGCCAAAAGGACAGCAGAAGTGGTGAGTCGCTAACTCCGGTAAAAAAAAGAGCAAGCCGAGGAAGGGGTGCGCCCATTTCTCGCGCAGCGAGACGTGGGGCTGCCTCCTGTCATCCCGGTGATGCTAGTGCCAACCTGTTCCTAGCTTACCTCGCCCCTCTTACGCAGAAATGCCGGTACATCGAGGTCCTCTTTCTCGAAGTTGGCGATCATGGCGTCGCGCAGCGTGTCAACCGCGATCCTCTCTGTGGGTGCTGCGGCGTGCCGTTCGGGCTGGTGTTGCTCCATCACCATGGGTGGAGCCTCCGGCTCGAAGTCAGGCTCAGGATCGGGCCTTTGTGACGAAACCACAAAGCCGGCCCTGCTTTCTGCCTGGCGGCGTCGCATGTCGGAATCCTTGAAGCCGGTGGCTATCACCGTGATCTTCACCGCGTCCTTGGCCTTTTCGTCCAGTACCGCGCCAAAAATGATGTTGGCATCCTCGTGGGCAGCACCCTGAATAATGCTGCAGGCCTCCTGCACCTCGGCCAGCTTGAGCGATGTGGAACCAGTGATGTTGATGAGAATTCCGCGTGCGCCGTCGATTGCGCCCGCTTCGAGCAGCGGCGACGCAATGGCTTTTTGCGCGGCATCGGTGGCTCGATGTGCTCCGCTAGCTGTGGCCGTGCCCATGACGGCATAACCCATGCCCGCCATGATGGCCTTCACGTCGGCGAAGTCGCGGTTAATGATGCCCGGAATCGTGATGATGTCCGAGATACCCTGCACCCCTTGGCGGAGGATGTCATCGGCCACACGGAAGGACTCGAAAAAGCCAGCGTCCTGAGCGACGGCCAGCAGCTTTTCGTTGGGAATGACGATGGTGGTGTCCACCGAATCCATCAACTCGGAAATACCGCGCTCCGCCTGCTGCATGCGGCGTTTGCCTTCGAACGCGAATGGCTTGGTGACAACCGCGACCGTGAGCGCTCCCATCTCGCTAGCCAGCGATGCAATGATGGGCGCGGCTCCGGTTCCGGTGCCGCCGCCCAGACCGGCGGTGACGAACACCATGTCGGCGCCTTCGAGCGCTTCAATGATCTTGTCGGAATCCTCGAGTGCGGCTTTGCGTCCGACTTCTGGATTGGCACCCGCGCCCAGACCGTTGGTGAGCTTCACCCCGAGCTGGATCTTCATCGGGGCGCGCGACATCCGCAGCGCCTGCAGGTCGGTGTTGGCGACTACGAATTCGATCCCCTCCATGCCGGAGTCAATCATGCGGTTTACTGCGTTGTTGCCGCCTCCACCCACACCGATGACCTTGATTTTGGCATCGTTGCGGGAATCTTCGTTGAAGCTGATGCGAATGTCGTTTTCTTTTTTCATTTCTGCCACCTTCTGTGAAATTTGCTTGCCTGTTCTCTTGTCTCTCACTTACCTCGCTTACCGCCGCTCCCAGTCTCGACCGCAGCGCCGCCGTCCCGCCGGCTACCAAATGCCCCGCTGCAACGGTTATGCACCCTTCCCCACAAACATTGCCTTCAACCTCGAACTCCACCGCTCGTCTTGGATACCGCGCGCGATACGGGCGCGGTGTCCGTAGAACACCATGCCGAGGACGGTTGCATACTCGGGCTCGGCCAGCGTAGACGGCATCTTGGCCAGCGGCATCGGCCATGCCAGTCGCAGCGGGCGGTGGAGAACGGACTCCGCGATCTCAAGAATGCCGGGCAAGCGGCATCCCCCGCCAGTGAGTACAACGCCCGCCGCGCACAACTCGAACATTCCGGCGTGACGCAGATTGTCACGCAGCATTTCAAACAGTTCCCGGGCACGCGGTTCGAGGATTTCCGCCACCATGCGCTGGGAAATCAGCCGTGAGGGACGATCTCCGACGGATGGAACCTCGACTTCGTTTCCCTCCGGGATCAGCGTCACGATGGCGTTACCGTAGAGCCGCTTGATCTTTTCCGCCTCTGCCACGGGAGTGCAGAGCCCCACGGAAAGATCGCTGGTGAAATGATCACCGCCAATCGGAATTACACCAGTGTGCGCCACCGCGCCTTCGTGAAATACGATCAGGCCGGTAGAGCCGGCACCCAGGTCTGCCAGGCAGACGCCCAGTTCGCGCTCATCCAAGCGCAATGCGGCATCGGCACAGGCCAGGGGCTCGAATACGGTATCGTCCACATGCACGCCCGCGCGATTGACCGCGGTGATCACGTTTTGCATGGCGCTCGAAGCGACCGTCACCATGTGTACCCGGACTTCCAGACGCGCCGCCATCATGCCCAGCGGATCGTGCACGCCGGTTTGATCGTCGAGAATGAATTCTTGGGGCAGCAGGTGCAGAACCTCACGATCGGCGGGCAGCGGAATGGCGCGAGCCTTCTCCACCGCCGCGCGAAGTTCCTCGCGTCCAATCTCACGCGCCCGGGCGCCGAAGCTCAGACCTCCGTGGCTGTTGATTCCGCGAGCGTGCGCCCCGGCTATGCCCAGCAAAGCATGTTCGATGGGCGCTCCCGCTGTGTCTTCCGCCTGCTCCACCGCCTTCTGAATCGAGCTCACCGCTTTGTCCAGATCCACAATGACGCCTTTGCGCGAACCGCGCGATTCGGCCACGCCGTGGCCGCGGTAGCGCAAACCGCTGTCGGTAATTTCCGCCACCAGCGCGCATGTCTTGGCACTGCCGACATCAATCGCGGTTAGAAGATGCTCGCGCTGATTCGCCATTCCTATCGTGATTCCTCTCCCTTGGCAATCGCAGGGCTTGGTTTCGCAGGCTTGGCAGCAGCTCGCGATGAATTCGGATTCGCACTCCCCGCCGAACCGGGCGCGGCGGCTTTTGGCCCACTCTTTGGGGCTGCGAACGCAGCCGTCTTAGCTCTTGCTTTGGCTTTGAATCTGGTCTGCCGGACGTGCGCTTTGCGATGTCCAGCTTTAGCAACCTTCCTGGTTGCGACTAGCTTTGCAGGAACCGGCTTCGCCCCCGATGGCCCCGCAGTTTTTGCCGTGAAGGCTGGAGATGGCTTGGGGGTGGCGGTGATGCGAGTGATCAGAGCGGCCGGCTTTACCCCCGCAGCCATGGCCTTCTTGGCCGCACCGGGAGAAATCGCCGGCTGCTTCGCCGCACCTTGCAAATCTGGATTGACGATGATCTGCCGGTCGTAGCGCAAGTCCACCGACTCCAGTTTGTCGAATTGCTGCTGCCATTCCTGTATATGAGCGACGTACACCTTGTAGCGTTCCAGATAGTTGGACGACCCCAGATGGACTAGCACTTCCCCGGCGCGATTGTTGGCCAAGACTTTCACATCGTCCGGATCAGACAGATCGATTTCGCTGAGATCTTGCGAGTAACGGGCGCCACCGGAATCGAGCTGGCGGACTACGTCGTTATAGATCTTCATGCGCGCGGCGCGAGTGGATGGCGGCTCGCCTGTGTTCATGCCCACAATCACGGGGAAGGAATATTTCTTCTTGCCCGGCAATTCCATCAGGGTACCGACGTTGTCAGTCAGCAGGATTCTGGAACCCACCCGCGCAAAAGCCACCGGAGTACGTTCGTGAATTTCAACCTTGAGCCGGTTGGGGATGAAGCGCATGACGCTGGCCGACTCGACCCATGGAATCTGCTCCAGCTGCGTTTTTCGCTGTGCCAGGGGCACAAAGAAAATATTGCGGCCGATGTCGCCGCCCATGACTTCCATAACCTGCGAGCGGGCCACGTTCTCCAGGCCGCTGATTTCGATGTCGTCGCTCGACTCGACCCGGAAACGCCAGGAACGCTCTCCATAGTGGTAGAGAGATGCGACCGCGATTCCGCAGAGAAAGACGATGCCGAGGGCTACCGCCGCCCAGGTCAGGCGAGTGACAGTTTTCTTTGGAAGTGAACCACGACGGACCGGGACACGCTTCTGCACCCGCAGGAATGGTGGTTCCTGCTCCACGTCCAAGTCGAGCAGGCGCGCATCATGCACTTCTTCGCGCTCCGGCTCGTCGGCCAGTGGGTACAATTCTTCCTGCGAGATGGTGGGGCCGGTTTTCCGCGCCATCAACTCAGGTCAATTGTCGTCGGGAAATCGCTGAGCAAAAATACTATAACTGCTTTTGGGAACGAGAGATAGAAAAAATTGGTGAGTTTTGCACAGGAGTGGGCCGAGCAGTATTTCGGTCGTCCGTGGCCCAAACGCAACCAACCGAACTCTCCCGGTTAGAAGGTGCCATCCTCAGATATTTGAGGAGGCTGAGGGACAGTGATGACAAGGTTCTGCCGGGGGCAGGCGATGACCGTCTGAATCCCACGCTCCATGACCTGGGCACGAATCCCTTGCGCTTGCACGCGAGCCATTTCGGCCTGATGCCGCGCCAGAGAGTTCTGGACACGCGCCAAACGGACCTGAGCGCGCACGACTGCCCTTTCCGTGGGCTTGAAACCGTCATTCTCGCGGCCTGCCGCCAAATTTACATAGCCCGCGGCCATTTCAGAAGCCTGTTCCACCACCGCGATGGATTTGTCCGCGAGGCGACTTGCCCACCCTCTGTACTCGCTCACGAATCCGTTCATGACCGCCAGAGCGAGGACGCCGACCGCTGTCCAATAAATTGCTTTTTCGGAAGCCATATTGCTGCCCTTCTCCGAGTTTGACGGGCGACGGCAAGAGTCGTTATCACCTTAACGCTGTTTTTGTGGCGGGTTTTTGTGCCGGGCAGCTAGGCGCCCTTTGCCCGTAGTTTTTCCAGAATCATCGGTCCAAGCTGCGACACGCTGCCCGCCCCCAAGGTCAGAATCATGTCTCCCGGTTGGGCAGCGGCCACAACCGATGCGACCCCATCCGCAAACGAGCCGGCATAGCTTGCCGCGGACTTCCCTGTTTCGCCAATGAGCCGCGCCAACGATTCCCCCGTGACGCCCTCGATCGGCGTTTCGCTTGCGGCGTAAATATCGAGGACGACAAGTGAGTCCGCGTTCTCGAACGAGGTTGCAAACTCGTCTGTGAGATCACGGGTGCGGGTATAGCGGTGGGGCTGAAATATCACATGAATTTTTCGGAAACCGCATTCCCGGGCTGCCGCCAGAGTGGCGCGAATCTCGGTGGGATGATGGCCGTAATCGTCAATCACGCTCACCCCGGCTGCCTGGCCGCGCAACTGGAAACGCCGGTCCACACCGCGGAAGTTTTCCAGAGCCGCGCGGATGTCGTCAACCTCGATGTCGAGGCCGACTCCCACTGCAATAGCCGCGGTCGCGTTCATTACGTTGTGCACTCCCGGCACGTGCAGCCGGAATTCGCCGAGATCGCGCTCCCCGAAGGTGACATGAAAATGGCTGGTGGGCTGCCGTTCCTCGGAGGCTACAGCCGACTTGAACCCAGCTTTCCCCAGTTTGATGTGAAAATCCGAGCCTCGCCGCGTTCCGTAGCTCACCGTCCGCCGCCGAATTTGCGGAAACAGGCGGCGCAACTGCGGATCGTCATTACAGACCACAACCGCGCCGTAGAACGGAACCCGGTCCATGAATTCCAGAAAAGCCCGCTTCACCTCGCGCATGTTGCGGTAGCAATCCATGTGCTCCCGGTCGACGTTGGTGACCACCGCAAGCACGGGCGACAGTTTCAGGAACGAGCGGTCGCTCTCATCGGCCTCGACTACCATGTATTCCGAGTTGCCCACGCGGGCATTGGAGCCCATGGCGTCCACCCGCCCACCGACGACGACCGTGGGATCAAGGCCCCCCGCAGCCAGCACGGCGGCGACCATGGAGGTGGTCGTAGTCTTGCCGTGCATCCCGGCAATGGCGATGCCGTACTTCAAGCGCATCAGCTCCGCCAGCATCTCGGCGCGCGGGATGACAGGGATATGGAGTCTGTGGGCTTCGGTGACCTCGGCATTCTCCCGGACAATCGCCGAACTCATCACTACGACTTCCGCGCCAGCAATATTTTCCGCTGCGTGCCCTTCGAAGATGGTGGCGCCCAGGCCAGCCAGCCGCTGCGTGATGGCGGAATTCTTCAGATCCGAGCCAGAAATCCTGTAGCCAAGGTTGATCAGCACCTCGGCAATGCCGCTCATGCCGATGCCCCCGATGCCGACGAAATGAATGCGCTGGATTTTGGCAAACATAGATCAGGAAAACCTAGCCACGGATTCGCACGGATCAACACCGATTGAAAAACGAATGCTTGAATAAGAAATCAGATCCGTGTCTATCCGTGCAAATCCGTGGCCGCTGATTCTTCCACTCCCGCCAACCGCGCCGCCATCGCCGTAATGTCGCGGGCCGCGTCGGGATGCGCCAGCTTTCTTGCCGCCTGGCTCATGCGCTGCAGCCGCCCGCGGTCGCCCAGCAGCGCGGCGACGGTATCCGCCAGCCATACCCGTTCCAGCTTGGTTTCTTCCACCACCACCGCGGCGCCTGCCCGCTCCAGGGCTTGGGCGTTGACCCTCTGATGATCGTCAGCCGCGCGCGGGAAAGGAACGAAAACCGCCGGCTTGCCCGCCGCGGTGATTTCCGCTACCGTACTCGCGCCGGAGCGGCACAAGATCAAATCAGCTCGCGCGAAGAAAGCCGGCATATCGGTAATGAACGGGTACACTTCGGCGGACGAGCCCGCTTGCCGGTAGGCAGCCTGCGCGTCATTATAGCCACGCTCTCCAGTCTGGTGGATGATGTGGACGTTCGGCACCTGCTTCACTAGCTCAGGCAAACACTGAATCATTGCCTGGTTGATGGCATTCGCGCCCTGGCTTCCGCCAAACACCAGCAACGTAGGCTTGTCGTTTGCGGTCGGCCTGCCCGCGATTTCGAAAAAGGCTTCGCGAACCGGGACGCCTGTGACCACGGCGTGCGGGAAATATCGCGCCGTCTCCTCGAAGTGGACCGCCGCCCCTGAAACCATCCTGGCCACAATACGATTGGCGAAGCCGGGCACCACATTAGGTTCGAACGCTAGAGTCGGGATGCCTTTGAGGACTGCCGCCAGCATGGCCGGGCCGGAAGCGTATCCTCCCACTCCGATCACCACATCAGGACGAAATTCGGCGAGCATGCCCCGCGCATCCCAAACCGCGCGGGGAAGGTCGAAAAGAGTCTGCAGGCGCGTCTTCAGACTCACTTGGTTCAGCGCACCCACCTGCACCAGTCGAAGTGGGAATCCCGCCGCCGGAACCAGACGATTCTCGATCCCCCGCGCCGTCCCGATGAACAGTACTTCAGCGCTGTACCGTTTTTGCAGCTCCTGTGCGATAGCGAGCGCAGGAATCACGTGTCCGCCGGTCCCGCCACCCGCCACAATTGCTCGCATGATGTGACTATAAACCGGAAGTTGCTGGGCAAGGGGGTAGCGGGTTGACGCTTTAGGAGCGTTGGACGGGCTTACCACCCGGCTCCCGGAACGTCACGCGGGCACAATTTTCAAGAGGCGCCCACAGGTCGTACAAATAAGGTCGCGGCGCGCTGATCAGAGCTGAAGCAGAGTTAGACAAAACATTTTGTTTGACAAATCAAACCGTTTGCCACACGCTCCGGCCTATGTTTGACTCGCGAATCAGACGGCTCCTGGAGGCCTATCCGGCCATCTTTCTTGCTCTGCCATCGTCAACATGTGCGGGAGGATGAGACTGGAAAGGCCATCACCGAACACCAAGCCAGGGTTCTGGATCATTTGCACGCCATGCGCCCGACGACTCTATCGAAGTTGGCCGAGCACATGGGCGTGGGGCGGTCAACCATAGACATCACCGTGGCACGATTGGTTCGCGGCGGATACATCACGAGCAGCCGAGACAAGAACGACGCGCGATGTGTCGGCCTGACCTTGACGCCCGCTGGAGTGCGGACCCAAAGGAACAAAACACAGTTCTTGAACCAGAGCTGGGGAGAGAAATGTTTTGCTCGATGCCAGCCGGAGAACTGGAAACTGCACTGCAAGGCATTGAGTACGTGGCGAAATACGCCAGGCTCCTGCTGCGCCAACGAAAGAGAGGGCATGACGAGTGAGAATTCTATTGCTTGTTGCCGCTGGCATCGTCCTACTAGTCCTTGCTGTGATCGTGATTGGTTCGTTGCTGCCGAAACGGCATGTTGCGTCGCGCAGCGCTTCTTACCGGGCGACGCCTGAACATCTTTTTTCGCTGATTGTGGGCCCACAAAATTGGCGCCCGGACGTGCTCCGTTGCGAAGCTGTTCCTGACGCCAACGGCCGAGAGTTGATGGGCGAAACCGCACGTGACGGTGAAACAATCATCTATGAATTGCTGGATCGCGTGCCCCCCAGATCAATAAAGCGCCGCATCGCCACTGAGAACCTGCCCTACTCCGGTACCTGGACTTACTCGCTCCAGCCCAACGGCGAGATGACCATCGTCCGGATTACAGAAGACGGCCAAGTCTACAACCCTGTGTTCCGGTTCATGTCGCGTTTTGTTCTTGGTCATACGCGCACGATGGACGCTTATCTGCGTGCATTGGGCCGAGCCGCCGGACAGGAAGTTGAGGTCAAAGACTAACCTCCTAGATCAGGGTCACAACATGGTTCACCAGCCGTCATTGCCGGCCGGGGCTTCCCTTCCATATCGATTTTCGCAGACGGGCGATTATCGGATATTGGTGCAGATGAGGCGCGGCGGGCGGATCGAGACCGGGGTATTTGACACGCGGATTGCAAAACTAGGCTTGCTAGTCGGTTTGTTTCGTAATGTTCAGCAGCACCCCTACGCAAGCCAGGGTCACAAACAGCGACGAGCCCCCGTAGGATACGAACGGCAGCGGGATGCCCTTGGTCGGCATCATTCCCAGCACTACACTGATGTTGATGAAAGCCTGCACCACCACCATGCTGGTAATGCCCACAGCCAGCAGACGGCCAAACGTGTCCTGAGTGCGCAGCGCGGTACGGACTCCGCGCCATAGAAAGATTCCGAAAAGCAACAAGATCACGAGCGAACCCAGCAGGCCCAGCTCCTCCGCGGTTACGGCAAAAATGAAGTCAGTATGCGGCTCTGGCAGGTAGAACAGCTTCTGCTTCCCTTCCATGAAGCCCATCCCGGTGACGCCCCCGGTACTCACGGCGATCAACGACTGAATAACGTGAAAGCCCTTGCCCTGGGGATCCGAATACGGATTGAGGAATGCCGTGATCCGGCCCCAGCGCCAGGCAACCCGAACCACCAGAAAATACAGCGGCAGCACAGACAGCCCGCACGCGTAAGCCAGATAGCGCAGGTCGAGACCAGCCACGAACAGGATGCAGGCGGTGATCGCAGCGCAAGCAATTGCGGTACCCAGATCAGGCTCAAAGACGATCAAGGCGAGAAACATCAGCGTGGGCAGGATCGCTGGCAGCAAAGTGTTCCGCCAGTCATGCATGGAGTTGATGCGGTTCTCCAGAAAATAGGCGAGGAAAAGGATTACCGCCACCTTGGCCACTTCCGAAGGCTGTAAGGAGAATCCTCCAAAGTGAATCCAGCGATGCGTGTTGTGGGCGCGGTCGAGGAAAAAGACCGAAATCAGCAGCAGCGTAGTCGCGCCCAGCACCGAGAACACCACGCCCGGATGCTTATAGCGACGGTAATCAACCTTCATCGCCACCACCATGGCAGCGATGCCAGCGGATGCCCATCCGACTTGCCGCAAGAGGAAGTAGTATCCGGATCCGTAGCGCTCTTTCGCCATGACCGCCGAGGCGCTGAATACCATCACCAGCCCCACAAATACCAGGATTAGGGTGACGGTAAATAGCCAGCCATCGACGCTGACACGCTTTGCCATGGGAGATTTATTTCACCACGGAGGCGCCAGGGCACGGAGAACAATGTCTATGAATTTTGAGCCGGCTATAACTATCTTGGTTCGGGCGGGCTCGGGCCAAACTAATGCTGAGCTTCCGCAGCCAGCCCTCGTACTGCTTCCTTGAACACCCGTCCGCGGTGCTCATAATTCTTGAACTGGTCGAAGCTGGCGCACGCGGGAGCCAACAGCACAATATCTCCTGCTTCGGCTGTCGCCGCCGCACGTTTCAGCGCAGTCTCGAGTGTCCCCGCGTGGTCAATTTCCGCCGCCGCTTGGATCTGCGACTCGATTTTTTTCGCCGCGGCACCGATCGTGTAGACGCGCTTCACCCGTTGCCGCAACAAGTCGCTGAGCAGCGTGTAATCGCTGTCTTTGTCCTTGCCGCCAAGAATGAGGTGGATATTCGCCGGGAAAGACTCCAGCGCTTTGATCGTGGCGTCCACGTTAGTCGCCTTGGAGTCGTTGTAGTACTCGACGCCGCGAATCGTGGCCACGTATTCCAGGCGGTGTTCCACCGCCTTGAAATCCTGCACGGCTTGGCAGATGCGTTCCGTCTCACAACCCATGAGCGCTCCCACGCAGATTGCGGCCAGCGTGTTTTCCACATTGTGGGCGCCCTTGAGCGGAATTCCGGAAACCAGCATGATCTCGCGCTGGCCCTTTGCATCGCGAAACAGGACGCGGCCTTCGCGAACGCAGGCACCTTGCTCCACCTCTTCCTTCCGGCTGAACCAGAAAACTTGTGCCCGCGCGCGTCCCGCAAGTCCGACGCAAGTAGGGTCGTCGGCATTTAGTACGGCGAAATCATCTGCTTGCTGGTTCTCAAAGAGGCGGGCCTTGGCGGCGGTGTAGGCCGCGAAGGTGCGGTGCCGGTCCAGGTGATCGGGAGTGATATTGAGCAGAACGGCAATTTTTGGACGGAATGTCTCGAGGGTCTCCAGCTGAAAACTCGATACTTCCAGCACCACGACCGTGTCAGCCGTCGCCCGCTCCACCAGGGAAATTGCCGGCGTGCCGATGTTGCCGCCGACTACGGTCGGGAATCCGCCCGCCGCGACAATTTCGCCCGCCAGGGTCGTGGTCGTGGTCTTTCCGTTGGAGCCAGTGATAGCCACGATGCTCTTCGGCAGGAACCGGGATGCCAGTTCGATCTCGCCGATTACGGATTCGCCCAGAGCCCGGGCCTGTACCAGCGGCGCCGAATCCACCGGAACGCCGGGGCTCACCACGATGAAGTCCTGTCCCCGGAAAGTGCGCTCGCCGTGTCCGCCGGTCTCGACCGCGATGCCATGATCGAGTAGGACCGGGATTTCCTGGCCGAGTTGGTCTTGCGGCTTTGCGTCCGAGACGGTGACGTGTGCGCCCCGCGCCTGCAAGAACAGGGCCGACGCCACGCCGGACTTGCCCAGGCCGACGACAAGCACGCGTTTGTTGGCGAGATCCACAGGCTTATCTTTTCACCACGGAGGCGCGGGGGCACGGAGCAAAAACAGAATAAAGGAAAAATTCAACGAGCAAGGTACAGAATCGGCCTGCCACTGAGAATGAACCTATTTTTTCTCTCCGTCTCGCTGCCTCCGTGGGGAGATTATCTCAGCTTCAACGTGGTCAGGGCGAACAGGGCAAACACCAGCGATGCGATCCAGAAGCGTACGATGATCTTTGATTCCGACCAGCCCAGTAGTTCGAAGTGATGGTGAAGCGGCGCCATCTTGAAGATGCGTTTCTTGCGCAATTTGTATGACGACACCTGCAGGATCACCGACACCGCTTCAATCACAAATATCCCGCCGATGAAAGGCAGCAGCAGTTCCTGCTTGATCATGACGGCAACGGTGCCAATCGCGCCGCCCAGGGCGAGGGAGCCGACGTCTCCCATGAAGACTTCGGCGGGGTGGGCGTTGTACCACAGAAAACCAATGGCGGAGCCAACCATGGCCCCGCAGAAAATGGTCAGTTCCCCGGCCAGCGGCATGTGCTCCAGCCCGAGGTAGGAAGCAAAAGTAGCGTGCCCACTGACGTAGGTCAGCACCGCCAGTGCTCCGGCGGCGATCACGGTGCATCCGATCGCCAGTCCGTCCAGACCATCGGTAAGATTTACCGCGTTGCTCGAACCCACGATCACCAGCATGACAAAAGCGATAAATGGAAGAAACGCCAAAGGCCAAAGCGCGGGATTGTTTACCAGGCTTTCTATGACCAGGTCAGGATGAAACTGCTTCAGGAAAGGAACCAGCAACCGGGTGGAGTACATCCCCCAGGTTTGCATTGTGATCAGCGCCACCGCGATCAGGATGCTGGTTGCGACCTGCAAGCCCAGCTTGGCCTTGGAAGTAAGCCCCAGATTCCTCCGGTTCACCACTTTGATGTGGTCGTCGGCGAATCCGATCGCGCCGAAAGCACAGGCCGAGAACACCGCGATCCAAATGAAGCGGTTGCTTAGGTCGGCCCACAACAAGGTCGGAACCACGATCGAAATAACGATCAGCAGGCCGCCCATGGTGGGAGTGCCAGCTTTTTTTTGATGAGCCTTGGGGCCCTCTTCGCGAATGAACTGGCCAATTTGAAATTCGCGCAGGCGGTTGATGACGATGGGTCCGATGATGAGCGCGGTAAAAAGAGCGGTGAGGCTGGCAAATGCTGTACGAAAAGTCAGGTACCGGAAAATACGGAATGGCGGAAAGTAGTGAAAGAGCTTCAGGTAGAGCAGCCAGTAGAGCAATCAGCCTCCGTTCAGTCAGTCGTCGGTCCTCAGTCGTCAGGACTTGTCGTCAGGTGTGGTCGTCAGCGGCTTTTGATTGGCTGACGACTAAAGACTGACGACCGACGACTATTTCCAGCGCTCGTTCCAGCTTTACCCCCCGTGACGCTTTCAGCAGCACCACATCACCCTCGCGGCCCTCTCTTGCCAGCCACTCGCCGGCTTCTTCCGGTGTGGCCACGAATTCCGCTTGCATTCCGACCCCGGCCGCGGCGTCGACCATGGCCTTCGCCAAGCCCCGCACACCAACCAATCGATCGATCGCTTTTTTCGCCATGTGCTGGCCGGAGCGGCGATGTAGTTCTTCACCCGCGGGCCCGAGTTCCAACATCTCACCCGCGACTACGATTCGCCGTTTCGCTGGCATGGTGGCTAAGGTGTCCACCATCGCGTCCAAGGCCGTTGGATTGGAATTGTAGCAATCGTTGATGATTGTGATGTTGCCCAGTTGGACGACCGCCCCGCGTTTGTCGGCTGGAGCCAGAGTGGCCAGCGCACCGCTGGCCTCGGCGGGGCTTAACCCTCGTTCCAGCCCCACCGCAACCGCGGCCAACGCGTTATAGATGTTGTGGGTGCCGACCAGGCGCAGGGTCGCCCGTTCCCGACTGCCGCCGGCTACAACATCGAAAACGGAGCCCTCGGAGCCGCGCTGCTCGATGTTCTCCGCGCGAACGTCCGCATTCGAGTGCAACCCATATAGAACTACTTTGCCCTGAAAGTCGCGGCCAAACTGGGACACGTACTCATCATCGGCGTTGAGTATCGGAGTCCCCCCAGCGGGCAAGGACTCGATCAGTTCGTACTTTGCCCGGGCAATTTCAGCCACCGACTTGAAAAATTCCAGATGTACTGGGGCGACGTTGGTCACGACAGCAATCTCGGGCTGTGCGATTTTGGCCAGGGCGGCAATCTCCCCGCGATGCGACATGCCCATCTCGATGACGGCGGCCTCGTGCTCGGGTTCGATCTTCAGCAGCATCAACGGCAATCCAAAATGATTGTTGAAGTTGCCCTCGGACTTCAAAACCCGGAAGCGCGTAGAAAGAATGTGCGCAATCGCTTCTTTGGTGGTGGTCTTGCCGGTGGATCCGGTCACGCCTACCAGAGGCTTCCCCCACAATCGGCGAACCATCGCACCCAGAGTCTGGAGAGCGACCAGAGTATCGTCCACAGCCAGCAGGCCGGCCTTCGCCGGATAGCGCGCGAGCTGGTCCTTGCGAACCACCGCAGCCACAGCGCCTTTCTCTAGCGCCTGCTGGGCGAAGTCGTGCCCGTCCATGCGCTCGCCCCTCACCGCGAAAAAAAGCTCTCCGGGCTGGAGGGTGCGCGAATCGATCGAGTAGGCCTGAGCGATCGCCTGGTGATCGAACTTGCCGCTGGCCGACAGGAATTCGGCGACCCTGGAAAGCGGGAGCTTCATAGACGCTTCCCGGCGGCGGCGTTGGAGGACTTGCAGTCGTAACCCGCTTGCCGCAAGATTTTCTGCGCGACTTCAGCGTCGTCAAAGGGAAACGATCCGTCGCGTGTTACCTGCACTTTTTCGTGACCTTTGCCGGCGACGAGCACAATATCTCCCGGATTCGCTTCGCCGACCGCCAGAGTGATGGCAGCTTTGCGGTCGGGCTCCGTCTTGTACTTCGCGCCCGAGCGTTGCAGACCCACCATGGCGTCATTGATGATGGCCAGCGGGTCCTCGCTGCGCGGATTGTCGGACGTCAACACCACGAAATCGCTGCCGCGGCCGGCGGCTTCGCCCATCAGCGGACGCTTGGCCCGATCCCGGTCGCCGCCACAGCCGAAAACGGTAATCACACGGCCCTTCTGACCCGCCTGCTGCACGAATTCCCGGGCCAGTGCGGTCAGGTTTCGCAAAGCGTCGTCGGTGTGAGCATAATCGACTACGACGGTGAACGGCTGTTGGCAGTCCACCCGCTCGAACCTTCCCGGCACCCGAGCCAGCGCCGCCACTCCTTGGGCAATGAACTCAGGCGCGCAGTTCCGCGCGTAGGCCGAGCCCGCCGCTGCCAGCGTGTTGTACACATTCACTTTGCCGATCAGCGGAGAAAATAGCGGGATGGTCTCTTCGGGCGTGATCAGATCGAATCTCGTTCCCCGTGGTGTGATCTCGACTTTTTCGGAATGGAAATCGCCCTTGGTCAGTCCGTAAGTGAATACTTCAGAACTACGCTTCTTACTGATCTTCACCAGCTTCTGGCCGTGTTCGTCGTCGGTATTGAGCACGGCGGCGCGTGGCGCCTCGGTCCCACAGCCTTCAAACAGTACCTGCTTGGAAGAAAAATACTCTTCCATGGTGTGGTGATAATCGAGGTGATCACGGGTCAGATTGGTGAAAACGGCGACGTTGAACGGAATTCCATACACCCGCTGCTGCTCCAGCGCGTGCGAGGAGACCTCCATCACTGCTTCGGTTGCGCCCTGGCCCAGCGCTTCGCCCAGAATACGATTTAGTTCCAGCGCTTCGGGAGTGGTGTGCGGCGCAGGCAGAATTTTTCCCGCAACGTGGTACTCGATGGTCCCGATCAGCGCGCTCTTGCGGTCCGCCGCAGCCAGGATCGATTCCAGCAGGAAGGCCGTTGTGCTTTTGCCATTGGTGCCGGTGATGCCCGAGATTGCCAGGCGCTCGGCCGGTTTCTTGTGGAAATTGGCGCTCAGACGGGCTAGGGCACGGCGTCCGTGCGACACTTGCGCCCAGGCCACGTCGGGGCGTGGTTTCTCGGTCGCTGAGTCGGTGACGATGGCGACCGCGCCCGCGGCGATTGCCTGATCTATAAATTTGTTTCCATTACTCGATTCACCCCGCATGGCGACAAACAAATCGCCGGGCTTGATCCGGCGCGAATCATATCCCAAACCGCCGATGCCCGGGTTACCGCTTTGGACCAGTACTTCCGCGCCATACAGGAGTTCAAGGAAAGTCATTTGATTGGATTAGTCGATACCTGTCTTATAACACTCATGACGGCAAGCGCCGCTTTGAAACTGCGCCGTGCTTCGGTGGCAACGAATTGCACCTTACAAATCCAAATCGATCGGCTCGGCTAGGGGAAGCGGAAGTTCCCAAGTGCGTGTAAATGCTAGCCCTATTCTTGGGGCGAGTTTCATTGCATCTTCGTCGTGCGAATCGATGCGCTTGGCCCGTCTTTGCGATCGCTACAATCTGACGGTCGAATCTGAGCTTTGCCCAAGGGCTGGCAGAGCCTCTCGCTTGCCGCGCTTTGTGCGGCCTTCTACTTCAAGCGCCGCAAGCACGATGGCGGCCACTTCGTCGAACCGCGTAATGAGAATATTCCTCATCCCCGAAAGCTTTTCCAAATACGCAGGAGAGTCCGTAGGACTGAAGGCCTCGATTTTGAATCTGTATTCTCGGTGTTGGCGACCGCTCGCCATGAACTTCTCCATGATACTTGGCAGCTGTCGGCTCGACATTTCCTGACTACAGTCCGTATCACCGTCCAAACTTGACCGTAACAGACGCTCCCGACGCCACGTGCGAGCCGGCGGCCGGAGACTGTTCCCGAGCCAGCCCGTTGCCAACCGCATCCAGGTCCAGGCCATTTTCCTGTGCCATCTCTATCGCCGCTCTGACGCTCTTGCCCAGAAACGACGGAACTAGAATTCCGCCCTGCTCGACCTCCAACACAACCGTGCCGCTGGATGGCAGATGCAGCGGAAACGGAGGTCCTCCCGGTTTTGTTTCCGACATCCCAACTGAAGTTCCGGCTGAAGTCGCGCCTGCAGCGTCAGCTTGCCTTTGCTCAGGCGCGGCAGAGGCCGCCTCTCGCTCCCGCAAGGCCGCGGGCACAACAGGGCTGGCGGCCACGCCTGGCGCAGGCTTCACGGAAGCCGTAGCCGGCTGCGGATTTGATGCCGCTTCCCCCGTCCCTGCCGAACCCGCGTCAGCCGTTTCCAAACTGTCGCCCAAGCGGTCCGGCGATCCCTCTTCGACGTCCTGCTCTTTGACTTGCCGCTCCGCTAAAAGGACCTGGCGATTAGGCGGCAGTTCCACGTCGTGCGGGGTGTGCATATATTCCAGTACCTGCTGTGTGACCCGTTGGAACACGGGCGCAGAAATTTGTCCCCCTTGATGCAAACCCACCGCGGAGTCGAGAATGACCGCCACCGTGATGGAGGGATCGTTGATGGGAGCAAATCCGGCAAACGATCCCACATACTTGGTTCGCGAATACGTTCTGGTGGCGGGGTCAACTTTTTGCGCGGTGCCGGTTTTCCCCGCCGAGCTGTAGCCTTCGAGAATTGCCTTTTTCCCGGTGCCATGCAGCACTACGCCTTGCATCATTTGCTTCATCTGGGCGGCGGTCAGCGGCGATATCACCCGTCGCTGCACGCCGGGATGAAAGGCGACCATCTGAGGAGTGCCCTGCGGTTCGGTGGTTCCTGCGATGATACGCGGCGCAACCCAAACCCCGTCGTTGGCAATGGTGGAAACCATGGCCGTGAGTTGCAGCGGGGTGACGCCGATCTCCTGTCCCATCGAGATCGCCCCAATGGAAACTTTTGACCAACGATTTAACGGCTTGGCCAGACCCCGCGTCTCACCAGGCAATTCGATTCCCGTCTGCTGGCCGAAGCCAAAGGCACGAATGTATTTGTAAAAGCGCTCTTCTCCCAATCGCAGGGCAATCTTGATGGCACCCACGTCGCTTGATTCGGCGAGGATGCCGGCGACCGAAAGCACACCGTGAGGTTTGCTGTCGCGAATCCGCATACCATTGATCACGATGGAGCCCATTTGGCAATCAAAGAGTTCGTCCGGACGGGTCAGCCTTTCCTCCAGCGCCGCGGCGATGGTGACCAGCTTGAACGTCGAACCGGGCTCATACACGTCGCTTACCGCATGGTCCTTCAATTTTTGCGGCGTGATCTCGCGGGCAAGGTTGGGATTGAAGGTGGGCCGATTGGCCAGTGCCAGGATTTCTCCGGTTTTCGGATTTTCTACGACAATCGTGCCCGACTCGGCATGGGTCTGCTGCATCGCGGTCTCCAGCTCGCGTTCCGCGATGTACTGGATTTTTTCGTCGATGGTCAGAACGACGTTCTCTCCCGGATCCGGCTGTTTCTCGACGCTGCCAAACCATTTGCGGCGGGCGTCCACCGAGATCAGCATGCGACCGGGCTTGCCGCGTAGCTCCTCGTCCTTGGCGCCCTCGACCCCACTCAAGCCTTCGTCGTCCATGCCTACGTAACCGAGGATCTGCGCGGCTAAATCGCGCTTGGGATAGAAGCGCTTGGATTCTTTCTGGAAATGAATGCCGCTCAGATTCATGGAGCGGATACGGTCCGCGGTTTCGGCATCGGCTTTGCGGGCCAGCCAACAGAAGGTGCGGGCGGCTTTGCACTTGGCCAGCAATTCCCGGGGGTCGGTCTTGGTAATGCGCGTAATCAGGGAGATGGTTCCCGCCAGGTCGGGAATTTCCGCGGGCACGGCGAACACGGAATCCACCGCAATCGACATCGCCAGTTCGCGTCCGGCGCGGTCATAGATAATTCCCCGCTTGGCGGCCACTTCTGTGGTGCGTTGCTGCTGGTGTTGGGCTCGGGTTTCAAAATCGCCGTAGCGGAAAATTTGCAGGTAGACCAAGCGCAGGCAGATCACGCCGGCCCAGAGCAACAGGATTGCTCCCAGCAGGTAAAGCCGTTTGTTCGCGCCGTTGCGGGGTGTGCTCGCCACCGTCAAGCCCCTCAGACAAGCATGGCGGCCCACTGTGCGGGGAGCCGCCAAGTAAAGTTCGTGTGGGAACAGGCCGTTACCCGCCCAAGCCGGGCGCCGCCTGGCTAGGTGCAGCTACCTCGCCGAAACCACCGGGGCCGTTGTCACGCTCGCCAGCACCGGCATTGCGCTGTCCGGAACTGCCGTATCCATGTGCATGACTTGGCCGGCTTGTGGGGATTGCAGTCCCAGCTTCCGCGCCAGCGTGTCGATGCGCTCGGGATCGCGCAGCGAGGCTTCTTCCAGTCGCAGGGCCCGGTTCATCTCCGTCAGACCGTCGCGCTGCACCCGCAGGGTCTCGATCTTGTAGCCGTATTCGATGGCTCGGAAATGCTGCCAGGCAAAAGTCATCACCAGCAAGAACAGGCAGCCCAGAGCAACTCCAAACTGTTTCATCTCGCGGCTCTTCTGTGGATTTTCCACTTTCACCAGGCGCGAATTGTCGAGCGGTCTGGAAAAATAGATTTCCGGGGTCCCGCTCCAACTAGCTCGACGCCGCAGCACTGGAGTTAGGCTCTGCGCCGCCGCCATTTATGCCACCCCAGCCAGACTGGAGTCGAGTTGCGCGACTTCCTGCTGCGCCACCGCATACCAGTAGGCAAGTTTTTCTTCCTGGGAACGGTCGTCCAGCAAGCGCAGGGGGCCTGCATCTACGCGGGCTTCGGTCCGCTCCACCGTGGCAATCAATTGGTCGATCAATGTTCCTGTGTACATCTTTGGCCTCCGTTCTACCTTCCCGTCTCTCCGGGACGGCATCGAGAGAAGGTAGAGAGTTGTGTTTCGCCCTTGTGATAGAGAGGCGATGCCGTCCCGGAAACTTTTATCCCGGCCCATCCGTCAACGGCTGCACCGGGCCCCTGGCTGGTTTTCCAGGGGTAAACTTGTTTGCTGGCGCTGGTTAAACTCTTTCCGCCGCCCGCATCTTTGCGCTGCGCGACCGCGGATTGAAATCGACCTCTTCCTCTCCGGCGGTCACGGGCTTTTTCGTCAGCAATTTGTAGTGACCCTGCTTCACGCCTTCGCGCAAGGCATCTTTTACGATGCGGTCCTCCAGCGAGTGGAAACTGATGATCACTATTCGTCCGCCCGGCTTCAGCACCCGCGGGGCCGCGTGCAGCAGTGCCCGCAGGTCGTCCAGTTCATGGTTTACGAAGATTCGGAGTGCCTGGAAAGTTCGCGTCGCGGGATGAATTCTTCGTTCGGCCGGGTTCATTGGCCGGGCCGCGGCCGAAACCACGGCTGCGAGCTCCGCAGTCGTGTGGATGGGCCGCGACCGGACAATGGCTCTGGCGATTCTCCGCGACCTCCTTTCCTCACCGAATTCGTAAATCAGGTTGGCGAGTGTGACCTCGTCGGCCTGGTTTACCACTTGTTCGGCGGTGGCCCCGGCTTGCGGATTCATTCGCATGTCGAGTGCTCCTTCCGCCTGAAAACTGAAGCCGCGCGATGGTGTGTCCAACTGCAGGCTGCTCACGCCGAGATCTGCCAGAAGTCCGTCGGCTGACGCCGCTTCGAACCGCTCTCCGATCTCTGCGAAGGAACCATGCAGCAGACTCACCTCGGGCCAACCCTCCCCCCCGGAAGAAATCAGCCTCACGCGCGCCTCATCGAGCGCCGCGGGATCTTTATCGAGCCCAATCAAATGTCCCGGTGCGTCGAGGCGTTTTGCGATTTCTAAACTGTGCCCGCCCAGACCCACCGTGGCGTCGATATAAGTCCCGCCACGCTTGATAGCTAAAAAGTCGATCGCTTCTTTTAAAAGAACCGGGACATGGCCACTCTTGCTGCCACCATGCCCACCCCGCTCGGGGGTGTTTGTTAAACCCTCGTCCACTAGATGCCCAGATCGTCGAGCGTCTTCTCATCCTCAGGTGTGAACGGTTGCTCCTCGATCTCGGTGCGATACGCCTCCAGGTTGCGAACTACGAGATGAGTAAGATTGCCGGTCACGGCAACTTCGCCTTTGAGTTGCGCCGCTTCCCGCAACAACTGCGGTAGCAGCACCCGCCCCTGACCGTCCATCTCGACCATCTGCCCGTAGTAGTTCACCCGGTCCAGAAACTTTTTCTTCGTAGGATTGAAAGTGGAGAGCCCGGCCAGCTTCTGCTCGATCCGTTCCCATTCCTCGAAGGGATACACTTGGCCAACCTTGCCATCCAGGCTGGTGATGTAAAATTGCACGCTGTACTTCTCGTCGATCACCCGTTTGAACTCCGCGGGGACTTTGAGCCGTCCCTTTTCGTCCACGCGGGTTGGGTGATTGCCGCGAAACATAAGCTCTGCCCCTTAGGGCGGAAAACCTTTTGAGTACGAGTGCTGCCACAGCGAGGGAGGTAAAAGTGGTCAAAATGCCGGTCATTCCTGGTTCGTTCGGGCTGTTTTTCAGGGGGTCAGCCGAAAAATCCACTGGCACCTCTCAAAGTTTCACTGTCGCCCACGACCTCTACCGTCTCGACCACTTTCTACCACATTTGTCCACATCCTACGCCTAAAGCTTTTGTTGTCAATGGGAAAGTTATTGGTCACTAGGCGGAGGTAATCTCGATTTTGGAAAGCGCTACATCTTGTGGATAACTGAATAGATGACCACAAGTGGTGGGGTTTGGAGACTTGGTTCTCCCACGATTACCTGATTGAATCCACCGGTGGCCCTTCTGGCATCCGTGCAAATCCTGTGGAAAACCTAGCAGGCGGCTACCTGAGCGCGAGCGGTTTGATGACACATCGTGTCCGCTTCGAGCAATGGGTGCCGGTTCCAATTGAACAGGTCTTTCTCTTCTTCGCCAATCCTGGCAACCTGCCCCGGATCATGCCGCCGGGGACCAGGACCGAACTCGTCCGGTTGAAGGTCGTGCCGCCTCCAGGTAGTCCAGCAGTCCGGGAGAGCATTACCGATCGCGATCCTTTGGCTGGAGTCGGCTCCGAGATCGTAACCTCGTTTCGCGTGGTTCCCTTTCTTCCCTTCCGCGCCCAGTGGATCGCGTTGATTACCGAGTTCGAGTGGAACCACCATTTTGCCGACGTGCAAAAGAAAGGGCCGTTCAAGAGCTTCCACCATCGTCACGAACTTATTGCGGAGAGGCGTGACGGAGTGAATGGTACCGTGGTGCGCGATGTGATCGAGTACGACGTGGGATTCGGCTGGCTGGGGAAACTGGCGCAAAGGATCTTCGTGAGCCGCCAGTTGAGCCGGACATTCGAATATCGGCAGAAAGCGCTGGAGAAGCTGTTGGGTTAGCCACGGTCTTTGTGGATACGGATCTCTGACCCACCACAGCCCGTGTAGGGACGGGTCTCTGACCCGTCCGGGCCGAGTAGGCTCGGCAGGCCTTTCTGATCATAAAGCTGGGATGGACGCAACAGGGTTGTTCATCTGAGAAAACTGCCGAACTGCGCTCGGCCTGGACCCGGTCAGAGACCCGTCCCTAAACGGGTTGTGACGGGGGCGGAGACCATTCCTTGTATAAGCCCGTGAGAAACTCACCTGCTCGGCTCTACCACCACCGCCGTCCCGTAGGCCAGCACCTCGGTTACGCCTTGCATCACTTCGGTCGCATCGTATCGGGCGCCTACCACGGCATTTCCACCCAGTTCAGCCGCGTGCTGCAGCATCAGGTCGAAGGCCTCGGCGCGGGTTTTCTCGCATAGATTGGTCAGGAGGGTAATGTTGCCGCCGAGAATGGTTTGCAGGCTGGCGCCGATGGTTCCGAAAATCGACCGCGAGCGTACCACGATGCCGCGCACCACTCCCAGAGTGCGAGTTACGCGAAATCCGTCGAGTTCGAATTGTGTGGTTACCATGTTGTGGGCAACCATTCGTCCGGGTGCGCTGTAACCTGTGGCCATCGAGTTCATCCTCTCCTCGAACCTGGTGTTACTTCTTCGGAGCTACTATACCTATTCCAACTGTGCCGTAATCACAAATTCCTGTTCCAGCGGATCGTAGCGGACACGGAGCACATTCGGTTTGCAGCACACCTGGCAATCTTCAACATAAGATTGAGTGCGACCGGCGGACTCGTCCACTACTGTCTGGTTCCACTCGCCGCAGCCGGCACATTGGAATCCAGTTTCCATTACGGCTTCATTTTCAATTTTTCACTGCCGGTTGCCAATTGGAAACCGGAGTCCCGTAGCCGAGGCCCTATGAAAACCCCCTATAATGACGACTCCCGGATCGCCTGGAGGATCCATGTTTTCAAGACGCCGCTTTCTGCAGGCTGGTACGCTCGCCACTGGCGCGAGCTTCGCCGCATTTTCACCTTCACTCAGCGCGGAAGACGCGTGCGCGCCCCTTCCGCCCTCGATCGCGAGTCTGAAATCCATGAGAGATCAGGCCAGGCCCATCACGGTGGAGGAACGGACCGCGCGCCAGGAGAAAGCGCAGCAACTCATGAAGGCAAATCGTCTCGATGCGCTGCTGCTCATGGAAGGAACCTCGCTTCGATACTTCACCGGAGTGGAATGGTGGGGAGGAGAGCGCCTGTTCGCCGTAGTGCTGACGGCCAAAGGACGCGCCCTCTGCGTGTGCCCGGCGTTTGAGGAAGGACGAGCCCGCGAGTTGCTGGCAAATTCTCCCGAGGGCAAGAGTGCCGATGTGCGCACCTGGCAAGAGGACCAGAATCCATACCAACTGTTGGCGCAGGGCTTGAAGGACCTTGGCATCTCCAGCGGCAGTTTGGGTATGGAAGAAGCAGTTCGCTTCGTATTCAGCAGCGAAATCGCCAAGGCTGCGCCCCAGCTAAAAATCATGAGCGGAACAGCGGTGACTGCGGGTTGCCGCATGGTCAAGAGCGAACACGAACTTGAGTTGATGAGTCTGGCAAACAAGGTCACCATCACTGCATATCAGGCGGCGTACCACGCGCTGCAGGAAGGCATGACCCAGCCGCAAGTCGAACAACTGATTGTGAAGGCGAACGAGCGACTCGGTTTTCCTGGCGAGGTGGACATCGATATTGGCGAGAATTCCTCGTTCCCGCATGGCTCGATCGTTCCGCAAGTCATTCGCGAAGGTATGCTGGTGCTGATCGACGGTGGCGGCCCGGTCGAAGGATATCAATCCGACATCAGCCGCACCTTTGTTTTCGGCAAACCGTCCGACAAGATGAAAGGCGTTTTCGACATCGTGCATCGCGCGCAGTCCGCTGCGCTGAAGACGGCGCGGCCCGGTGTGGAATGCCAGGCCGTCGATGGAGCCGCTCGCAAAGTGATTACTGACGCCGGCTATGGCCCGGACTACAAATTCTTCACCCACAGAGTTGGTCACGGAATCGGAATGGATGGCCACGAGTGGCCCTACCTGGTGCGAGGCAACACTACGCTGCTTGCCCGTAATATGACATTCAGCGACGAACCGGGTATCTACATTGCAGGCGAATTCGGCGTGCGCCTGGAAGATGACATGCAC
>WNFE01000045.1_pt1 | contig 73730 bp, 68 predicted proteins | sample 5400451 | NCBI WGS metagenome assembly WNFE01 (sample SAMN13153344, study PRJNA577476) | soil metagenome | isolation source: 200 cm saprolite under Douglas fir tree site 2 hole 2 | place: USA:California | collected 2015-04-18
GGTAGCCGCAGCTGCTGGGGGCCGCCGCGCAGCCGGCCGGCGCCTGCGGGGCGCCGGTGGCCGCGGAGGCGGCGCCGGAATAGGCGACGCTGAGCCCGGCGGCGAGGGCGGCGACACCGGCGGCGCCGGCCAGCGCGGCAGCGGCGCGTCTCTGGAGGGCCATGGCTATTGTTTCCCGCTTTCATGTCATCTTTGTGTTGTTATCCCTACTCTCCGTGATTTGAGAGGTGGTTCCCAGAGGCGCTAGCCCCATCCCGGACGGGGCATTATCCCCGTCCTGGGCGGGGCATTGTCCCCGCCCGGCCAGCCCGGTCCAGACGGCCCCGGTACACCAGCCCAGGCCGCCCAGCCCAGGCCACCCAGCCCCGCAGGCCCGCGCACGGGCTGGGGGATGGCGGCTTGGGCCGCGTCTAGAGGGCCAGAGGGCTGTCGGGGAGATCCTCGCGGCGTACCCGGATGGTGATGAGCGTGACTATGAGGGCGAGCACGGTGGCGCCCGCGCCGATGGTCAGGCCGGCCGTCACCCCGGCCGACAGGGCGTGGTCGTAGACCGGGCTGCCTGGCCTGGCCAGGGCGGCGTGCCTGGCCAGGGCGGCGTGCCCGGCCAGGGCGGCGTGCCTGGCCGCGGTGGCGTGCCCGGCCAGGGCGGCGTGCCTGGCCGCGGTGGCGTGCCCGGCAGCTACCCGGCTGAGCGAGTCTCTGACGTGGTGGTTGACGACCGTCCACGCGACGCCGCCGATGACCGCTAGGCCCACGGCGCCGCCGACCTGCTGGCCAGCGTTGAACATGCTGGAAGCCACGCCCGAGTGCTCGTCGGATATCCCGGCGACCAGGGTCATGGTGAGCGGGACGAAGATCAGGCCGACCGCCGCGGCGAAGACGAGCAGCGGCAGGCAGATGCCCGCCAGGTAGTGGCTGTTCTCATGAACGCGGGAGAGCCAGAACATACCTACCGGGGCGATAGCGGCCCCGATGGTCATCGGCACCCGCGCGCCGAGGCGCGGGACCATCTTGGAGCAGATGGCCGCGACCACGATGAAGCCGCCGACGAACGGCAGATAGGCGAGGCCGCCGCGCAGGGCGCTGTACCCCCACGCGACCTGGGTGAACAGTGTGAGGAAGAAGAACATGCCGAAGAAGGTCGAGGCGAGGCAGAGCAGGATCAGGTACACGCCTGCCCGGTTCCGGTCGGCGAAGATCCACAACGGCAGCAGCGGCTGCGCCGAGCGTGCCTCGACGACCACGAACGCGATCAGCGCCACGGCGGCCCCGCCGAGGGCCAGGATGGTGGGCGCGTCACCCCAGTGCGATACGCCGTCAGGACCGGTCGCCCCGCGGGTCAGGCCGTAGATGAGCAGGGCGAAGCCGAGTGTGCCGGTGACAGCGCCGGGCAGGTCCCAGCGGCGCGGATGACGCTGCGATTCGGGTAGCACGTAGCGGGCGCCGAACGCGAGCAGCAGGCCGAGGGGCACATTGACGAAGAACACCCACCGCCACGAGACGTAGGTCGTGAGGAGCCCGCCAGCGATCAGGCCTACGCCGCCGCCCATCCCGGTCATCGCCGCGTACACGCCGAGCGCGCGGGTGCGCGCCTTGCCCTCGGGGAAGGTGATCGCGATCAGCGACAGCGCGGCGGGCGCCGCGACCGCCGCGCCGACGCCCTGCAGGACCCGGGCGGTGATCAGTAGCCACGAGTGCGTGGCGAAGCCGCCGAGCAGCGACGCGAGGGTGAAGAACAGAATCCCGGCGCTGAACATCCGGCGCCGGCCGAGGATGTCACCCGATCGCCCGCCGAGCATCAGCAACCCGCCGAAAGCCACGGCGTAGCCGGTGACCACCCATTCCAGGCCGGTGCCGGAGAAATGCAGGGCCTGCTGGATATGCGGCAGGGCGGTGTTCACGATCAGCTCATCGAGCACCAGCATCAGCTGGGCCATGGAGATCACCACGAGGGCGAGTCCCAGGCGACGGGTTCGTTCTGGAACAGCGGCGTCGAGCGGCGCGCGAGTCGGCGCGGTATTGGCGGTATCTGCAGCCATGGGAATCTTCCTCCCTGGAGAAGGGCGCAAGGGGCTGGCGCCGCGGCCGGAATGGCCCGGCGTACGTTGCTTGACGGTGATCGGGGGCGAGGCGTCGCCCGGACGGGTGCGCTAGCCGGCCGGCCCCTCGCCACGCGAGAACACGTTGATCAGGTTCCCCTCCGGATCCCTGAAGATCATGCTGCGGTTTCCCCAGGGCTGGGTCGTCGGCGGCATGATCCATTCGACGCCGAGGGCGTCGATCCGCTCGTACTCCGCGTCGACGTCGTCGACCACGAAGTCGAGGATGATCTCATCCCGGGGTTCCGGGCTCCCGGGCCGCGCCGCCTGGCGTTCCCGGTACTCGGTGAATCGCCGCTTGGAGAAGCCGACCGACATCGCGCCGGCCGGCACCTCGACGTAGTACTCGTTCAGTGCCACCGACGTCCCCACGAGGCGGGCGTAGAACGCGGCGAGCCCCTCGACGTTGTTGGTCACGATGCGACTCTGGACCAGTTCCATGTCATGCCCCCGGGATGTCCAGCTCGGTGGCCGCGTAGTTGAGGAAGTACGCCGTGAAGACCGTCAGGCCCAGGTAGGCGAATGCCTCGGCGAGCTGTTCGCTGCTCCAGCCGCTGCCGGTGGCCCGGCCCCAGGTCACGTCGCTGACGTGCCCGGAGTTTGCCGCAGCCTCCCGCACCACGCCGATCAGCGTGTCGGCCTTCTCCTCGTCCAGGTTCTTGCCGGCGAGCAGCGCGTCCACCTGGTCGCGGCGCCACCCGGACCGCAGTGCGAGCATCGAGATGATGGCCAGTGCGTACTCGTTGCCATCGACCACGGCTGTCGCGAGCATGAGCGCCGAGCGTACTTGCGGGTCCAGCGTTCCGTTCCGGCCTGCCGCCCGCCTGATCGAGGTGTATGCATCGAGGACGACAGGAGCGTGGGCCATCTGAGCGTGCATGTTGAGCAGCCGTCCCGTCGGCGAGAACTGGAGCATGTCTTCCAGCAGCGGCCGCGCGGCCTCCGGAGCGTCCTCGATGGTGTGGCCAGGTATGCGGGTCATGGGTATCCCCTTCATCGCCGGGGTGCTGCGCCCGGGTCTATGGCACGTCACAGGCAAGGACGGTGCATAACGGGGAAAAGTGACACCGGGTCTCAGGCGGTCCCTCCGTGTCACAATCCGCCGTGCTACGTCGTCCAGACCAGTGCGACAACCCTCAAGGAGGATGCGAGATGCACGCGGAAAAGGACGCCGGGAAGATCAGCCAGGCGTACCAGGATCACCGTCCGTACCTGGTGAACCTCGCGTTCCGGATGCTTGGGGAGATCGGTGCCGCTGAGGACGTCGTGCAGGACGCATTCTCCCGCCTGATGCGCGCGGACTTCGCCGAGATCGAGGACGAACGCGGCTGGCTGATCGTGGTGACCAGCCGGCTATGCCTGGACCAGATCAGGTCGGCCCACTCCCGCCGGGAACGCACCCACGACTCCAGCGAGATCGAGTTCGTCGCGCCGCCTGCCCAGGCCGCGCTGGCCGATCCGGCCGACCGGGTCACGTTCGATGACGGCGTCAGGCTGGCCCTGCTGGTCGTGCTGCAGCGGCTCAGCCCGGCCGAGCGGGTCGTCTTCGTCCTGCACGACATCTTTCAGATGCCGTTCGACACCGTGGCGGAGACCGTCGGCCGGACCGCTCCGTCCTGCCGCCAGCTGGCCAGGCGGGCCAGGCAGAAGATCTCCGCGAGCCAGGGCGGCGTCCGCCTCGATGTTGCTTCCTCCGAGCATCACCTGGTCACCGAGAAGTTCATCGCCGCCTGCGCGAACGGTGACCTCAGCGGGCTGCTCGAGGTGCTCGCCCCGGACGCGTGGGGCGACGTCGACCTGGGCCCGGACGCGAGCAGGTCCCCCGCGGTGGCGGTCGGCGCCGAACGCGTCGCCAGGAACTTGCTGCGTTTCTGGGGGCAGGGCGCCACGCTGGTTTCCCATCCGGTCGGCGGCCAGCCCGCGGTGCTTGGCTTCGTCGGCCGCGAACTCGCCGGAGTGCTGGTCTTCACCATGCGCGGCGAGGCGATTCAGTCGGTCCACGTCATCGGCGACCCCCGCAAGCTGGGCTTCCTCAGCTCGCAGCTGTCCACCACCGCCTAGCGGTTAAACCGCCGGACCTCGCGGCGTCACTATTCACGAACCTCTCTCGTCCTTACCGTTGCCGCTGGTGGCCAGTGATCCACCGCGACGGAAGGAGCAAGAAGATGAATATCAATTCCGGGCGGGTAGCTCTGGGGGCTCAAGACACTCTTGAGCCGGTCGCGCCTTCGCTGGCCGTGCGTATCGTCTTGCGGCCGATGACGAGGATGCTCAACCCGCTGGTTGGCAGGCTCGCCGGCCGGCGGCACTTCCGCATGGCGGCCCAGATCCGGCACGTCGGACGGCGCTCCGGGCGGCCGTACATGACGCCCGCCGCGGCCCGGCTCAGCGGCGACGTGATCGTGATCCCGCTCACGTTCGGCAATCGGTCCGACTGGTCGCAGAACGTGCGGGCGGCCGGAGGCTGCTCCATCCGGCTCAACGGCCAGGACTACGACGCCACGCAGCCCGAGTTCGTGGGGCCGCGGGAGGCGAAGGCGCTTGTCCGGTCCGCGTTCAGCCCGCTCGAACGGGCCAGCTTCCGCTGGCTCGGCATCAAGCAGCTCCTGCGCTTGCAGGTCTCGCCCGCCGAGCGTTGACACGGGCCCAGGCGGGCAGAACCCGCGTCGCCGGGCCAGTCAGCGCTCTTCGGAGACGGCCCGGGCCGGGGCCGGCACGGGGCCGCCCTCAGCGGCCTGCCGCGGCGGCGCGACGGTCGGCCCGGCCCTCTCGGGGACTCGCAGCCGGGCGCTGCGGCTCAGCGTGGCGAGCTCGTCGACCAGGCTGCGGGCCTCATCGCCGGGGCGGTCCCGGAACTCGGCCCGCACATCCCGGCCCGCAGCGTCGACGTGGACGGTGGCCAGCCCGAGGCGGCGCTGGACCGGTCCCTGCACGAGCCGCACGCTCTGCGCCTTCTCCAGCGGCAGCCAGGTGGTGACCTTTCGGAGCCGCCCGGTGACCGCCATGGCCGTGGCGGCGTCGTGGCCCGCGGCCAGGAAGTGATAGCTGAGCGGCGCCTTCCTGCGGGCACGGCGGGGCGGGCGCCGCAGTGCGGGCTCGTCCGCGCCGAGCACGGTGTGCATGAGCTGACGGGCCAGGTCTTTGCAGCCCACCGGCAGCAGGGCCTTGCGCAGCCGGCGGGATCCATCGGCCCGGTCCCGGCCGGGCGAGCCCGCAACGTCGATCTCCAGCCTACACCAGTGCAGCGGCCGCCACAGGAGGGGCTCGACCATTCGCACCGCCTGAATGCGACGGCGCGGGATGGTCTCGGCCACCGTGCCGAGCAGGCCGCGGCGGATCCGGATCCCGTCCGGTGACTCGGCCAGCGTGAAGCCATACTGGGTCGCCAGCCGCCGCCACACGAGCGGGCCCAGCGCAAGCAGCCACACGACGAGCGTGCCGCCCGTGGCAGCGAGTGCGGCAGGCACCGCCAGTGCGATGACCACTTCCGCGATCATCAACAGCAGAATCAGGCTGGCGCTGGACAGCACCACGGAGCCCACCAGGCGGCCGGCCGGCACGGTCGCCAGCACGCGTTCGGCCGGCTCGGGCGTGCCTGGGTCCAGGCCGTGGTGCGCGGCGAGCAGCCGTGCCCTCAGTTCGAGCGCGGCCGCTTCTGGCAGGTAGGCGAGACGACCGTCGGCGTGGCTGGAACCCGCCAGCCTGACCCGCAGTTCGGCGAGCCCGAGCGCGCGGGCCAGGAACGGGCGCACCACGTCCACCGCCTGGATCCGGACCACCGGCAACTGCCGCGAGTCCCGGCGCAGGAGGCCGGTCTCGATGCGCAGGGTGAGCCCATCCAGTCGCCAGCGGGTGACGAGCCAGTTGATGACGGCCGCGATGGCGGCGACCACCCCCACGGCGATCTCGGGGAGGTGCGATCCATTGCTGCCCAGTCCCTGGGTGGCGGAGATGGCGATGAGGGCCAGCACCGCCAGCACGCCCCGGCCCGAGCGGACTACCGGCGACAGGGGATGCAGCCGATGCCAGGTCTCGCTCGCCCCATTACCTAGCGGCTGGCCGCTCTGTGGCTCGTCGCTCACTGGCGTCTCCCGCTCGCCTGCGGGGCGCTTAAGGCGCCGCCTTCCCTCGTCGCTCGTCCCTCGCTCCTCAGTCCAGGCAGCGCCGCGCCCCTCCGGCTCGCTCACAGTCCGGCGGCCTTGGCCTCGCCGAGTGCGGCCAGCCGGTCACGCAGCCGGGCGGCTTCATCGCGTTCGAGCCCAGGGATGCGCGCGTCGCTGGCCGCAGCGGCCGTATGCAACTTCAGGGTCGCCAGCCGGTAAGCGCGCTCGACCGGGCCGGCGGTCACGTCCACGAACTGCATCCGGCCGTAGGGAACCACGGACAGGCGGCGGATCAAGACCCCGCGCGAAACGAGAAGATCCTCATCGCGCTCCTGATAGCTCCAGGCCCGGAAGCGGTTGCGCACGAACCACAGGGCGATCGCCCCGCCCAGGGCCACGGCCACGGCCACGGCAGCCCCGGCGGGAGCACCGGCGATTAGACCCGCACCGGCACCGGCCAGTACAGCGAGAGTCCCCGCGGTGACCGCCACCTCCGCACAGCGCATCCGCCACAGCCGGGGGGAGGGGGATTTCGTCACCGAGTCTGGAGTGCCAGACGATGCCGCAGGGCCAGACATGGCCAAGACGCTACAGCCCACCGCGTGCTCCATCAAACGCGGCCGGACCGTAGCCTGCAGGATGTGCCCGGGCAAACCGAGATCCCGGGCCAGGAACCCCGGAGCCCAGTGTGAGCAGCGCGAGCATCCCAGCAGAGGTGGGCGACGCCGTGACCGCCCAGGCGATCGCATCGGTGGAGCCGGTGATCCGCCCGTACCTGCGGCGGACCCCCGTCATCAGCGTCGACCGCCTCGACTTCGGCCTGCCGCCGGGCCCCCTCGTACTGAAGCTAGAGCACCTGCAGCACACGGGGTCGTTCAAGGCGCGAGGCGCGTTCGCCAACCTGCTGCTGCGGGAAATCCCGGCCGCTGGGGTGGTCGCTGCCTCGGGCGGCAACCACGGCGTCGCGGTGGCCTACGCCGCCCGCGCGGTGAACGTGCCAGCCCGGATCTTCGTGCCGACCGTGTCCTCCCCGGCCAAGATCGCCCGTATCCGGGGGTATGGGGCCGACCTCGTCGTCGAGGGCGACACCTATACCGACGCGCTCGAAGCCAGCCAGGCCTGGGCGGCATCCACGGGCGCGCTGCAGGTGCACGCCTATGACCAGATCGAGACGATGCTGGGCGCGGGATCGCTGGCCATCGAACTCCAGCAGCAGGTTCCGGATACCACGACGGTGCTGGCCGGGGTCGGCGGCGGTGGGATGCTCAGTGGTATCGCAGCCGGCTACGCCGGCGGGGGCATCGCAGCCGGCGTAACCAGCCAGGTGAACGTGGTCGGGGTGGAGCCGGTCGGCGCGCCGACACTGACCAGGGCGCTGCAGGCAGGCCGTCCTGTGGACGCCGAGACCGGCAGCATTGCGATCGACTCGCTGGCCCCGCGGCGAGTCGGCGAGAAGACGTTCGGCGTGATCAAGAACCTGGTGCGGCAGGTGGTGCTGGTGACCGACGACGCCATCCGCAACGCCCAGGATCTGCTCTGGCAGACACTGCGCCTGGTCGGCGAGCCAGGCGGGTGCGCGGCGCTGGCCGCCGTGCTGTCCGGAGAGTACTCTCCCGGGCCCGACGAGATTGTCACCATCGTCATCAGCGGGGCGAACACGACCGCGGTGGATTTTGGTCGTTAGGCTAGCGGCCGCCGATGTCCTCACTCCAGACCTCTGGATACCGCTCCTGAAATTCCCGCATAACGGACACGCATCGGTCATCACCCAGGACCACGACTTCTACCCCTTGGCCGGCCAGGAAACCGAGGTCACCCTGGAATGTCTCGGCCTCTCCGACGACCACCCTGGGGATCTGGAACAACAGGATGGCGCCCGTGCACATCTGGCACGGCGAGAGCGTCGTGTACAGGGTCATGCCCTGGTACGAGGGCTGCCGGCCGGCGTTCCTGAGGCAGGCGATCTCACCGTGGGCGACCGGATCGCCGCGCTGTACCCGCTCGTTGTGGCCGGCCGCGATGATGTTCGCGCCCGAGGCGAGGACGGCGCCGACCGGGACTCCCCCGGTGTCGAGGCTGGCGCGCGCCTGCTCAAGGGCGGCGTCCATCATCTCTGTGTCCACAGCGGCGGGCGGCCCGATCGTCATGCCGACGAGCGTACCGGCGCCCTGCTCCGCCCAGCGGTGCGGGGAGGCGGCCGGAATCACGCCATCTGGCTGCGGGCGACCACCGCGGCGACGCGCCGGGCGAGTTCACGGGGGCTGAACGGCTTGACGATGTAGTCATCGGCTCCGAGGGCGAAGCCGATTTCCACATCGGTTTCCTGCGCCTTGGCCGTGAGCATGATGACCGGCAGCGTCGCCGTGCCCGGCTCCGCACGCCAACGCTCCAGAACCTCAAGGCCGGTCAGCCCGGGCATCATGACGTCGAGCAGGACAATGTCGGGCACCCGCGCGGCGACCGACTCGATGGCCTCATCACCGTCCATGGCCCGGCGCACCTCGTACCCCGATTTGCGGAGCTTGTACGTGATGAGGTCACAGACATCCGGGTCGTCGTCGACAACCAGCACTGTGGTCATGTCTCTCCCTCGCCGAGGCCCGGATGACCCGGTCACTCCGCTCTGTATCCGTAATATTACACTCTGTAATATGAATATGCAGGGAACCGCGGAGGCACGATGGGCACAGACAGCAGCAGCAGCGACTCAGACACACAGCATGCGAAGCAGTGCATGCTGCCCATACAGAACATCCTGGTAACCGGAGGCGCCGGTTACGTCGGGTCACACCTGGTCGACACGCTCGTCGAGTTGGGCCACCGGGTCAGCGTCATCGATGACCTGTCGAGCGGCATGGCCAAGAGCCTCGCCGGGCACGTGCGGGCGGGAGACATACGCCTGATTGAGGGCTCCATCCTCGACCCGGAACTCCTCGATCGCGAATTGCGGGTGAGAACGCCCGGTACGGTCTTCCACCTCGCCGCCGCCGTCGGCGTCCGCCGCATCCTGGCCGATCCGCTCGGCTCGCTGCAGACGAATGTGGCCGGTACCGAGAACGTGCTGCGCGCCTGCGCCCAGTACGGCTCGGCGGTGGTCCTGGCCTCCTCATCCGAGGTCTACGGCAAGCCCTCGGTCATGCCCATGTCTGAGTCCGGCGACCGGGTGCTCGGGGCGACGACCGTGCCACGGTGGTCCTACGCGGCCGCGAAGGCGCTTGACGAGCACCTCGCGTTCGCCTACGCGGCCAACGGCCTGCGGGTGGTGGCCGTGCGGTACTTCAACTCCTACGGTCCCCGGCTCGATCGGGCCGGGGACGCCTCCGTGGTCGGCGTGTTCCTGCGGCACGCGCTGGCCGGCGACCCCCTCCACTTGCACGGGGACGGGCAGCAGACCCGGTGCTTCACCTACGTCGCGGACACGGTCCGCGGTACCGTGCTGGCCGCGGCCACGCCGGCGGCGAACGGGCAGGTGTTCAACATCGGCTCCGCCACCGAGACGAGCATCCGGGAACTGGCCGACCTGGTCATCGCGGCCACTGGCTCCCGGTCACCCATCCGCCGCATTCGGTATCAGGCCGTGTACGGCGAACGGTTCGAGGACATCCCGCGGCGCGTTCCCGACCTCCGCCAGGCCTGGGAGGTACTCGGCTGGAAACCGGAGGTGTCCCTGACTGATGGCATTGAGCGCACCCTCGCGTGGTGGCGCAAGGGCCAGTAATACGGGCCGTTCTCAGGTCAGCTTTCGCCCGCGCCCAGGACGGTGAGCAATACGAGGGCGAACGTCGTGACGCCCAGAACTCCGTGACCGAGCACGACGATTACCGGGAAATTGCGCTCGGCGGGCACGGCGAGCATGTCCGCCGTTGCGGCCGGCCCATGTGTCGCGACGGGGGCGCGGTACACCGGGATCCAGCGGGCCAGCATGGTGGAGCCCAGCAGCGCGGCCGTGGCCAGGATGGCGACCGAGGCCCAGGCGAGCGGCGCCCGGTCCAGGAGCAGGTAGGCGATCCACACCGCCAGGCCTCCGACGGCGAGCAGCGCGTGCCCGCAGACCACCGGCAGGGGCAGCCGGCTGGCAGTGACGCCCTTGTCACTGGCCTCGTTCTCAATGAGCCAGATAACGAGCATGTAGAGCCCGCCCGAGGCGGTGACGAGCCAACTGATCAAGGCCGCGATGCCCATGGTCTCTTTCTTTCAGCGGAATTCGTGACAAACCCGCTCAGGGACCATTGTGCCGTGCGTAGGGAGGCCGCGCTGGAGGTCAGCCAGCGAAGCTCGCGTACAGCAGGTATGCGTTCAGGGCGATGATCATCGAGACAATGCAGCACGTCGCCGCCGTGGTGACCCGGTGGTTCACGAACGGCCCCATGACATCCGCGCGGCGGGTGAGCACGACCAGCGGCACCAGCGCGAACGGGATGCCGAAGGAGAGCACGACCTGCGAGATGACCAGGCTGGCGGTGGGTGGCAGCCCGAATTCGAGCACCACGAGCGCTGGCAACATGGTCAGCCCGCGGCGGATGAACAGCGGAATCCGGCGCCCGATGAAGCCCTGCATGACGACCTGCCCCGCGTAGGTGCCCACGCTGGAGGAGGACAGCCCCGAGGCGAGCAGCGCGACCGCGAACATGAGCGCGGCGCCGCCGCCGACCAGTTGGCCGAGCCCGGCGTGCGCGGCCGCGATCGTGTCAGCCGGTGGCCGGCCCCCGCGGCTGGCCAGCGAGACGGCGACGAACAGCATCGAGAGGTTGATCAGCCCCGCGGCGCCCAGCGCGATCAGCACATCGAGCCGCTGGAAGCGCAGCAACTCCCGCCGCTCGGCGTCGTCGCTGCAGGACACCCGGGACTTCGTCAGCGCCGAGTGCAGGTAGACGACGTGCGGCATCACGGTCGCCCCGATGATGCCCGCGACGAGCAGCAGGCTGCCGTTGCCGGCGAAGTTCGGGACGAGTCCCGCCGCGATGCCCCGCGGCTGCGCTCCCACGGCGACCAGGTCATAGGCGAACCCCAGGAAGACAAGGCCAAGCAGGCCGCCGATGGCCAGCTCGAAGCGGCGGTAGCCGCGCTGCTCCAGGGCCAGGATCGCGAAGGCGACAATGGCGGTCAGCGGCCCTGCCGCGCGCAGCGGCACGTGGAACAGCAGGTTCAGGCCGATGGCGGCCCCGACGAACTCAGCCAGGTCGGTGGCCATGGCGACGAGTTCTGCCTGCACCCACAGGCCACGGGACACCGGCCGCGGCAGATACTCGCGGCACAGCTCCGGCAGGTCGCGTCCGGTGGCCACGCCGACCTTGGCCGACAGGTACTGCACCAGCATGGCCATCAGGTTGGCCGCCACGATCACCCACGCCAGCGCGTAGCCGAATTGCGCCGCGGAGAAGTTGGTGGCGAAGTTGCCTGGGTCGATGTAGGCCACCGCCGCGACGAAGGCCGGGCCGAGCAACGCCATGACACCACGCGCCCGGCCACGCGAGCGCAGCAGTCGCAGCGCGCTCGGGTCAGTGCTGGCGGGCGGCAGCGGCAGCTGCAGCACCGCGTCCCCGGCGGGCGGCCCCAATCTCAGCCCACCGACGGGCCGAGGCCGAGTGACTGCGGCGTGCTGGAGTCAGGTGACGGCTGATGCAGTCCCTCGTCAAGCGCGCCGAACTCGGTCATCAGCGCGGGGCTGCCACCCCAGGGCGTCTGTTCCTCGGCGATCAGGGTGTTCGTGGTGAGCAGCAGGCCGGCTACCGAGGCCCCGTTCTGCAATGCTGAACGGGCGACCCGCAGCGGGTCGATGATGCCCATCTCGATCATGTTGCCGTAGCGCCCCTCCAGGGCGTCGAACCCTTCGTCCGCGCCCATCTGCCCCATCTGGGCCACCACCTCCTGACCGGAGTAGCCGGCGTTGGCGGCGATGAGGTAGGCAGGCTCGGTCAGCACGCGGCGCACGATCTCGACGCCGATCGCGTAATCGTCCTTGACCTGCAGGTCGTCCAAGGCGCCCTCGGCGTGCATCAGCGCGGCCCCGCCGCCCGCGACGATGCCCTCGGCCATCGCGGCCCTGGTGGCCGACAGCGCATCCTCGACCCGGTGCTGCAGCTCCTTGAGCTCGGCGTTGGTCGGCGCTCCGACCCTGATCACGGCCACCTTGCCGGACAGCGACCCGATCCGCTCGGTGAGCACATCCTCGTCCACGCCGAAGGTGGCCCGTTCCAGCTCCGCGCGCAGCTGGGTGATCCGGAACCCAACCTTGTCGGAGGAGCCGCTACCGCCGATGATAGCGGTCCGGTCCGCGTTGACCCGCACCTGCGCGGCCCGGCCGAGCTGGTCAACGGTCATCGTCTCCAGGGTGAACCCGGAGTGCTTGCTGTACACGGCGCCACCGGTGATCGTCGCGATGTCCTCCAGCTTGTGCAGCCGGCGGTCGCCGAAACCAGGCGCCCGGACGGCGACGCACTGGAAGACCCGGTTGACGTGGTTGTGCACGATCATGCTCAGCGCCGTGCCCTCGACGGTCTCCGCGATGATGACCAGCGGGCGCGGCGCTCGCATGATCTTGTCGAGGAGCGGCATCAGCTGCTGGACCTTGGAGATCTTTTCGCTGCACAGCAGGATGTACGGGTCGTCCACGATCGCTTCGAGGCTGGCCGGGTTGGTCACCAGGTACGGCGAGAGATAGCCATTGTCGAACTCGAAGCCCTCCACAAAGTCGACGCTCATCCCGTGCGCCGCCGACTCCTCCACCGTGACGATCCCGCCGTCACCGACGGTGTGCAGCGCCTTCGCGATCACCGCGCCGACCGTGTCGTCGTCGTTCGCTGAGATCGCGGCTACCCGCGCGTAGTCATGCTCGCTGACCACCGGGTGCGCGACGCTTTGCAGGTGCTCGACAAGCCGGCCGACGGCCATGTCGATGCCCCGCTTGACCAGCACCGGGTTGGCCCCGCCGCCGATCGCCTTCATTCCCTCCCGGACGATCGCCTGGGCTATCACCGTCGCCGTGGTGGTGCCGTCGCCGACGATGTCATTGGTCTTGATGGCCGCTTCCTTGACCAGCTGGGCGCCCATGTTCTCGAACTGGTTCTTGAGGTGGATCTCCCGCGCGATCGTCACGCCGTCGTTGGTCACCACGGGTGATCCTGTGATCTTCTCCAGGATGACGTTGCGCCCCTTGGGCCCGAGCGTCGACTTAACGGCTTCGGCCAGCTGATCCACACCGGCCAGCAGCAGGCTGCGAGCTTCCTCACCGAAGCGTAGTTCCTTGGCCATGGGTCCTCCTGGGGCATGCGGTGCGTAAGCGGGCTACGGGACGAGGATGGCGCGGCCGCGAACCCGGCCGGCGTCGAGATCGGCAAGGGCTTCTGCTGCGGCGCCCAGCGGGTAAGTCCTGGTGTGCAGGGTGACCTTGCCGGCCTGCGCCAGCACCATGAGCTCGGCGAGCTCGTTGTAGGTCCCGACGATGTTGCCGATGATGTTGCGCTCAGTCGAGATGATGTCCAGGGTCGGGATGTGCAGGGTGCCGCCGTACCCGATGACGAAGTACGAGCCTGCCCGGCCGGTCATCGCGAACCCGTCCTGCTCGGCGCCCTGCTCGGCGACGAAGTCGAGCACGACCTCGGCGCCAGCGCCGCCGGTGAGGTCCTTGACCGCGTCGACCTGGCCGCCGTCGGCGACCACCGTGTGCTGCGCGCCCAGTTGCTCAGCGAGCTTGAGCGCATCGGCGTTGCGGTCCACCACGATGATCCTGGTCGCGGTGAGTGCGGCCAGGCACTGGACGCCGATGTGGCCGAGCCCGCCCGCGCCGATGAGCACGCAGGTCGTGCCTGGGTAGAGCAGCGGGATGGCCTTGCGGACCGCGTGGTAGGCGGTGATGCCGGCGTCTGCGAGCGCCGCGACGTCCTGCGGCCGGGTCTGTGGGTCGAGCTTGACACAGGCCCGGGCCGAAGTCAGCAGGTACTCGGCCATCCCGCCGTCGCGGGACAAGCCGGGGAACGAGCTGTTGATGCAGTGCATGTCGTCGCCGGCCCGGCAGGCCCGGCACAGCCCGCAGGTGGGCGTGGGGTGCAGGATCACCGTGTCGCCGACGGCGACGTTGGTGACCGCGGAGCCGACCTCATGCACCCAGCCGGCGTTCTCGTGGCCCAGGATGTACGGCAGCGGCGTGCCCATCGCCGCGTCCCACTGGCCCTCGATGATGTGCAGGTCGGTACGGCACACCCCGGCGCCGCCGATCTTCACGATGACATCGAGCGGCCCGCCGATGGCCGGCTCCGGCACCTCGTCGATCACAGGCGGCTGATGAAATGCGTGCAGCCGGACAGCCTTCATTGGTCCTCCTCGCCTAGTCCTGACGCGGCGTACCTGTGCCGCAGCATGCCGCGGCAGATGCCGGCGTTCGCTTCGATGCTGACCCGCGTGGTGCGGGCCCGCCGCAGGTGCAGCGGAATCGCCTCGCCGCCGACCGGTGCGCCGGTCTCCGGCTCGATCAGCAGCGGGGCGTCGTCGCCCGCGGGCAGGCCGAGCTCGGCCCGGCGCTGCCGCAGCCGGTCCAGCGCGTGGGACGGCGGCAGCTCGCCCAGGGTCATCGTGAGCAGCGCCTGTGGCTCGGCCCCCGCCGCGAGCAGCGGGCGGCAAACCTGGTCGGTGCCGGCCATCACCGCTTTACGCAGGAAATCGGCGCGCAGCTGGTGCAGTTCGCCGACCGCCTCGCCGTCGAAGGACTGGGCGAACCCAGCCCGCGCGGCCACCCCGCCGTTGATCGCCTCCGCGGCGAAGTGATCTTCGAGCACGATCTCCGTAGTGCGCACGCCCGGCATGGCGGACACCGCGTCGTAAGCGTCCGCGACCATGAGGAAGGCGAAGTTGGGCGCGCAGAAGTACGTCGGCAGCCGCAGCCGCACCTGCGCATCCCCGTCCGCCGAGACGGTGCACGAGGCCACGAAGCCCAGCGAGGTTATCGGCTCGTCGAGCTCCGGGTCGCGCACCGTCCCCAACGCTCTGTTTACTAGTTCGCTCACCGCGGGGCGCTTTGAGGCGGCGCCTTCCCTCGTCGCTCCGCTCCTCAGTCCAGGCACCGCCGCGCCCCTCGCTCGCTCACGTTTACTAGTTCGCTCACCGCGGGGCGCTTTGAGGCGCCGCCTTCCCTCGTCGCTCGTACCTCGCTCCTCAGTCCAGGCACCGCCGCGCCCCTCGGTTCGCTCACGCCCCAGAGACCAACTGAGCGTCGTCCGGCGCGGCCGGGGTGCCTTGACCTGCGTCGAGCCGGAACTCGGCCGGAACGTCGATGTCGTAGAGCTTGGCCGCGTTCAGGCCCAGGATCTTCTTCTTCGTCGCGGTGTTGACCCTGGGGTAGTCGGAGAACTCGTCACTCGGGTAGTCCCAGTCGACGAAGCCCTCGATCTGCCACTTGGGCTCCCAGATCCCGTAGTCGCTGCCGAAGGTCATCTTGTCCTCGCCGACCCAGAACAGCAGCTCGCCCATGACCTTGGCGAAGAACTTCGGCCTGGCGTACATGAGGCCGCCGATGACCACCGACAGGCCCGCGTACACGTTGGGCTCCTGCGTCGCCATGAAGCAGAAGTCCTCGATGCGCGGCAGCCCGACATGCTCCACGATGAAGTTCAGCTCCGGGAAGTCCGTCGCGGCGTGGTCCACGTCCGATACGTCGAAGGCGTCCTTGTCCAGCGGCCAGATCGTCGGGCCCTTGTGCACGTGGATGTTCTTGATGCCCATCCCCTGGGCGGCCTCCAGGTAGCGGTACGCCCCGGGGTCGCTGAGCTTGTAGCCGCGTGAGCCGTTGTTCCACTCCGCGGTGTAGAGCTTGACGCCCCTGGACCCGTAGCGATCGACGTTGGCCTGGAGCTGCTTCAGCCCCACGTCGCCATCACGTGGGTCAAAGCGGGTGTTGGCGATGAACTTGCCCGGGTGCTTCTCGCCGAGGGCCGCGTTGCGCTCGGTCGTGTTGAAGCCCTCCTTGTACCACTCCTTCAAGTACGTCGGCTGGAAGACCGCCACGTCCACGTACCCGTCCTCGAACACGTCCTTCATCAGGTCGTCCTCGGAGTACTTCTGGAAATGCTCAATCGTCCAGTGGGTTTCGGGCGGCCCGAGCCCCTGATAGGCGTGGAAACACTCGATCCAGCCCTTGGCGTACTGCTCGGCCCCCGGCACCCAGTTGTCCGGCGCGGCGTTCCAGTAATGCATATGGCTATCGACAACGAAGTACTTCTCGCCATCCTTCTCGTACACAAGTGCCTCCTCGTGGGCCGAATGTCATCGATCGTCGCGGCTGCTGGTCCGGGCCGTGGCCGGTCCCTGCGGCGGCGAGCCCAGCGGCTGCTACTTCTAGCAGAACCGCTGGGCATCGCGCGTGCAAGGGCTATCCGGCGGTCAGGTCGAAGCCGAGGTAGTCTGCGGCGTCCTCCGGGTTGGCGACCAGGATTGTCCGGTCGTCCGTGTGGATCATCCGGCCGTAGTGCGTGGACATGTTCTCCTCGAATTCCGCCTGGTCGAAGAAGCCGTGCTCCTCGCCGAGCGCATCGGAGATCTCGTCGTAGACGACGTCCATCCGCCTGATCGCGTCGACGCGGATCATCGATGGCAGCGGCATCACCCGCACGTCGGGCTTGGTCGCCATGACCTCGGCTACCACCTCGCCGACCTGGTTGTTCATCAGTGTGAAGCCGCACCTGTTGGACGCCGTGTGGTCGGACTTGTACGGGCTTTCCGCGGTCGTGAATGTGGTCACTGGGCCAGCTCCTTCGGTGTTTCCAGGTGCAGCTCGGACAGGATTCCGCTGAACCGGTGCTTGGCGGCGTCCAGGCCGTCCTCGAAACGTGGCGGCTTCGAGTCGGGCTGTGACCACAGCGGCTGCAGCGCGCGGGCGGCGACAATGGCGCGCGGCACCCAGGCCGCGAGCCACTGCTGCATGATCGTCTTGTTGTGGCTGGCGAACTCACGGTCGCTGCTCAGCAGCTCGAACATCGCCGTGGTGTACCGCAGGTCGCGCTCGGCGAAGTCGTACTCCGCCGCGCCGACGATCGTGGGGGTGACGAAGTCGCCGTTGCGCGGTGACGCCTGCTGCACCAAACCGCTCCGGAACAGCTCGCCGACCAACGGCTCGAACACCACGTTCGCCGCGAAGATCGCCTCGCACCAGTCGTCGATGGCGGTGAGCTGCTCGGCGGTCTTCCGCACGCCCTGCCAGGCCGGATCTTCGTTCCAGGTCTCGATGTGCGCCGCGCCGTCGAACCCGTCGATCTCCTCGGTCAGCGTCAGGTTGTACAGCGCCAGATCCTGGGCGGCCCTGATCCGGTGCATGCTGTTCACCGAGATCGCGTTGTTGTGCATGTTGGTCGGCGCCCGCCGGTTGGCGTTGGCGTAGAGGTAGAGGCCGAGGCCGTGGTCCACGTGCATCCAGGCGCCGACGTTGCGCTCCACGAAACGGACCCAGTTCCGGTTCCACTGCTCGAACGCCTTCGACTGCCGCGCAGCCTCGATGTTCTGGTTGACCTGCCGCACCACGTTAGAGTTGTAGCGATAGAGGGTGAGCTCCCACTCCTCGTTGGGATCGCGGAACTCGTGCCAGCCAAGCGCCGGCCAGTCGTAGCCCTTGCCGCCCGATCCTGGATAGCGCTTCGGCTCCGGCCGGTCCGACCCCCACGCCTTGAGCACCGTCCAGTCCAGCGGATAGCCACCCCGGCCATCGGAGAACCCGTACAGCCAGCCCTGGCTGAGGTAGTGCCGTGGGTCGGGCTGGACCTCGACGGTCACGTCCTCGTAGTGCGACTGCTTGCGCTTCTGCGGCGTGTAGTAGTTGAACCGGCGGGCATTCGAGTCCGGGAACTCCTTGGCACCGGCTTCAGCATCGGTAAAGACGGGCTTCGGCAGGTCACGTTCTGTCGGAGTTGTCATGATGTCCTTCCTTCACCTCGAGAGTTCAGCCGGTGTTGCCACGGGCCGGCCACCGGCCGGTGGCGATGAGCGATCGTCCTCACTGTTCGTCGGGATCACCGGTGGTGGTGAACTTGTCGTAGTAGACGTGCTTTTCTGGCACCCCCAGCCTGGTGAGCAGCGGCATCGCCGCTTCCACCATCGGCGGCGGGCCGCAGACGTAGGCGTGCGCACCCTTGAGGCCGGCCTCGTGCCGCTGCACCACGTCGGTGATCAGGCCGACCTCGCCGTCCCAGCCATCCCCCTCCACGGGCTCGGACAGCGCCGGAACGTACCGGAAGGCGGGCAGCGTCTCTTCGAGGGCGCGCAGTTCCTCTTCGAAACACAGGTCACGCCGCCCCCGCGCGCCGTAGTAGAAGGTGGCCTTGCGCTCGATGCCACGTTCGGCCATGGAGCGCAGCAGCGACAGGATGGGCGCCATCCCTGCCCCTCCGCCGACGAAGATCAAATCTGTGTCGTGACCCTCGCGGAGGGTGAACACGCCGAACGGCCCGGTGATGTCGAGCCGGTCGCCCACCGCGAGCTGGGTATCCAGGAAGTGCGAGAACAGCCCGTCCGGATAGACCTTGATGACGAACTCGAGCCGACCGTCTTCACGGCTGGACGTGTTCGCCATCGAGAATGACCGGGTGGCTTCGGTGCCCGGGATGGTGAAGTCGAGGTACTGCCCGGGGAAGAACTTGATCTCCTGGGGTTCCACCAGCCGGAGCACGAGGTGGCGCATGTCGTGGGTAACCGGATCGATGGACACCACCTCGGCCACCGCCTCCTGGATGGGCAGCCCCGAGCGGATCATGTCCTCGTCGAAGTTGAGCAGCTCGATCGTGACGTCCTCGTAGGGGTGCGCCCGGCACAGCAGGGTGAAGCCTTCTTCCCGCTCGTAATCGGGCAGCGCGAAGGTGGAGTACTTGTCGAGTTCGATGTCGTCGCCGTCGAGGACGAATGACTTGCAGGAGGAGCACTGTCCCTCCTTGCAGCCGTGCATGAGCATGATTCCCTGCTCCGCCGCGGCACGCAGGATCGTCTGGTCCTCCCCGACCTCGATCTCGATGCCTACCGGCTCGAATCGCACGACGTGCTTGTCGGCCATGACTCCCTCACGGACTACGGACTTGCGACTGCGGACAGCGAACTGCGGACTTGCGGACTGCGATTGCGCACTGCGGGGCGCAGGAGGGGCGGCCGCGGGCCGGCCGCGGCCCTCCCCTCCTGCTTACTGGTCCCCCTGGGCTACCGCTCAGCCATCCGCTGGCGCTGGACGGCCCGCGGGGCCTTGGCGCACGTAGTCCGCGTGGAAGGCCTGGCGCTCCTCCGGCGTCATCTCGTTGAGCAGCACGTTGGGGCTCAGCACCGGACCCATCCGGCGCAGGTGATCCAGCGTCCACATCTTCTTCGGGTCGTCCAGGTCCAGATGCGGCTGCGCGACCATCGTCTTGCCGTCGTCACGCACGTAGCCCATGTCCGACACCACATCGGCCCAGTTCCAGCCGTGGTAGAGGGTCTCCCACTCCCGCTTGCCGATCAGCTGGCCCATGTTCGGGGTCTCCCGGCCCTGGTAGGTCGGCCGGAAGGCGGTCACGTCAGTCCAGCGGCATTCCTCGTGGCAGTACGTGCGTACCTGGCCGTTGACCTCGTCCATGACCATGTCCTCGCGGACCAGGCACGGGACCATGCAGGTCCAGCAGCGGTGCGGGTATACGTAGTCGACGCTCTCGGCCACGATCGGGTGATGCCCGTTCGGCCGGGACAGCCGATTGTAGTTTTCCCACCACTTGCCGTACTTGTCGTACCAGCCCGGGTACTTGTATTCGAACCACTCGAAGTCCTTGTCGGTCATCGGGTCGATCCGCCAGTAGTTCGCCAGCCAGCCAGTGGCGAAGAATTGGGCCACCTCGTGCACGTAGCCCTTGTTCCAGATCTGGTTCCACGCCTCTTCGATGAGGTCGTGCGGGATCACCAGGCCGTACTTCTCCAGCGGCACCAGGTAGCTGCGGTAGTAGTCGTCGTAGATCCACCGCCGCCACATCTCCGCGTAGCTCTCCCGGTCCTTGCGGCGGTCCTTCGTGCCGTACTCGATGAACGTGCCGATGGCCGCGTCCACCACCCGGTGGTTGTTCCACCACGCGTAGCGCAGGTCGCGCTGCAGCAGCTGGTGGTTGCCCTCGTCGGCCAGCGCCATCAGCAGCGTCGCATAGCCGTTGCTGATGTGCCGGGACTCATCCGACTGCACGGAGTGGAACACCGTCGGCAGCAGGTAGTCACCGTTCGCGGCGGCTTCGGCCGGCATGGCCACGAACAGCGTGTTCGTGAACGCCGTCTCGGCCACGATGGTCAGGTAGATGCTCGCCGCCGTGATGGCGTCACCGGTGATGAAGCCCTCGGCGAACTGCCGGCCGATCGTGCCGCAGTAGTCGTTCTGGAAGTTGCGCAGGCTGCTGTTGAAGCCGGCCGGGTCGATGTAGTTGTTCATGTACAGGCGCTTGAGGTTCTGCTGGATCGTCGAGTGCCGGACCTCGTCGATCATCTGGATCGCCTGGCCGTTGTGCAGCTCGGGGTTGGGAACCGTGCGGAACAGCAGCGGCATGGCCCGCGCCGCCGAGATCTCGGGCAGCGGGATGATGGACAGGAACAGCTTCTGCCATTCCATCCAGCGCTCCTGGACCTGGCGGAACATGTTGCCGCGGATGGCGCCGTCGGACGCTCCGTAGACCCGGTGGTCCTTCTCCTCCTGCATGGGGAAGTACGACCGCAGGACCTGCTTCAGCGGGTCCTTCTTCTGCGACTTCTGGAAGGTGTAGTCGGTTCCGTACTGCGCCACGGGCTCGTGGTACAGCGGTTCCCAGGCGAGTTCCTGGATCTTCTGGTGGGCCTTAGCCACACTCTGGCGACTCATAGTCACCCCTTGCCCTTCACTCGGGTCGGCTGAGACAGCCTTCTTGCGGCCTTGATCGTTGTGCCCGGCTCGGGTGCCTCACCTCGCCGGGGGCGCGCCATCTGGCGCACCCTGAAAGTCCTCCTGTGCTGCATCACAACCCGTAGCGGCAGGTGCTGAGCTCTCAACATGAGACAGGCTCTCCGTGCCGTCCGCCGCGCTGGCCGCCCTGGGCAGGTTTCGCCTGGTACGGCCAGTGATCACCTTCGCTGGCCAGCAACGGCCAGTGATCACTTTCGCTGGCCAGCACTGGATACGGCGGCCCGGATTCGCTTCCGTCAGCTCTCGCCGAATACGGCCGCCCTGATCTGCGCCAGATGCTGCTGGACATCCAGCGATACCTGGCGGTTGCCTTCCGGGGCGGGCTCGATCCCCAGCGCCCGGAGCAGGTCCGCGGCCGGCCCGCCCGGGTCGCCGGCGTCACCCAGCGTGGGGTGCAGGCCCTGTTCCGCCAGATGATGAAAGACCAGGTTGACGACGCTCCACGGGTTGTAGGTCTCCTCCGGCAGCTCACCTGGCCGGTCCATCGGGCGCCTCCCAGCTCTTCGCCGCGGGCTCACGTGAGGGCATCAAACGGCGGGCCGCGCAAAAATGCGGTCTCAACATGAGACACGTATCGGGAAGGTAAGGCTTATCTTGGGAGTACGACGCAACTCGAACCCGCTCTCGCAGACAGGGTCGCCTGCGAGAGCGGTACAGGGAGGCGCCCATGCCCCGACCCCAGATCGCCGACGGCGACCGGCTCGCCAAGACTCGGGAGCGGTTCCTCACCGCCGACACGTTCGAGCCGAACCAGGTGCGCGATACGATCCTGGCGTCCTGGTGGCGCTCCCGGCAATGGAATGTGGCAGCGGATCGCATCGAGCTGAACTACATCCGCGATCCCAACCTCGACACGCCGCTGACCCGCAACGCTCTGCCGGTCCTGCGGAACCTCCGTGACAACCTGGACGGCCAGCCGATCAGCGTCATCCTCACCGATGCCGCGGGCGTGGTGCTCGTCCGGCTCACCGGCGATCGCGATCTCGAGCGGCACCTCGATGGCGTCCAGCTCGCTCCGGGTTTCAGCTATGCCGAGGAGTTCGTCGGCACCAACGGGATCGGCACCGCGCTGGAGGGCGGCCGGCCGATGCACGTGTTCGGCCACGAGCACTATGCCGAGAACCTTGAGGACCTCGCCTGCGCCGGGGTGCCGATCCACCACCCGACTTCCGGCAAAACGATCGGTGCGGTCGATCTGACGTGCTGGCGCAGGGACGCCGACCCGCTGCTGATCACGCTGGCCAAGACCACCGCGGACCAGATCACGCAGGCGCTTCTGACCGACAGCAGCGCGCGGGAGTTCGAGTTGCTGTCGGAGTATCTGCGGGCCTGCCGGCGCAACGCGGGGATCGTGCTGGCGCTCAACAACGACGTCGTGATGATGAACGACTACGCCCGGCATGTGCTGGATCCGGGCGACCAGGTCGTGCTGCTCGGGCATGCGGCCGATGCGCTCGCCAGCCGCCAGCCCAGCCCGGTAACGGTCGAGCTGCCGAGCGGCATCAAGGCGCGGCTGCACTGCCGCCCCGTCGGCCGCGAAGACCGGCCGGCAGGCGGCGTCGTGCATGTGAAGCTGGTCGAGTGGGGCGCCCGGCAGTCCCTCGACTCCGTGGCCCAGGCCCGGATGTTCCTGCCCGGCGTGGTCGGCACCGGCCCGCTGTGGATGCGCGGGTGCCACCAGGTGGATGCGGTGTACGCCTCCGCCGAGTGGCTCGCGCTCGAGGGCGAGTCCGGAGTCGGCAAGCTGGCCCTGATCCGGGCGGTGCACGAGGGCCGCAATCCCGCCCGGCGCTTCCAGGTGCTGGATGCCGCGGACGCGGCCGACTCCGACTGGCTGCCGACGGTGCGCGAGGAGTTGCTCGACGGCGGCGGCGACCTGGTGATCAGGCACGTCGACCGGCTCAAGACCCGGCGCCTGCGGGCGCTTTCGGCCGCGCTGGAGGAGGCGCTGACCGCCGGCAAGCAGCGCTCAACCTGGGTCGCGGTCACGCTGAGCGAAGGCGGTGCCGGCGTACGAGATGCGAGTGCTGACCCGGGGGGAAGACCCCCCGGAACCCCCCGGGATGGCAGTGCTGACCCGGGGGGGACACCCCCCGGACCCCCCCGAGATGTCGGAGGGACCCTCGCCGAGCTGCTGCGGTTCTTCCCGAGCACCGTGGAGCTCCCCCCGCTCCGGCATCACATCGAGGACCTGCACGAGCTCGTGCCATTTCTCCTCGCGAAGCTCAACCGCACCGGCCAGCTGACCTGCTCGCCCGAGGCGATGCAGCTTCTCCTGCGGTCGAGCTGGCCAGGTAACACCGAGCAGCTCTGGCAGGTACTCAAGCAGGTCGTCCAGCATCGGCGGACCGGGACGATCCATCCGAACGACCTGCCGCCGGAATGCTGGACGGTGAGCCGCCGGTTGCTCAGCCCGCTGGAGTCGATGGAACGGGATGCCATCGTGGCCAGCCTGCTGGACCATGAGGGCAACAAGGTCAAGGCAGCCAAGTCGCTGGGCATGTCCCGGGCGACGATCTACCGCAAGATCCACGAGTACCGGATCGTGGTCCCCGCTAGCTAACCACGGGGCTAGCTAACCACGGGGCTAGCTAACCACGGGGCTAGCTAACCACGGGGCTAGCTAACCACGGGCTAGCTGACCGGTGGCCGGGACGTATTCCGGGGGGCGAGCCAACGTTCCATGCAGGTGAGCAGTTCCTCGGTGTCGACCGGCTTGGTCACATAGTCGCTGGCCCCGGCGGCGAGGCTCTTATCCATATCACCCTGCATGGCCCGGGCGGTTACCGCGATCACGGGCAGGCTGACACACTCCGGCATCGCGCGGATCGCGCTAGTGGTGGCGTAGCCGTCCATCTCCGGCATCATCACGTCCATCAGGACGAGATCGATGTCGTGATTGGACCGCAGCACCCCGATGCCCTGCTGCCCGTCGGGCGCGTGGATGACGGTAAGCCCGTACAGCTCGAGGATGCTGGTGATCGCGAAGGCGTTACGCAAGTCGTCGTCGACGATGAGGACACTCCTGCCGCGCAGGCTCTCGTGCGCACCCGGCGGGGCGACCGGCCGGGCGGTGGCCGCGGCCGGCGGCCCCAGCGGGCCGACCGCACCTTGGGCACGGTCCGTCTGCCGGGCCTGGTCTGCCTGCCGCGGCGGGACGGGCCCGTCGGCCGCACCCGGATAGGCCAGCGGCAGGTAGAGCGTGAAGGTGCTGCCCTGGCCCGGCTCGCTCTGCGCGGTAATCCGGCCGCCGAGCTGGGCGGCGACCTCGCGGCTGATCGCCAGGCCGAGGCCTGTCCCGCCGTAACGGCGGCTTGTGGTGCCGTCACCCTGCTGGAAGGCTTCGAAGATCGTCTTCAGGCTGTCGTCGGTGATGCCGATGCCGGTATCGGTTACCGAGAACGTGATCGCGGGCTCCTGGCCCGCGGCCCGGTGCCCGGTCAGGTCGATCCGGAGCTCCGCCCGGCCCTGCTGAGTGAACTTGACCGCATTCGACAGCAGGTTGTGCAAGATCTGGCGTAGCCGCTGCCGGTCCATGACCACCTCCGCGGGGACATCGGCGGCCGTATGCACGGCGAAATCCAGGCTCTTCTCAGCGGCCAGCGGCTCGAAGACCGTACGGAGGTCCTCCGCGAGCGATGCGACGGCGAACCGCTCCGGATGGATGTCCAGCTTGCCGGCCTCCACCCTGGACAGGTCGAGGATGTCGTTGATGAGCAGCAGCAGGTCAGTCCCGGAGGAGTGGATGACGTTGGCGTACTCCACCTGCTTGGGCGTGAGGGTGTCGGCCGGGTTCTGGGCCAGCAGGCGGGCGAGGATGAGCAGGCTGTTCAGCGGGGTCCGCAGCTCATGTGACACGTTCGCGAGGAACTGTGACTTGTACCTGGACGCCAGGTCGAGCTGCTTCGCCCGCTCCTCGATCTCCTGCCTGGCCTGCTCGATCTCCGCGTTCTTGGTCTCGATGGCACGGTTCTGGCTGGCCAGCTGGGCTGCCTTGTCTTCCAGGTCGGCGTTCGAGCGCTGGAGTTCCTCCTGCCTGGCCTGAAGTTCACCAGAGCGGGACTGCAGCTCCGCCGCGAGCCGCTGCGACTCCGCAAGCAAGTCGTCGGTCCGCGAGTTGACGATGATCGTGTTGACGTTGACCCCGATGGTCTCCATCACCTGCTCCAGGAAATCCTGGTGCACCTGGGTGAACGGGCTGAACGAGCCGGCCTCGATGACGCCGAGGACCTGTCCCTCGAAGACGATCGGCAGGACGATGAGACTGAGCGGCGCGGCCTCCCCGAGCCCGGAGGAGATCCTTACGTAGCTGGCCGGGGCGTCCGTCACCACGATGGGCTTGCTGGTCTTCGCCACCTGGCCGACCAGCGACTGACCGAGCCTGAACTGGCTGGGCGCCATGTCGGCCCGCAGGCCGTAGCCGGCGATCAGCCGCAGGATGGTGCCGTCGCTGCTGTCCTCGACGATGAAGAACGTCCCGAGCTGCGCGCCGACCAGGGGGATGAGCTCGTTCATGATCAGCTCACCGACGGTGGCCAGGTCCCGGTGCCCCTGCAGCAGCCCGGCGATGCGGGCCAGGTTGGTCTTCAGCCAGTACTGCTCGTCGTTGGCCTTGGTCGTCTCCCGCAGGGACTGGACCATGGCGTTGATATTGTCCTTGAGCTCGGCGACCTCGCCCTCGGCCTCGACGGCGATGGAGCGCGTCAGGTCCCCGGTGGCGACCGCGCTGGTCACCTCGGCGATCGCCCGGACCTGGCGGGTGAGGTTCCCGGCGAGTTCGTTGACGTTCTCGGTCAGCCGCTTCCAGGTGCCGGACACGCCCTCGACTTCGGCCTGCCCGCCGAGCCGCCCCTTGCTTCCCACCTCCCGCGCGACGCGGGTGACCTCGGCCGCGAACGACGAGAGCTGGTCGACCATCGTGTTGATGGTGGTCTTCAGCTCCAGGATCTCCCCGCGCGCGTCCACGTCGATCTTCTTCGACAGGTCCCCCTGGGCCACCGCGGTGGTGACCTGGGCTATGTTGCGGACCTGGCTGGTGAGGTTGCCCGCCATGAAGTTGACCGAGTCGGTGAGGTCGCGCCACGTCCCGCCGACCCCTGGCACCTGCGCCTGGCCGCCCAGGCGGCCTTCGGTGCCCACCTCGCGGGCGACCCGGGTCACCTCGTCGGCGAACGCCGACAGCTGATCGACCATCGTGTTGATGGTGCCCTTCAGCTCGAGCATCTCGCCCTTGACGTCCACCGTGATCTTCTGGCTCAGGTCACCCCTGGCCACCGCGGTCGCGACCTGCGCGATGTCCCGGACCTGACCGGTGAGGTTGCCCCCCATGGCGTTCACCGAGTCGGTGAGGTCCTTCCACGTTCCGGCGACGCCGGGCACCTGGGCCTGGCCGCCCAGCTTCCCGTCGGTGCCCACCTCGCGGGCCACCCGGGTGACCTCCGAGGTGAACAGGGCAAGCTGGTCGGTCATGCTGTTGAAGACGGTGGCGATCTCGTCTGTCAGCGTATCTCCTGTGTGCGGCAGGCGGGTGCTGAAGTCCCCGCCGCGCACGGCGGTCAGGCCCGCCAGCAGCAACTGCAGCCGCGGGTCGGCGGGCTGGCCTCCCGGCTGCGCGACCTCTGTCATCAGAGCTCCCCAGGTTTTCTTGCCGCACGGCAGGCACCACCGGGCTGCGATTGTGCATAGGCCGATACTGCTACCGCACGTTAGGAGAATAATGGCCCGTAAGACGGATTGTGGCGAGTAGCGTTTTACTTCGGCAGCTGGTGTCCGGTTCCGGGAAGGCTGGTGACCGTGGCGGCTGCGAGTGGCGACGATTTCGCCAGGCTGAGCGGGCTGATCACGCGGCAGCGGCAGGAGCTGGACCAGACCCGGTCCGAGGCTGCCGCGCGCTCAGTCGTCGATCTGGCCCGGGGCATGCTCATGGAGCGGCTCGGCTGCACGGCCGCCGAGGCCCAGGCCCAGCTCGCGCACCTTTCTGCGGAATCCGGGACGAGCGTGCCAGAACTGGCCGCCCAGATCGCTGGTCAGATACCGCCCGCCAGTCAGGAAGCGCCGGCCGGGGCCGCCGAGCCGGGCATGCACCGGGTCGCCCTGGCCGGGGCCGTCATGGAGACGTCCTCCGACGGCGCCGGCATCGCGGCCGCACTGCTTGAAGAGGCTCTTGCTCCAGCGGGTGCGGTGGCGGTCGCGCTCTGGCTGACTGAACCCGACGGCGGCCTGGTGCTCGCGGGCGAGGCTGGCTTCGGGGCGCGCGACGCCAGCCGCTGGCGGCGTATACACCCGGACATGCGCTCGCTCGCCCAGCGGGCGACGCGGGACGGCCTTGAGCTCTGGTGGCCGGCCGGGCGTCCGGCCGGGGAGAACGGCATCCCCCTGATGGGCCGCTGGCCGGCCGGGGCCCGTGCGGTCCTCCCGCTGCGCAGCGTCGGGGTGATACTCGGCGCGCTGGAGATCTGCTGGCCGGAGCCCGGTGAGATTCCCGCCCCGCTGCGCCGCCAGATCAGCGCGCTCGCGGACGTGTGCGTGCAGGCCATCGGGGCCCGGCTTCCGCATGGCGACCTGACCGCGGACCACCCGGCAACGTGGGCGTTCGGGCTCATGGATGGCCTGCTTGAGTCGGTCCTGGTGGCGCACGCCCTCCGGGACGATGACGGGCACCTGGTGGACTTCCGCATCGGCTACGTCAGCGACGGCTTCCGCGACCCGGCCGGCCGGAAGCCAGCGGACCTGGCCGGGCGGCCATTGCTGGAGGTGTACCCCGCGGTGGCGCTGCCCGGCGGCCTGTATGACCGGGCCGCCGCGGTGCTGCGCACCGGTGAGCCACAGCACCTGTCCGCCGAGGTCATCAGCATGCCGCTGCACCAGGTCGCCGTGGCGCCCGTGATGGAGGTCCGCATCGTCCGGTTCTTCGACGGCGTCGTGATCGCCTGGCGGCGGGCGGACGAGGTCGAGCGCCTCGCGGCGCTGCTCCAGCACGCCCAGCGGCTCGGTCATATCGGCGGCTGGGAGGAGAACCTGCTCACCGGGGATGTGCACTGGACCGAGCCGACGTTCGCGCTGTTCGGGCAGCCGCCTGGCGTCCCGGTCCCGGTCGCGGATCTGCACACCCGCGTGCCCGCCGACGACGTCATCGGAGTCGAGCGGTTCCGCGGCGCCCTGCTGACGGAGAAGAAGGCGGCCGCGGCGGTGTTCCGGATCATCCGCTCTGACGACCAGAGTGTGCGGCAGATGCGTGTCTTCGCCGAGCCCGTCACCGATCCGGCGGGAACCCTGGTCGCCGTGCGCGGCGCCTACCAGGACGTGTCCGCTGACTACCACACCCGGGTGGCGTTCGCGGCGACGCGTGACCAGCTGGCCGACACCGAGGAGCGGGCCGCGGAGGAACACCGCCTGGCCCTGCGCCTCCAGCAGGCCATCACGCCACGGTCAGCGCATCCGGTTGACGTGGCCGGGCTCGAGGTTTCCGCGCGGTACCGGCCTGCCGGGCCCGGGAACCTGGTGAGCGGCGACTGGTACGACACCGTCGCGCTCCCGGGCCAGGAAGTACTCCTGGCGGTCGGGGACATCGCCGGGCACGGGATAGACGCGGTGACCGGCATGGTCGCGCTGCGGAACTGCCTGCGCGGCCTGGCGATCACGGGGGCGGGGCCCGCCGCGCTGCTCGGCTGGCTGAATGATGTCGCATGCCAGCTCACCGACGGCATCATAGGCACGGCCGTCTGCGGGCTCTACGATCCCGCCAGCCGGACGCTGCGCTGGGCACGGGCCGGTCACCTGCCACCCGTTCTGGTGCGCGACAACGTGGCCCGGGAACTCAGCCTCCCGGAGGGGGTCATGCTCGGGGCCGACCCGGACGCCTGCTACGAGGAAGTGACGACGGCGCTGCGGCCGGGCGACGCGCTGCTGCTGTTCACCGACGGGCTGATCGAACGCCGGCACGAATCCATCGACGACAGCATGGACTCGCTGCTCCGCCTGGCCAGCCGGCCGGTCAGCAGCATCACGCACTATGCCGACTACCTGCTCAGCCACGCGCCATCCGATACTGGCGACGACGCGTGCCTCGTCACCGTCCGGGTCTGCTGACCCAGCGTTCCGCGGAAAGCGGCCCGCAGGAGTCAGCTCTCGGTGCGAGTGAGCCGGTCGATCAGCTCGTGGGTGATTCCCAGGCCGGCGAACGCCGCCAGCGTGGACAGCGGGATGTTGCCGATCATCCTGATGAGCTCCTCGTGGCCGAGGATGCCCGCCGGGCGGCCGTCGGGATGCACGCCGATCGCCTCACGCAGTGCCTGCCCGCCGGCCGGGTCGGCCAGCCATTCCTCCAGCGTCGACATGCCGGTCAAGGGCAGAGCCGGCATCTGGCCGTCAATGACGATGGTCTGGGTGCAGCGGATGTCACGGGAGGACGCGCCGACCGCGATCTGGAAGTCGCCAGGCTCCAGGACCCACCGTCGGTGCGTTGTGGACCAGTAGGAAAAGTCGCGGGAGGTGAGGGTGAGCGTGATCCGCTGCTGCGCTTCCGGTGCCAGGTCAACCTTGGTGAATGCCTTCAGCTCCCGCGGCGGTCGGGCGACCGAGGCGGCGGCATCGGCGACGTACAGTTGCACCACCTCACAGCCGCTCCGGGCGCCGACGTTCGTGACGGTGCAGGTCACGGCCACGCTAAGATCGCCCGCGTCAGCCGAGCCCGCCTGCGCCACCTGCAGGTCGCCGTAGTCGAACGTGGTGTAGGACAGGCCGTGGCCGAAGGGGTAGGCCACCGCCATGTTGGCCGCGTCGAATCCGCGGTAGCCGACGAACACCCCTTCGCCGTAACGGACATGGCCCTCCTCCCCGGGGAAGTTCAGGAACGACGGGCAGTCCTGCAGCCGGAGCGGGATCGTCTCGGCGAGCCGGCCGGACGGATTGACGGCGCCGGTCAGCACGTCGGCCAGGGCCGAGCCAGTAGCCTGCCCGCCCAGCCAGCATTCGAGCACGGCCGACGCCGCGTGGTCCCAGGTGCTGGTCCGGACGGCGGACCCGTTGAACAAGACGACCGCGATCGGCGCGCCGCCGGCGGTGTCGGACAGCTTGGCCAGCAGGTCGGTCTGGGCGTCAGGCAGATCGATATGCCTGCGATCCAGGCCCTCGGACTCGTCGGCCGGTGGCAGGCCCAGGAACGCGATGATGATGTCGGCGCCGGCCGCGGTGCGCAGCGCTTCGGCGGCGAGTTCGGCGTCGGCACTGTCGTCGTCGGTGCCGAACCCGGCCGCGAACCGGATGGTCGCCTCCGGCAGCGCCGCATTCAGTTCGTCGAGTGGCACGTCGACCCGGGTCGGGCTGACCTGAGAGCTACCCATGCCCTGGAAGCGGGGGGTACGGGCGAACTCGCCGATCGCAGCCACGGTCAGGCCGGGCGCATCCGCCAATGGCAGCACGGAGCCGTCGTTCTTGAGCAGCACCATGCTGCCAGCGGCGGCGCGGCGGGCCAGCCTGTGGTGGGCGTCGATGGGCATGGCGGCCGGCTGACGATGCCGCGCCCGCTCCACCAGCCGCAGCATTCTCGCCACCGCCTGATCGAGAACCGCCATGTCAAGGCGGCCGCTGGAAACCGCCTCGACGATCGCGTGATCGCTAACCCCGAGGTTGGGAGGCATTTCCAGGTCCAACCCGGCCGCCAGGGCGGCGACCCGGTCGTGCACCGCTCCCCAGTCCGACACGACCAGCCCGTCGAAGCCCCATTCGCCGCGCAGCACATCGGTCAGCAGCCAGCGGTTCTGCGACGCGTATTCACCGTTGACCTTGTTGTAGGCACACATCACGGTCCATGGCCCCGCCGTCGTGACCACCCGCTCGAACGCCGGGAGGTAGATCTCGCGCAGCGTGCGCTCGTCCACATCGGCGCTGACGCGCATCCGGTCGGTTTCCTGGTTGTTGGCCGCGAAGTGCTTGACCGACGCGCCAACCTGCTGCGACTGCAGTCCCCCGACCATCGCCGCCGCGAGCAGGCCGGCCAGGTGCGGATCTTCGGAGAGGTACTCGAAGTTGCGGCCGCACAGCGGCGATCGCTTGATGTTGATCCCTGGGCCCAGGACGACTGCGATGTCCTGGGCACGGGCCTCGACGCCCAGCGCCGCGCCCACCTCACGGGCCAGTTCCGGATCCCACGAGGAACCCAGCGCCGACGCCGTCGGGAAGCAGGTGGCCGGCACGCTGCCGGCCAAGCCGACGTCATCGCCGCGCCCAGGTTGCTTGCGCAGCCCGTGCGGCCCGTCGGACACCATGATCGACTCGATGCCTGCGGCATCGACCGGAGCGGTGTGCCAGAAGTCCGACCCGAGGCACAGGGCGGCTTTCTGCTCGACAGTCAGCTCACCGGCCAGCGCGGCCAGCGACTCATTCTCAGCCATGAGCTACATCATCCCGGGTGCGCCTAGATCCAGCCACGGGACTGGGCCGGCTGACCGCCTCATGGCCGCCCCGAGCAGGTACGCCGCTGGCATTCTGCCCACTGTGCTAGTTTCCGGCTACGTGGCGCCTGCCGTGAGTGCTATATACCGCTATCCGGACCGCATCGGGCACTCCAGCCGGCAGCCACTTCACTGACCCTGGCCGCCGGCGGCGGAATTGTAGGTGACGGTGATCTGCCGGAATCCCAGCGACTGCATCATTCCGGTGAGCATGCTGCTGGTGTTCTTCTGAGCTTCTCCCAGGAGCGGGCTCTGCCGGGCGGCCGTCTCGATCTTCTGCTGCGCCACGATGTAGACCTCCTGCTGGCTATTCGGGTTGCCGGAGAAGAAGTTCCCGATCCGGTTCAGCAGCCCTTGCTGCTGCGCGTAGACGTAGGACTGCCTGACGTTGAGCACGGCCGGCTCAAGCTGGGCCCGCGGCAGCGTGATCGTCACCGCCGTGCGATCCGGCGACACCTGGATCGCCTTGCTCTTCAGCTGAGAGAAATCGACAAACGCGATCTCCGTGCCCTGCCCGATGAACAGCGTCTGGGTGCCCTCCACGAAGGATGGCAGGAACGCTGCCTTCTGGCTCAGGTCCACCACCACCTGGAATGAGCCGCTGGCCGCCTCATAGCGGCTCAGCTCCGATATCGATTTGAGCAGCACTGGCTGGCTGCGGACGGTGGTGGTCTCCCCGAACGGATTCCGCATCTGCGGGAGCAGGTGCACCGCGGAAAACACGAGAACGAGCACCACGACGGCGACGAGGGCAGCCATCAGCCCCGCCAGTCCCGTCAGGCGACCGACCAAGCCATGACCGCGCTCTTTGCGCGCCATCGGTGCCTCCCTTCCGGCATGCGTCACTGTCTGCGCCTCTGGCTTCGTTGCCGCACAAGGGCACGGCGCCACCCCCTCTACCCAGCCGACGTCGAACAATTCATCTACCTATGACGGTGAATCCCGAAGAATGGCGGGTAGCGGCAGCGATCACAGACGCGCTCCGCCGGGCGGCGGTGTGCCGTGGTCGGGAGGAGACATGCGCAGAGGCTTCCTGAGATGGCTGTTGGGCCGAGGCGGCGGAGGGCCGGGGCCAAGACGGCGGAGGTCCAGGCTCACTGGTTGCCTGATGTGGGTCCTGCTGCTGATCATCGGTTTGGTTGTCGCGTCGCTACTGTTCGGCGGATTCCAGAAAGGCACCAGGGCCGGCATCGGCGGCGCTCCCGCGCCGGCGATGGTCACCGCCGGCTGGTGATCACTACTAGGAACCAGTGCGAGAGGCGTCGAGGCGCGACACGAGCGCGGTGAGCGTCCGGCCGAGCGGCGCATCGAGGGTCGCCAGGGCATGGCCATCGCCCCGCGTTGGCCCCTGATTAATGATCACGACGGGGATGGCGCGCTTCGCCGCGTGCCGCACGAACCGGTAGCCGGACATCACGGTCAGCGAGGATCCGAGAACGATCAGCGCTCTGGCGCACTCGGCCAGCGCGTAGCACTCATCCACACGATGCGGCGGCACGTTCTCGCCGAAGAACACCACGTCAGGCTTCAGCCGGCCACCGCAGCTCTCGCAGTCGACGACGTGGAAACGTGCCACCTGCTCGTCGGCGAGGGCGGCGTCGCCGTCAGGGTTGATCTCGGTCACGGATGCGTCCCAGCCGGGGTTCGCCTCCCGCAGCCGCTGGCCGAGTTCCTCGCGGGATATTCGGCCGCCGCAGCCGAGACAGATGACGCGGTGCACGCTGCCGTGCAACTCGATCACGCGACGGGCGCCCGCCGCCTGGTGCAGGCCATCGACGTTCTGGGTGATGATCCCCGCGAGCAGCCCGCGTCGCTCGAGCTCCGCGACCGCGTGATGCCCCGCGTTCGGGATCGCGCGAGCGATGTGGCGCCACCCAACGTAGCTACGCGCCCAGTACCGCTGGCGGCTCGCGGCGCTGCCTGCGAAAGCCTGGTAGGTCATCGGCTCCGCCCGGCGGGCCAGCCCGCTGGGGCCCCGGTAGTCAGGGATGCCCGATTCCGTCGACAGCCCAGCCCCGCTCAGGAGCACCACCTGACCGTGCGCCACGAGATCCGCGAGCACCCCGAGCGATTCGGCCGTCACGTCCCGAGGATCCGGAGGATCCGATAGTGCGCCGAGCGCGGCCCCGCGAACGTCATCCGGTGCCCAAGTCACCCCTTCATGCTGCCTGACGTTTGGACATCCCGGAGCCTTGGACCTGCCGACCGGACGCGATCGCCGGCCAGCGCTTAGAATCAGATCAAGATCTCTCCCACCACCAGGCCGGACGTGGCCGCACAGGACGAACCGCGCGAATGGCTGGCCAGCCGCGATGGCCGGATCGTCCGCGTCCGCACGATGGACACGCTGACTGATCAGCCAGGCGAGGCAGTCAGCGAGCTGGTGCCCTGGAATTCGCCACGGGCGCATCGAGTGCTGCCGCCGCTGTGCGCGTGCGGCGCACCCCGGCTGGGCGGGGCGCAGTCGTGCGGCAGCACAGCGTGCGTCGCGCGCCTCTGGCAGGCCCGCTGAACCCGCGGCTCAGCCGCCGCTCTTGCGCCGGAACGAACGCCGGCTCCCGGCCGGGCCGTGGACGCCGTGGACCTTCCCGGCATTCTTCCCCCCACGCCCCGTACTCGATTCCGCCTGCTTCGCGCGCTTGCGTTCCAGCGCCTCGCGGAACTTGCGTTTCAGTTCGTCCTCGGAACCGTCAGGTTCCGGCGCGGCGGCAGCCATGCAGACCCTCCTGCTCTTGGACGGATACCCCTACAGCCTCGCACACCCAGGACCGCCGGACCGCCAGCCCCCCGTGAAGCGTCGGTGGTGGTGGTGGTGGCAGCCGACGGCGTCTTCTACTGCTTACGTCCTACGCCGCCCCACAGCGCCGCCGGGCTCTTCGCCTCGATCTCAGAACCGGGCCGCCATTCCTGCACACGCACCAGCCCAGGCTGGTGCGCCTTCGCTGGTCACTAGTGCGCCTTCCCGAGTGCTGCCGACAATTCGATCTGGTGCTAGCGGCCTGCGCGGGGCTAGGTGTCCCGGACGATCTGCCCGATGTACCGCGCGGTACCAGTGGGGGTCACGGCCTCGGCGCTGAGGTGATTCATGACCTCCATGTAGTGATCGACGTGCGTGCGTCTTTCTAGGTAGAGAGCGCTGGTGAGCTGCTCGATGTACACCACATCGGGCAGGTCTGGCTCGCCGAAGCGCAGCACGGTGAACGAGCCACCCGCTCCGGCGTGACCACCGCGGCGGAACGGCATGACCTGAAGGGTGACATTCGGCAGTTCCGCTATCTCCAGGAGGTGGGTCAACTGGGCGCGCATCACCTTCTGGCCGCCCAGCGGCCGCCGCAGAGCCGCTTCGTCGACGACGGACCACAGGCGGGGCGGATCCGGGCTTGTGAGCAGGGCTTGGCGCTCCATCCGAAGGCTCACCCGGCGGTCGATCTCCTCGGCGGGCGCGGCGCCATGGCCGAGCATGGTGACGGCACGGGCGTAGGCATCGGTCTGGAACAGGCCGTGCACGAACTGGAGCTCAAAAGTCCGGATCAGCGAGGCGGCTGCCTCCAGCCCCAGGTAGGCCTCGAACCAGTCAGGGAGGATGTCGCCGTACTGAGCCCACCAGCCCTGGGCGTTGGCCTGCTGGGCCAGCGACAGCAACCCGGCCCGCACATCTTCGTCGGTGACTCCGTACAGGGTGAGCAGATCAGCCACGTCCCGGTCCTTGAAGCCCACCCGGCCGTGCTCCATGCGGCTGATCTTGGACCGGGATGCCCGGATCTCATACCCCGCCCGGTCGGGCGTGATGTCGGCGGTTTCGCGGAAGCGCCGCAACTGTGCGCCGAGCATCATCCGCAAGACGGTTGCGCCGGCCCGCGCGCCACTGGAGATACGGGCAGGCACCTCACTGCTTGGCTGAACCGCACTCATCCGAGCTCCCAGACTGTTGGATCAGCGCTCCGTGCCCGCTCCCGAGCTGCACCTCAACAGGGACCACCGCGCCACCGCCGCGTGCACGGCAGCCGACCAGCACCGCGCAGCGCATCACACCAGCGGAGCACAGACAGCACGATATCACCGCATCAGCGCACTGTCGTGACGCCTTTCCTGGGACATGCGGTAACGCGAGGCTGCCACCCTGATAGAGATCATCGAATTCGCCGTTCTTAGCCCCGGCAAGGAACGCCGCGACTTCGGCGCGGCTGTAGATCAGGGCCGGGCCGGACGGGTGGCGGGAGTTGCGGACAGCGATAGCGTCGCCCGGCAGTTCGGCAACCTCGACACAGCTTCCGCTGGGATTGCTGACCCGGCTCTTCCGCCAGCGCGCCGTCAGCTGATCGGCCGGGACGCCGTTCTTGACCAGCATCGTTCTTTCCTCCGCGGGGGGCTACGAGGGAACGGGCATGGCAGGCGCGCGTGACGACGACGGCGCACGCAACCGGTTGCCAGCAACCGTTTGCACAAATAGCCTAACAGATCCGATGCACGTGCGAAGGAACGTGCAGGAGTCCCTTGCAGCGGGCATGTGCATGCGGCACGATGGGGCTGTAGGCCCCATTTGCCCATTTTGGGTGTCGCGACGAGACCGTTTCGGAAAGCGATGACAGCAGACCCATTGCGCCTGGTGAGCAGTGCAGGCAGCGGCGTGGGCTGGCGTTGGCTGATGGCAGCCGTGGAGATGGCCGCTCTGGCCAGCGGGAATTGGCTGCTGGCGGCGGACTCCGGCGTCCCGCCTCAGGCCCGGGTCGCCACGCGCACGCCGAGCACCGACGCGAGATCGGTCGGGACGTCCAGGGACTTCACCGTGTCCACGTTGCGCCGGTGGGGTGTGGCAGAACGCCGCGAGGACATCGTGGTGGTGGTGTCCGAACTGCTGACCAATGCGCTGCGCCACGCGCCGTCACATTCCGCCGACCCCCAGCCACGGTGGCCGACCCGGCTCGGCCTCGTGCAGTGTGGCCCCTGCGTGCTGTGCGCGGTCGCCGACCCAAGCGAAAAGGCTCCGGTGCCCAGTGATCCCGGTTGCCTCGCCGAGAGCGGTCGCGGGCTACACGTCATCGAGGCATTCAGCGACAAGTGGGGCTACACCACCGCGAGCGGCATGGGCAAAGTCGTGTGGGCCATGTTCTCCACGGAGGCTGGCCCGCCTCACGGGCGCGCCAACACCGACGGCATCCTCCAGCGCGCGGCCCGCGTCGGCGGGGCGCCGCGCTGAGCCGACCCGGCCAGCCCGTCTCAGACGTTGCGCCAGCGCGATTCGCAGAACGAGTAAATCCCGAAGACGATCAGGCCGACTCGGCTCCGCGTCGGTTACCTCGCCGTCCACGGCCAGATGCAAACGGCGTGCCGTCGGGAGTCGCAATGCGTAGCGAGCTGGCGGTCCAGGTGCGGTCGGTGCTCTGGTCAGGTGCCGGAATATACATAGCTGCCGCCCGGTTGCGCATCCGTTCGGCCGGATGGCCCCGCCTGCAGCCCGGCGTGCGCCGGATTGAGGCGGCGCGGGATGGGCAGAGGATGACCCTGAGCCGGCTCTCCGGCAGGAAGGACCCCTGCACCCGCCATGACAGACCCTGGTGACCGCCGACATCGGATCCTTCCCCTCGGGTCACGTCATCACGACCCTGGCCGTAGGCCTGGCGCTGACCGCGGTGCTGACCAGGCCCGGGCACCGGGCGCGGGCGCTGGCCGCCGTGGCCGCCGCGACCATCGTGATGATGTGGTGCCGCACTTACCTGGCGGCGCACTGGCTCACGGACACCTTCGAGAGCCTGGCCGTCGCCGGAGGGATCGCACTGGTGCTGTGGTGGGCGTTCACCCCCGTGCTGGCCCGGGAGGCAGCCCGCCGCCCGGGCACGCCCGCCTCGCCCGAGAATCCCACGCCAGCTAACCACTCGCGAGAGAATCCCACGCCAGAAAACCCCGCGCCAGAGAACCCGGAGCCGTGATCGCGGCCTCAGGGCGTCTCACGCACGACGTCGGCCGGGTCCTTGTCGCGGCGCAGGCCCTGGAACCTGGGATGGCGCAACTGCCCGTCGGGCGTCCATTCGCTGAAGCCGACCTGGCCGACGAGGCGGGGCTCGACCCAGTGAACCCGCGAACGCGGCAGGACGCCGCGCTCGAACGCGGGCCGGTCCCGCTCCATTGCGGCCAGGGTCTCGTGCAGGCTGGTCAGGGTGCGCCGGTCGAATCCGGTGCCGACCTTGCCGGCGTAGGTGAGCTTGCCGCCGCGGTCGTAGTAGCCGAGCAGCAGCGCGCCGAACCCGGTGCGTGACCCCTGCGGGTCGGTGTACCCGCCGATGATGAACTCCTGGGAGTTCTCGCACTTGAACTTGAGCCAGTCGCGGCTGCGACCGGGGCGGTACGGCGCGTCCGCGCGCTTGGCGACGACTCCCTCCCAGCCCTGCGCGCAGGCCTCCCGCCAGTACGCCTCGCCGTCGGTGTCGCGGTGCTCGGTGAAACGCAGCGGGTCACCGAAGGACAGCAGCCCGCGCAACAACTGCTTGCGCTCCCGCAACGGCAGCGGGCGGATGTCGCGGCCGTCGGCCCACAGCAGGTCGAAGATGTAGTAGTAGACCGGTAGCTCGGCGCGCAGCTCCGGGCCCGGATTGCGGACCCCGAGCCGCCGCTGGAGACGGGCGAAGCTGGTCTGGTTCCCGTCGAAGGCCACGACCTCTCCGTCGATGATGAAGTCATCGGCCTGCTGGGCTCCGAGCGCGTCGGCCAGCTCGGGATAGGTCGTGGTGACCTCCAGCTGGTTGCGCGTCATGAGCCGCAGGCGCTGGCCGTCCCGGAAAGCCAGGCAACGCTCGCCATCAAGCTTGCGTTCGAAGATCCACGCCGGGTCGGAGAATCTCTCCTGGGTCAGCGTGGCGAGCTGGGGGTCGAGCCACTCAGGCTGCGCCGGCCTGGCGGGCCGTGACCGGCGCGCGCTATCCGTTCTGCCGGATGGTGTCATTTCTCATCGCCCACCTCGCCATCTTCGGCGATCTCGTCCGGATCCTTGGCCGCAGTCTTCCTGTTCTCCTCCATGTTCTGCTATCGCCTTTCCGACCCGGACCCGGGGCCGCGCTCCCGCCGGGGGCTGCGTGAACGACGACGCGCAGCCGCTACCCCTCGCGGCGCACCAGCGGGAAGGCGAACCAGAGACCACCGAACAGGCACACGACGAAGGCGCATATCAGCACTGCTGGCCAGCCCTTGGCCACGTAGCTGGTCACCAGCAGGACGGCGGCCGAGACTGCCAGGCCGACGGTGCCAAGGCCGAGGATCGCCATCACGTTGGCGGCCCGCACGAGCGCTCCTTCTGACGGCGGCGGAAAACCAGGCGGTGTTTGAGACCTGGCGGTGCAGGTAGTGCAAGGATCATGCCGACCGCATCAGCCGCGCGTGAGCGCCCAGTGACCGTCCGGGCGGGGGCGAGCCGGGGATCGGCTGGACTTACGCGGCTGCGGTCGCCGCGGCCGTGCTCGCTGACCAGCGCATCAAGCGGTTGCTATGCGAGGGAGCTCTCGACGCCCACGGCGGGGTGCTCACCCCGGATCCGGGCCCGCCCGGCCTGGGTGTCAAGCTACGGACGGCGGACGCAGAGCAATACCGGCGGTCGTAAGGGGCATGCTGCGTGTATGCCGATAGCCGGACCCGGTCTGCCGGCCCGGAACCTCATTGGAGGGATGACAGATGAAAACTGCCAGCAGCCTGACCTTACTGGCTATCGGCGCGATCCTCACCTTCGCCGTGACGGCGCACCCCAGGTTCCTGAACCTGCAGGTCACCGGCGTGGTCCTGATGGCAGTGGGCGTGGCCGGGTTCTTCATTCCCCGCCGGGGATACGGCTGGCTGCGCCGCCGGATGGTCGTGCGGAGGAGCAGCCGCAGGCCCTTGGTGAGCCAGGTCGAGGAAACCCGCTACCCGCCCTACATCATGCTCAACCCCGGCGCCTCCGCCGACGACAGCCTTCAGCCAGGAATTCCCGTGGAGGAAACGGTGGAGAACATACCGACCATTCCAGAAAACAACCCGAGAGCTGAACGACGAGCCCCCGCTGATCCCTCCCGGGCCGCAGACTCGGAGGTCGTGGACGAATACCTCGAAGAGTGACGGCGCCATCGAGCGGAAGAGTCAGCCGGCACCAGTAGCCGCCGGGGCGCCGGGTACGTAACGTGGCGATGTGGACCGGCGCGTCTTCGGGCTTGAGAACGAGTACGGCGTTACCTGTGCCTTCCGTGGGCAGCGGCGGCTTTCGCCGGATGAGGTCGCGCGCTACCTGCTGCGACCCGTGCTGTCGGCGGGCCAGAGCAGCAACGTGCCCCTCAGGAACGGGGGACGCCTCTACCTGGACGCCGACAGCCACCCGGTGTACGCGACGCCGGAGTGCGACAGCGTGCTTGACCTCGTCGTGCACGACAAGGCGGGCGAGCGGATCCTCGAGGGGCTGCTCGTGGACGCGGGCCGGCGGCTGCGCGAGGAGGGCATCGCCGGGGACATCTACCTGTTCAAGAACAACACCGACTCGGCGGGAAACTCCTACGGCGGCCACGAGAACTACCTCGTCGGCCGGCATGGCGAATTCGGCCGGCTGGCCGACATCCTGATCCCGTTCCTCGTCACCCGGCAGGTCATCTGCGGGGCGGGCCAGGTGCTGCAGACGCCGCGGGGCGCCGTGTACTGCCTCAGCCAGCAGGCCGAGCACGTCTGGGAGTCCGTCTCGGCGACGACCCGGTCCCGGCCGATCATCAACACCCGCGACGAGCCGCACGCCGACGCCGAGCGGTTCCGGCGGCTGCACGTGATCGTCGGCGACTCGAACATGAGCGAGACCACCATGCTGCTCAAGGTGGGGGCGACCGACTTGGTGCTCCGCATGATCGAGGCAGGCATGATGACGCGGGACCTGACCCTGGAGAATCCGCTCAGGGCGATCCGTGAGGTCAGTCACGACATGACGGGTACGCGAGGAAGTCCACTTGGATGGCATGCCTGGTGGAGCGGACATATCGCTTGGCCGTCACCGCGCGATACCTGGCGATCTCGCGGTTCATCTCTCGCTCCGGCGGCAGGGTCGCACGGCGCGCAGTACTGCGCTGGGTGAAGGAGCCAAGCTCCCCCATGACACGGGGCCGGGACTCGCGGTCCCGGCCCCGATGTCTGGCGCGCCGCTAGCCCTCATTCCCTCCTGCGGGGCACGGGTTCGAGATGATCTGACGGAAGTTGTTGATGCGGTTGACGGTCGCGCCATGCCCGCCGAAGGCGAGGTAGGTGGTGGTCAGCAGCGACCCGTACTGCGCGTTGCGGCCGAAGTCGTTCGCACCCGTCAGGTGATTACCGAACGCCCACAAACAGCCGCCACCACCCTGCTCATCCCGGACACCGTTCTGGAAGGCGCTGAAGAACGGGTAGAAGGCGGCCGGCGCGCCCTTGTCCGTGGTCGGGATCAGGGTGCAGCCGGCGCCGGTGGTCCGGTTGCACGTATTGGTCTCGATCCTGGGCAGGTCAGCCTCGAATGCCGTGCGTGAGTAGTTGACGCTGTCGGAGGACCCGGTCCGTGGGCTGGAGAACAGGATGGGCTGGGGGTGCAGAGCCCGGTTGCCATCCGGCCAGACGGGCTGGTAGGCGAGGCTGTCAAAGCCGACGTTGGTATCCGTGCAGCCGTTGACGTGTATCCGCAGCGCCTCCGTGCCCGGGAAGCAGAAGTCGTCATCCGCGTCGGTGGGCGATACGTTCGCCCCGAATCCCTCCGTATTGCCCGCCGGGCAGGTGATCGGGTTGCCGCTGGCGTCGACCCCGAACGGGGTGGCCGGTATGGGGTTCGGGCCGTTGCAGTTCTCGAAGTGCCCGATCTCCGACGTGAAGGAGACGTTGTAGGTGTGCGCCGCCCAGATGACCCGGGTCTGCTCGGACGAGGTGGAGTACATCGGGTGGAAGTTGTACGGGATCTTGGTGCAGCTGGTACCGGTCGGGTCGAACTTGACCTGGCCGAACCCGTTGGCCGCGCTCGCGGTCATGGATCCCGTCTGCCCGCTCGTCAGGTCGCTGATGACCGCCCGCAACCCGTTCGGTGTGTCACGGAGGGACACCTTCAGGTTGTCGCCGGACTTCATGAACAGGTCCCTGGCCGGATCCGGCGTGAACGTGGCCGTGGTGGCGTCGACGGGGTTCGCTGGAGCCGTAGAGTGGCCGTTCTTGGTGACGAACGCGAAGTTGACGTACTCAAGGCCGGTCCTGGCCGCGCAGGTAGCGTTCTGACTGGTCCCGTTGACCGGGTCCTGGGAGAGGCTGAAAATGTTCAGCGCGGCGCACCACTTCGTCGGGTCACAGCCGCTCGCTCCGACCGCGACCTGCCAGGTCGGCCACGGAACCCACCCCGGCGGGTAGAACTGCAGCTCCGTGAACGCCGTCCCCGGGTGATTGGGCGAGACCGCCGGGTCGACGATGTTGCTGTTGCTATCCGGGGTGCAGGTAGACACCTGGTTCGGGTAGGACTGCGTGTCGCACATGGCCATGCCCAGCCAGAGCGCACCGTTCAGCTGGAACTGGTAGGACTTACCAGGCGTGTTCGGGTTGGCCGGTGAGGGGTCGCGCGGCAGCCGCAGCGAGTACGTCATGTGGTTGCCCGACCCCGGGATATTGGAGTAGAAGACCGCTGAAGGCTCGTCGTGGCCGACGTACTCCGGGCCGAAGACCTCAGCGGGATTGGCCACCTCGGCGCACATGCCGCTGTACTGGCAGTTGATCGCCATGTGCTGGCTCGCGCTCGCCGCGCGGGTGGCGCGCGCCGCGGTTGCGGGGTTGGCGGCCGCCAGGGTCGCGGCTACTACCAACAAGGTTCCGGGAATCGCCACTAGCCGTGCGAGCTTCATCTCCACTCTCCGCAGTGGCCCGGTCACCGGCTGAGCATGCCCCAGCACTTCGCTGTGCCGAGCTCCCCGGCGGAGCGTAACACCGGACCAGTTGCCCGGATAGGCCCGCACGGTGGGCTGCGCGCCCTTTCTCGGAGCGCTGACAGGTGCTGGCGCAGCGTCCCATCCGTCCCACCGAAACCAGGGATGACGGCGTACCGCGCTGACCGTGCCCGGGCCCGCATGTGTGGGCAGGCCGGATCGGGGCAGCTTACCTACATCTGGCTGCTCATATTCAGCGTCCCCTATCCTGTCCTGCCGGGGCTGCTTGTCGCCCTGCTGGACTTGATCCCGGTCATCGGGTCCACTGTCGGCGGGGCTATCGTCTCCCTGGTGGCATTGACCGTATCGCTTCCGGTCGCGCTCGCCACCCTGGGCTTCTACATCGCCTGCCGGCTAGCGGAGGACTACCTGATCGTGCCGAGGATCTTGGGGCGGACGGTGCAAGTGCCTGCGGTGGTGACGGTCGTGGCGGTCCTCATCGGCGGCGCGCTGATGGGAATCATCGGGGCTCTCGTGGCCATCCCCGTCGCTGCCGCCCTCCGCCTGCTGCCGCATGAGGTGGCCTTCCACCGTCTTGACTCCAGCTGAGCCGGTGGGCCGTGCAGGCTGACGAAGGCCCGGCACCACGGCGGCGCGGCTGGCTGCGGGCCGCCCGCCGCCCGCTGCGCCGTATAGTGATCATCTTCATCCTGGTCCTGATCATCGAGTACCTGGTCATCCCCGAACTCGTGGGAGCGAGCAAGGACCTCTACCTGCTCGGCCGCGTCGCCGTAGGCTGGCTGATCGCCGGGCTCGTGCTGGAGGCGGCCTCCCTGTTCTGCTACGCGCTGCTGACACGCGCCCTGCTGCCGCCCCACAGGCGGCCGGGCATATCCAGGCTGTTCCGCATCGACCTGGCGGCAGCGGCGGTGGCGCACGTCATCCCGGCCGGGACGGTCGGCAGCGCAGGGGTCGGGTACCAGCTGTTCACGTCGGAGGGCCTGCGGGGCACCGATGTCGGCGTGATGATGGCGACCAAGGGCATGGGCTCCACGGTCGTGCTGAATGTCCTGCTCTGGCTCGCGCTGGTGATCTCCATCCCGCTGTCGGGATTCCGCCCGGTCTACGCGACGGTCGCCATTGTGGGCGCTGTGCTCCTCGCCGCGATAGCGGCGCTGGTCGTCGGCCTCACACGCGGCGGGACGAGGGCCGCGCGCATCGTCCGGGCGATCGGGGACAAGATCCCCCGAGTCGGTGGCGAGCGCCTGGAGAAGATCGCGCTGCAAGTCAGTGAGTCGCTGCGCAGGCTGACCCATGACCGGAAGGTGCTCATCAGCTCGCTGACCTGGGCATCGCTGAACTGGCTGCTGGACGCGGCGTCGCTGTGGTGCTTCATCGCCGCGTACGGCAGTTTGATCAACCCGGTGGGGCTGTTCGCCGCATATGGGATCGCGAACGTGCTCGGTGCCATCCCGGTCACGCCGGCCGGACTCGGCGTGATCGACTCGGTCACCCCAGTGCTGCTGGTGAGCTTCGGCCTGACCAGGAGCGTCGCGACCCTCGGCGTGCTCACCTGGCGGCTGGTGAACTTCTGGCTGCCCATCCCGACCGGCGCGGCCGCGTATGTCTCGATGAAGGTGCCCAGAGGCGCCGGCCTGAGGGCGGTGCGCCGGGCTCTCTCCGAGCTGACGGCGAGGGGCGCACCAGCCGCAGCCCAGCCCAACCAGTCCCAGCCCAGCCAGCCCCAGCCCAACCAGCCCCAGCCCAACCAGTCCCAGCCCAACCATGCGCCCGCGGAGGATGATCCGACGGGAACGCCCTCCTGACCGGTCAGGCGAGGCTGATGACGGCGATCGCGCACGTTGTCACCGGCGCTGAGCGCTTCCCGGGGCCGGTGATTGGCTTCGGGGTATCGGCGGGTCGTCGCTCACGATCATGCCTCCGGTGCGGCTCCAGGTCAGGTAGCGGTACGACAGGTTGACCAGCGCGGAGATCCGGTTGCGGTTGCCTAGCAGGGTGACCAGGTGCAGGGCGAGCCAGGCCAGCCAGGCCAGCGTGCCCCGGATGCGGATATGGCGGGGCAACTGGACGACGGCGGACCGGTGGCCGATGGTGGCCATGATGCCCTTGTCGTGGTAGGAGAACGGGATGGTGGGCTGCCCGGCGGCCAGCCTGCGAATCTGCCCGGCGGCGTGCCTGCCCATCTGCAGGGCTGGCTGGGCCAGCTGCGGCAGCGGCTGGCCGTCGATCAATGCGATGTCACCCACAGCGAAGATACGGTCGTGCCCCGTGACCCGCAGATCCGGGTCCGTCACGATGCGGCCTCCCTGGCCCTGCGGCAGGTCCCAGCGACCGGCCGATTCCGGGGCCCGGACGCCTGCGGCCCACACGGTGAGGTCGCTGCGCAGTTCTTTGCCGTCGGCCAGCAGGACCCGGTCGGCGGTGATCTCATGAATCGTGGTGTCCAGCAGGACGTCGACACCGCGGGCACGCAGTTGCCGGTGGGCGTACTCGCGCAGTGAGGGATGATACGGCGCGAGCAGCGCGGGACTCTGCTCGACCAGCCTGACGTGCACGCGGGCGGGGTCGATGTCGGGATACGAACTGGGCAGGGCGATGCTGCGCAACTCGGCGAGCGTGCCGGCCATCTCGACGCCGGTGGAACCGCCGCCCACCACGGTAACACCCACATCCAGGCTCTCGCCCGTGACGCTGAGCGCCTCAAGACCTGACATGATCTGGTCGCACAGCACCACGGCATCGCGGCGGGTGTAGAGGCCGAAGCTGTGCTCGGCCGCCCCCTTAACGCCGTAGTACGCAGCGGACACGCCGGTCGCGAGGACCAGGTAGTCATAAGAGAGCTGGCCGCCATCAGCCAGCGTGATACGCCTGGCCGCGGGATCCAGGCTGGTGAGTTCACCGTGCCGGAACCGGGCGCCATACTTGTGGGCGAACCCCCGCACCGGGTAGGAGACGTCGGCCGGGCTCAGGCCGGCCGTCGCGACCTGGTAAAGCAGCGGCTGGAACGTGCTGTAGATGTTGCGGTCCACCAGCGTGACGGACAGCCCAGCCCGGGCCAGCCTCTTGACGGTGGCCAACCCGCCGAATCCGACACCGACGACCACCACCCGCGGCGGGTCGCTGCCGGCTTGGGCGTTTTTCCGCCAGCTTCTGGCCATGTCACCCTCCAGCCGGCCACATAGCTACTCCGGACCTGAGAATACTGACCGAGCTGCCGAGGAAGACCGCCGGGGAAGCGACCTGGCGCTAGCGCGTCAGCCCGCTAGACGTTCGGCCCGGTTGCTGCGGGCATTCCGGATCGCCCGGCGTTCCTCCTCGCTCATGCCGCCCCAAACCCCATGATCCTGGCTCGCCTCAAGCGCAAAGCGCAAGCACGCCTGGCGCACCGCGCATCGCGCGCATACCGCCTTGGCCGCCGCCAGCTGCGCCCGGCCGGGCCCGGCGGAGGCGATGGGAAAGAACAGATCGGGGTCCTCGCCGCGGCACGCCCCCAGATCGAGCCAGTCCAGTTTCCTGTAAGCAAGAGCAGGCGAGTTCATCGGCACAAACCTCACAGGGAGCGGTCTCGGTCACTTGGCAGCCGGGCCACTGCCCGCCGAGGGCCAAGTTATTCGTCAGCCGCGGCAAGCTCCTGGAGTCCGCGCACCAGCGCCTCGCGGCCATCCGCCCCCATCGCCTGCAGCAATTCGTCCAGCGCCGCCCGGCGCTGCTCCCGTACCCACCCCGCCAGCCGCCGCCCCGACTCGGTCAGCACCAGCACGATCTCCCGGCGGCTTCCCGCGGCCCGCTCACGCGTCAGCAGGCCCGCCGCTACCATCCGGTCACACAACCTGCTCGACGCTGACGCCGACGCACCCAGCCCGCTGGCCAGCTGGTTCAGGTTCAGGCTCCCCATCCGGTCGATGATCAGCAGGGCACGCAACTGAACCGATGGTACCGACGACCCGATGCCCTCCACCGCCCGCTCACACGCGTTCAGCAAAACCGTGAGCCCACGCTCCATCGAACCCGCCTCAAGCTGGCTGTTCCCGGAACCCCGAACCCACTCAAGCCCCACCACGCACCACCACCGGCCGCGCCCTTCGCAGATCCCGCACGGTGTTTACACCTCGAAGGCAGCTACCAGGAGGGTTGACCGCTGGCCCCCGCGGGCCAGCGTGGCGGTCCGGATGGGCTTCGATTCATCCAGCATGGTTTCATCACAACCTGACCGGGCCGGAGAGATCTCTGCTCCGTCACCCCCACGGCACGGTGCCCGGCCCATCGCGCGGGTAACGCTGGAAGAGCTTACCAGCGACAACGATGTCCCTCTCTGACCCCAACCAGACCTGGCGCGTCAACTCTCATCGCGGGCCCCACAGGCTCTGGGAAAACATTTAATGGCGCGCGCCCCCATCAAGACCCGGGCCAGCCATCACGATCCCGCCGTCCGCCAGTTCCTCATGGGCAGCGTGGCATCGTGCTCGAATGACCGTCCGGTCGCGGCCCAAGCCGACAGTCTGGCCTGGCGCGCGAAAAGACACGGAGGGCCGGTGCGTAATGGCACCAGCCTCCGCGTCTTCTGCGTTGAGCCCAGCTACCACCGGTACCAGCGGCGGCGGGATCCTGCCCCCGTTTCGGCCGCGCGGAACACGAACCCCAGCAGCCACAAGGCCAGCACAATGAGGGCTATCCACCACAGGACGTGCACAGCGAAGCCGAGGCCACCGAGGATGAGCGCGATCAGCAGGACCGCAATGACCAGAACCATCGAAGGCTCCTTCCTGGAAATGTGTCCATAACCCCCTCTGCCCGCCCGGCGCAGATTAAACAAACATGAGGTCATTGCATTCACCCAGGGCACGGCCGGATATGGTGCGGACGGCGCACGTTTCAGGTGATGCCTGGCTGGGCCGCGGTCCGGGTGGAAAGCAGATGGCTAAAGCCGTGCGAGGATCAGGCGCTGGCCGCGAGTTCCGGGCCAGCCGCGTGCTCGTACGGGCCGAGGATGCGTTCGCGTAGGTAGGCGAGGGCGTGGGCGAGGAGACGGGACACATGCATCTGGGAGATCCCGAGGTTGCGGCCGATCTCAGCCTGGGTCATGTCGCCGTAGAAGCGCATGAGCAGGATCCTCTGCTCACGGCGGGGCAGCTCGTCCCAGTGGGTGGCGAGGGCCTCCATCGACAGCGTGTGCTCCACCTGCGGGTCCTCGGCGCCGAGCAGATCGGCGAGGGTGGCCGCGTCGGGCTGACCTGCCAGCGGCGCGTCCAGTGAGGACGGCTGCATGAGCATGTCCGCGCGCAGGGCCTCCCGGACGTCAGCCTCGCTGGCGCCCAGGTGCCTGGCCAGATCCGCCTCAGACGGGGTGTGGCCGAGCTTCTGGGTCAGCTGGCGGGCCGCCTCCCGCACCTCCAGCAGCAGTTCTTGCACCGGCCGCTCGACATGCACGTGCCAGCGCTTGTCACGGAAATACCGCTTGATCTCGCCGCTGATACACGGCTGGGCGTATGCAGCCAGGCTGGGCCCCACCGCCGGGTCGAAGTTGTTGATCGCTTTCAGCAGGCCGACGTAGCCCACCTGCATCAGGTCTTCGGTCGGCTCCGGGCTCCGCCGGTACCGGTTCACACACGAGCGGACCAAGCCACGGTGACGGCTCACCAGTAGCTCGCAGGCTGCCTCGCGGCGGTCGCTGGAACGCGGCTGCGACCGGACGATACCAAGCAGCTCACCGTCTTCGAGGCGGTCCAGATCGCGGCTTACCGTAGCGGTCATCGCAGGCGGGATCCGGGCGGGTTCCTGGGTTCTGACTTTCCTCGCAGAAAGTGTTTCCATGAGGAAATACTCGCACGGAGGCCTCGCCGATGCAATCCCCCTTCTCCCGGGGCCAGCCGACCGGTCAGCCAGCCCCGGCAGCGAGCTCCCGCAGGCCCTGGACCAGCGCATCACGGCCATCGGCCCCCATGGACCCCAGCAAGTCATCCAGCGCGGCCCGGCGCTGCCCCCGTACCCACCCGGCCAGCCGCCGCCCCGACTCCGTCAGCACCAGCACGATCTCCCGGCGACTCCCCGTGGCCCGCTCACGCGTCAGCAGCCCCCCGGCCGCCATCCGGTCACACAACCTGCTCGACGCCGACGCCGACGCACCCAGCCCCCGGGCCAGCTGGTTCAGGTTCAGGCTCCCGGCCCGGTCAATGACCAGCAGGGCACGCAGCTGAACCGACGGGATCGATGAGCCGATCCCCTCCACCGCCCGCTCGCACGCCTCCAGCAACACGGTCAGCCCACCCTCCACCGAATTCACCTCGCTGCCGAAGATTTCTCGTGGCACAGGCCCCTGCCCGTCGCGCCTCGTGCGCTGCGGGCTCCGGCCTGCTCCTGCGGAGAACGTCATGGCTCCAGTGGGCGGCTCTTACGCGGTCACGCGTCCCGGCCAGGCGTTGAGAGCCACCTCAGCTGCGATCGCGATCCCGGTGGCTACAGCGGCCCCGGTCGGCACCATGACCTCCTGGGCGTGGATCGTTACCGCCTCAGGACTCCCCTCCAGCCATCAACTCAAACAACTCGGCGCACGCGGCGCCGAGCTGGCCGCCCCTGCCCGCGGTCCGCCCGGCTACACGGAGATGTTTACGGGACTTGCTCACGGGAAGCGGTCGACAGCGGTGAGCACCTACGACGACGCAGACAGGCTCCAGATCCGCCTGCGGACCGGAGGAGACCCGACTATGAAGATCGCCCTAATCGCCGGGCCTATCGGCGCGCCAGCACGATCCACGGCCTACGCCTATCCGGGCGACCCGGCCGCCGCCGTCCTCCCGCTCGCCAAGGCGCTCGCGGGACGAGGCCAGCAGGTCACCGTCTACTCGCGCCGGGATTCCGCGGCGCTCGCCCGCAGGGCCGCTCCGTGCCGCGGCGTGACGGTCGAGTACATCCCGGCCGGCCCGTCGGCGAGACTCACGGATGACGAACTGCTCCCGTATATCCCAGCATTCGCGCGCCAGCTCGCGGAGCGCTGGCGGCGCAGCGCTCCTGATGTCGCGCACGCCTACTCCTGGACCAGCGGCCTGACCGCGCTCGCCGGCGCTCGCGACATCGGGCTCCCGGTGGTGCAGACGTTCCACTCGCTCGAGCCCGACACGGCCAGCGATCGCGGGCAGCCTGCCCGCAGCAGGTCCCAGAGGATCCGGCTGGAGGCCGCCATCGGCCGCGCCGCCCGTGCTGTGCTGGCTGGCACCTCCGATCAGCGCGGTGAACTCGGCCGCCTGGGAGTGCCGCTGGCCTCGGTGAGGGTCGTGCCACCGGGAGTGGATACCAGCACGTTCCGGCCGTCCGGCCCAGCCGCCACCCGCGACCGACGGCCCCGGCTGCTCATGGTCACCGGGCTGGGCGAGCGACAGGGACTCGCCACCGCCGCACGGGCCCTGGCTGAGGTGCCGGATGCCGAACTCCTCGTCGTCGGCGGCCCCGCCCGAAGCCAGTTGGCCGACGATCCCGGGTACCGGGCCCTCACCAAGCTCGCCCGCGAGCTGGGGGTGCACGACCGGCTCCGCTGCGTAGGCACGGTGAGCCAGGCCGACATGCCAGCGCTGATGCGGTCGGCAGACGCGCTCGTGAACCTCACCGCGACCGAGCCCCTCGCCACGGTGTCCCTGGAGGCGATGGCATGCGGCCTCCCGGTCATCGCGTCCGAAGCCGGAATCAACGGGGACGCCGTGATCGACGGCGTCACGGGTTACCTGGTCCCGCCGGCCCGGCCCGCGCTGCTGGCGGCCCGGATACGCCGCCTCCTCGGCAGCCCCATGCTCCGCGAGGGCTTCGGCATCGCCGCGGCGAGGCGCGCCGAGGACCGCTACTCATGGGAGCGCATCAGCCAGGAGACGCTGGCTGTGTACCAGGCGCTGCCGGGGCTCCGGCTCGAGGCCGCGGCGTAGAACCAGCCGTGCCGCCTGCTTCAAGGACGAAGCGGGCGTCGGCGAACTCGGCCAGTGCGTCGGCCTGCCGGCCGCACCGGTACAGCGCCACCATCAGCTGCCCGCGGAACCGCTCGCGGAGCGGATGCTCCCGGATCAGCCCGGCCAGTTGCGGCACGGCCTGGTGATGGCCACCCAGCGCGAGCATCACCTCGATACGTTCCTCGGTCGCGGTCAGTCGCAGCTCATCCAGCCGGACCCGCTCGATGTCGGCCCAGGGACCGGGTATCCCGGACAGCGGGATCCCCTGCCACAAGCCCAGGGCCGCGTCCAGCGACCGGGCCGCGGCGGCCAGGTCACCGGCGGCGCGCGACCTGCGTGCCTGCGACAGATGGTTTTCCAGCGTCTCCGTGTCCAGCTGGCCGGGTTCCAGCCGGAGCAGATATCCCGGCCCGCTGGCCGACAGGACCTGCCCGGGTGCCCGGTGTGCACGGCGTGGTTCCAGCACGCGGCGCAGCCCGGCGACATAGACGTGCACGCTGTTCACCGCGCTGGCCGGCGGGTCTTCGCCCCACATCCCGTCGATGAGTTCGCTGCGCGACACAGCCCGGCTGCCGCGCATGGCCAGCATCCCGAGAACGGCCCGCCGACGCGGCCCGCCCAGTTCCAGTTCGTGCTCAGCATCCTCGGGCGCCGCAACCACAGCACGCTGATCGAGCACTGGAACGGCTCGGCCTGGTCGGTGAACTCCACATCAGTTGTCACCGGCTATGCCGCGCAGCTCACTGGCGTGGTCGACCTGAGCCCGAGCAACGCCTGGGCCGTGGGCAAGGGCGGTGGAGGCTCGCTCCTTGAGCACTGGAACGGCACCACATGGGGCCTCGTGCCGATCCCTGACCCCAAACTTCACGCCTGGTGCCAACGAGTCGATCGCCGCCAGCTCAGCCAGCTGACCGGACCGCACCATCCCGGGAGCGGGCGGACCTGGCCGGTGACCCAACGGTACGCACACGGCCTACCGTCAACGAGCACTTACTTCGCGGCACGGCTCAGCGCGGCGGGCGGGATCAGCCGGAAGCGATGAGATGGAGTCCACACGTTGCCTGCGATCGGGCTGCAGCACCGTGAGGGCGACGACGATGGCCGCCGCCACGAGACCGGCGGCAACCCAGAACGCCAGGTGGTAACCGGCGGTCAGCGACGTGGCCGCGGGCTCGCCGCTCGCGATCAGCGCATTACTCCGGGACGCCGAGACGGTGGCCAGGACGGCGAGTCCTAGCGCGCCGCCGACCTGGGCCGTCGCGTTCACCAGGCCGGAGGCCAGGCCGGCGTCCTGCGGTGTGGCCGCCGACATGGCGAGGGTCATCAGAGCGGGAAAGGCGAGCCCCGCGCCGGCCCCGAGCAGAACCGTGACCGGGAAGACACCGGTCAGGTAGCTGCCATGGGCTGGTACCCGGGCGAACACCACGAGCCCCGCGGCGATCAGCACCAGTCCCGGCAGCATCGTCCCCCGGGCCCCGAAGCGGAGGACCACGCGCTCCGAATACCGCACCGACAGCGTTCCCATCACCACGGCGACGGGCAGGAAGGCGAGACCGATCTCCAGTGAGTTGTAGCCGAGCAGCCGCTGCAGGTACAGGGAGCCAAGGAAGAACATGCCGAACATGCCGGCGGTGCCCAGCACCTGGACCAGATTCGCCCCGGCGACAGCGCGAGACCTGAGGATCCGGACCGGCATCAACGGGTTCCGCGCCGCCAACTGCCTAGCGATGAACGCCCCGAACAAAACGACAGACAACCCGCCCAGCCCGAGCGTCCGGCCGGCGAGCCAGCCGTACTCGGCCGCCGGGCTGACGATAGTGAAAACGGCCAGCATCGTCGCGCCCGTTATCGCAGCGGCGCCCGGGAAGTCGGCGCCTTCAGCCAGCCCGGCGCCGCGGTCACGGTGGACCACCCGCAGCGCCAGTACTGCGGTCACGACGCCGATGGGGAGGTTGACGAAGAACACCCAGCGCCAGCCGACCAGTTCGGTGATGACACCACCGGCCAGCAGGCCCACCGCAGCGCCGGCCGACGCGACGAACGCGTAGATGCCGATGGCCCTCGCACGCTCTCGGGGCTCGGGAAACATGGTCACGATCATGCCCAGGATTACCGCTGACGTGAGCGCTCCCCCCACGCCCTGCAGGAACCGCGCCCCGACCAGCATCCACTCGCTGCGGGCGAGCCCGCAGCACAGCGACGCCGCGGTGAAGATGCCGAGACCGGCCACGAAGACGTTCCGGCGGCCGGCGAGATCGCCCAGCCGTCCGGCCAGCAGGAGCAGGCCACCGTACGCGATCAGGTAAGCATTGACGATCCACGCGAGGCCCGACTGAGAGAAGCCGAGGTCGGTCTGGATGAACGGGAGCGCCACATTCACGATGGTCATGTCCAGGACGATCATCAGCATCCCGGCGCACAGCACCACCAGGGCCGCCCCGCGGGAACGATCATTCATCACAGGTCTTCCTCCGCTGCTCGAACGTGCTCATCCGTACAGACTTGGTACGTAGCCAGAACTCATCGTTCGACATCGGCGGGCACGGAAGGCATCCTCGGGTGAGGTCCGGCGGCGCTTTCGGCCGGGCGGGCGGGGCACGATGGGATGTGTGAACCTGATCCGGCGCGGAAGATATATCGCCGCGCGCCGATGAGTTCTTGTCCTGGGCCTGGTCTAAAGGCAGAGCGCACCTGAAAGGTCGTAACGATGACGGACAGCGCGGTCCAGCAGGAGGAGTTCCTGCCCCGGGCGGAACCGTACCGGCGCGAGTTGCTCGCGCATTGTTACCGGATGCTCGGCTCGGTGCACGATGCCGAGGATCTAGTGCAGGAGACCTATCTGCGTGCCTGGCGCGCCTACGACCGGTTCGAGGAGCGGTCGTCCCTGCGGACCTGGCTCTACCGGATCGCCACCAGCGCCTGCCTGACCGCGCTGGAGAGCCGGAGCCGCCGCCCGCTGCCCAGCGGGCTCGGCGCCCCGAGTGCCGATCCCACGGCCGAGCTGGCCGAGCAGCCCGAGGTGCCGTGGCTGGAGCCGATCCCTGACGCCATGGTCGGCGGAGGGCCGGGGGATCCCGCCACCATCGTGACATCACGGGAAAGCATCCGGCTGGCCCTCATCGCCGCGCTGCAGCACCTGCCGCCGAGGCAGCGTGCCGTCCTCATCCTGAGAGAGGTCCTGAACTGGCGGGCCGCCGAGGTTGCCGAACTGCTCGGCACCACCACCGCGGCCGTGAACAGCTCCCTGCAACGCGCTCGGGCGCAGATCAGCCAGGTGGCGCCGACGGAGGACGCAGTCGCCGAACCCACCACGCCCGAGCAACGAGAGCTGCTCCAGCGGTACGTCGCGGCCTTCGAGAAGTATGACGTCGCCGCGCTGGTCGACCTGTTCAGCGCCGACGCGGTCTGGGAAATGCCACCGTTCACCGGCTGGTACCGCTCCCCCGGCGACATCGGCCAGCTCGTCGCCACCCAGTGCCCCGCCCAGGCGGCGGGCGACTTGCGGCTGATCCCGACCGAGGCGAACGGGCAGCCCGCGTTCGGCATGTACCTGCGGGATGCCGACGGCGAGTATCACGCTTTCCAGCTGCATGTCGTCCACATCACCGCCGCGAGCATCGACCATATCGCCGCGTTCTTCGACACCTCCCTGTTCGCCACGTTCGGCCTGCCCGCGACCCTGCCGGCCCGGTCATGACCGAGAGCCGGGCGGCGGCAACGCTGTTCGGCGCCGTCGGACTGCTCGAACGCGCGATCAGTTACACCATGGGCAACCTTCATAACGTCACGTCGGCCGCCTTGTCCCGTCCTACACCGTGCCGGGACTGGGACCTGGGTGACCTGCTGGCGCACATGAACGACTCCCTCATCGCGCTGCACGATGCCATCGACCTCGGTCACGTCGACCTCAGCCCGGCCACCGATGGCGCTGATCCAGCCGCCGACCTCGTCGCCGCACTGCGGGAACGGGCGGGCCTGCTCCTCGGGGCGTGCGCCCGCACGGACGGCGACCTGGTCACCGTGGGCGGCTGCCCGGTATCAGCGTCCATCGTGACCAGCGCTGGGGCAGTCGAGGTCGCCATCCACGGCTGGGACGTCGCACAAGCGTGCGGGCGCCCCCGGCCGATCCCGCCGCGGCTGGCCGAGGAACTGCTTGAGCTCTCGCCGCTGCTCGTCACCGCCGCCGACCGGCCGGGACGGTTCGCGGCGCCGGTATCCGTGCCGCCGCGCGCGGGCCCGGCGGACCGGCTGATCGCCTTCCTCGGCCGAGACCCGGGGTGAGGCGCGGGTGCGGTCAGAATTCCGCGTCGAGCGGCAGCCGGCGGACGGCCGTGAGGTAGGAATCCAGCTCCCCGCTGCCGAACCGGCACATCCCGACGACGTGCCAGAACTGGCCGGCGATGTCGCCCTCCTGCTTGTACCGGCCATCGGGCGCCAGCGAAGCCCATCCCTCGGGCAGGCCGAGCAGCGTCAGCCGCAGCCGCGGCGGCTCGCCGCCGGCTGTGTCCCACAGCCCCACCGAGCCGTCGTCGCCGGCGCTGGCCAGCAGCGTGCCGTCCGGGCTGAAGGCGACCGACCACACCCGCCCGCTGTGCCCGGCGAGGGTCTGCTGGAGGGCTCCCGTGCGTGCGTCCCACAGCCGCACCGCCAGGTCGTCCCCCGCCGTGGCGAGCATCGCGCCGTCCGGGCTGAACGCGGCTGACCACAGCCGTCCCCGGTTCCCGGTCAGCGTGTGGATGAGCGCGCCGGAGGCGACGTCCCACAGCCGGGCGGTGCCGTCGTTGCTCGCACTGGCCAGCATCGCGCCGTCGGGGCTGAACACCACCGAATAGACGCGGTCGCCGTGGCCGGCCAGGGTGGCCACGCAGACGTCCTTCTCGACATCCCAGAGGCGCACCATGCGGTCGTCGCAGCCGGTCGCCACCCGGGTGCCGTCGGGGCTGAACGCGATGGAACGCACCCGGCCGCGGTGCTCGGCGAAGGTCCGGATGCCCCGGCCCGTCGTGCAGTACCACAGCCGTACCGTGTCGTCGTCGTTGGCGGTCGCGAGCACGTCGCCATACGGGCTGAAGGTCTCCGCCCACAGATGGTCGGTCTCGACGTTCATCTCGCGCTCATAAGCGCCGGACCGGGTGTTCCAGAAGTAGACCCCGCCGTCGTTGCTCGCGGTGGCGAGCCGGTCGCCGACCGGGCTGAACAGCACTGAGATCAGCCGGTCAGCGGTGCCGCTGAACTCTCTGAGCCGCTGGCCGGTGCGCGGCTGCCACAGCCGTACGATGCCGTCGTTGCCGCTGGTGGCGAGCAGATCACCGGCCGGGCTGAACCGTACCCCGGTGATCCGCCGCCCATGGCCGCGCAGCACGTGCCGGCATTGGCCGCTGGCTGGATCCCACAACCGGACAGTTCCGTCGTTGCCGCTCGTCGCGAGCTGGCCCCCGTCCGGCCGGAACACCATCGGCCACACCGACGCCTTGTGCCCGGTCAGCAAGTGCCTGGCCTGCCCGGTGGCCGCGTCCCAGAGCTGGACGTTCCCGTCGCTGTCGCAGCTGGCGAGCTGGTCACCGCCGGGGCTGAAGGCGACCCAGTAGACCGCCCCTCCGTGCCCGGCCAGCTCGCCAACGGCGCGCCCGGTCCGCGGATCCCACAGCCGGATCCGCCCATCCGTGTCGCCGCTGGCCAGACGGGAGCCGTTGGGGTCGAACGCGAGCGTATAGATGGCCCGGCTGTGGCCGGCCAGCTCGTGGCGCAGTTCGCCGACGGCGGGATCCCACAGGCGGACCGTCCCGCCGCTGTCGCCCGTGGCGAGCAGGTCGCCCTCGGGACCGAACGCGGCACGGTACACCGGACCGTGGTGACCGCCCAGCTCACGCGTCATTGTGCCGGTGGCCGCGTCGTACAGGCGCAGCGTCACCCGGTCACCCACGGCGAGCAGCGTCCCATCAGGACTGAAGGCCGCGGTGTATACCGGTGCGGTGTGGCCGGGCAGCGCAAGCCGCAGCCGGCCATCCTCGACGTCCCACAGCCGCAGTACGCCATCGCCGTCACCGGTGGCGAGCAGGCCTCCGCGAGGGCTGAGCGCCATCGGCCACACCCCGCCCCGGTGGCCGTCAAGGACCCGCAGGCACTCACCGGTAGCCGGATCCCAGAGCCGGACGGTGCCGTCGCTTGACCCGGTCGCCAGCACGCCGTCGCCCGGGCCGAACGCGACCGCGTAGACCCGCCCGCGGTGCCCGTGCAGCGTGCGTATGGGTAGGCCGGAGATGCTGTCGCAGATGAGCACGCCGCCGTCGTCATTGCCGATGGCCAGCAGACCGCCGTCACCGCTGTAGGCCACTGGCTCGGGGAGCCGGCTGGTCTGCGGGTGGAACCCGTATGGCACGCCGATCGCCGCGGGTGCGAGCTCGACTTCAACCGGCTGGCCGGGCGTGATCGCCGCGCCATGCAGTTCGGCCGCGTCGGCCAGCCCGGCGTCGGCGGTCACGTCGATGAGGGCGGCGCGGACCCACCTGCTGTCGGCCAGTGCCGCGCCCCGCAGGTCGGCGCGCGCCATCCGGGCCCGGGTCAGGTCAGCGCCGCGGAGGTCCGCCCCGGCCAGCCGGGCCTCGTCCAGCCGCGCGCCGGCCAGCGTGGTCTCGCGCAGGATGGCGTTGCTCAGGTTCGTGCCGACCAGCCGGGCATCGCTGAGGTCGGCGCCGGTCAGGTCGACCCCCGCCAGCTCGCGGTAGGACAGGTCCTCCCCCTGCAGCAGCGCACCGCGCAGGTCGGTCTGCACCGGCGTGCGCAGCCGGGTGCTGACCTTCAGCGCATTGCCGCGTGCCACCTCGTCGGCGCCGGAGTCGGCCAGGACCCGCCCGGCCCAGGCCCGGCACGTCTGGCTGCCCGCAAGGTCACAGAGGAAGTCGACGGTCAGCTGCGACAGCGGCCGGGCCGACAGTGGCGCCGGGTCGGCCGCACCGCCAGTGAGCTGCCTGCCGATCTCCGCGGCGACGAGCCATTCCGCGACCGAGGCATGGATGAAGCCGAACAGTCCCGCGTCGGTCCGTACCAGCAGGCTCCCGGCGCCCACGGCATGGGCTCGCTGGCCCAGGGAGAGCCGGCCGCCCGCGAGGTCAGCGAGCGTGTCCGCGACCTCGGCCAGGGCGGCCAGCCGGAGAAAGGACTCTCCCGTTTCCCACAGCCGCATCGCCAGGGTGGTGACGGCTCGCCACAGCTCGTCGAGCTTCAGCCCGACCGGCGTCCCTGGCACCCGGTGCGTGCGCTGCTCCTCATGGCGCAGCCAGGTGCCCAGGATCTCCTCATACAGCCCGGCCGCGCTGATCGTCTGCTGGGTGCCGGCCACCGCACGCAGCCGGCTCTCGTCCAGGTCGGCGATGAAGGACAGCATGCGCGGATTACGGGACAGGCCGAGCAGGTCCTGGATGCCACTGAGCAGCCGCAGCCGATCGTCGGCGGCCTGCTCGTCGCCGTCGTAGCGGGCGATCAGGTAGGCACGGATCTGTGCTGGAGTGAAGTCCTCGATGGCGAAAACCCGTCGGCTGGGCAGCGAGCCGACCCGTTCGCCGAGAGCGGTCAGCACCTGCTCATGCGACTTGAAGTGCTGTGTCCGGCTGGCCACCACGATCTTCGCTTTACCCTCGGCCGCCTGGACCAGCGTGTCCAGGTGATCAGCGGCGCGCTCGTAGGTGACCCGGGTGACCAGTTCGTCGAAGCCGTCGAACAGCAGCACAATGCGTCCCTGCCGCAACATGTAGCGGAACGCCTTGAGGTCGATGAGATCCTCGCCGTGATTGGCCAGGTGCGCGGCCACCAGGCCATCCACCGAGTGCGCCTTGTCCAGGGCGCGCAGCTCGATGAGGAGCGGGACCAGGTGGGGCAGCTCGACCGGAATCCGGCGGGCTACCTCGTGCAGCGCGAACGTCTTGCCGCGCCCGAAATCGCCCAGCACGAGCACGAACCGGCCGTGGTCGGCCGCCAGCTGCCTGAGTAGCTCGTCGGCCAGGTCGTCACGCACTCCAGGGGAGGACCGGTCCAGCTCCCTGAATCGCTGCGGCACGTACAGGCCCGGTGGATACAACGGGTCGGCGGCCACGCGGGCGGCCTGGCCCGCCACGTAACCGCGCAAATCGAGCAGTCCCTGGAACTCGATGAAGCTGCGCAGCCGCACACCTCGCCGCAGCGCCTCCTCGCGGAGCATCCGGGGCGGCTGCGGGCCCTCGTAGACCAGTTCGGAGCCGGGCTCGGGCTGTCCCGTGTGCACCAGCCGCAGGAATGCGGCCAGCTCCTCGCGGGTCGGCTCACCCACGTGCGCCGCGATCCGCCACTGCCGGATGAACCCCTCCTCCTGATGCGTGACCAGCAGGTGCGGCATCTCTCCTTCGACGCGCCGGATCTTGGCGTGCTCATGCCGGGTCTCGCAGACCTCCGCGATGCGGTCAAGCAGCATGCTGGCCGGGCTCGCGGGCCGGTCGGGCTCGGGCGGCGGCGCGGCCCCAGCCGCCACCCCCGGCTGACCGGCATGCTCCGCCTCGCCCTGATCGGCGCGTCCGGTGGCGAAGGTGCCGCCGGTCGCCTCCCACCGCCGCGCGAGCCGCACCGGGCCATCACCGGTGCCATGGCGGGCACTCCAGCGGTCCAGGCCATCCGGGGTGAGCCGGAGAAACTGGTGCTGGCCAGGGGACGCGGCGGGCACCACGAGCAGCCCGGAGGCGAGTTCCTCGGCCTGGTCGCCACCGGGCCCCGGGCCGTGCAGCAGCAGGCTGAGCCGCGGTCCGAGCAGCCGGTCGACCGTGCCGGCGTCGCGCAGCAGCGCGGCGTCGCGGCCGGCGGGCACGGCGCCCGGCGCGGGGTCGTGCCTGACCACGCCGATCCGCAGCCAGCCGGCCCGCTCGAATCCGGCCAGTTGCTCGGCGAACCACGCCGCCTGAGCCTCGCCGATCCAGCCGTAGTCGTCCTCCGGCCGGTGACTGCCGGCCATCGTCGAGTTCAGCCCGGCGACGGCGACGCGCAGGTCGGGCAGGGCGAACAGGCTCCAGGGCTGCGCGCTGTCGAACACCGGACCGTCGAGTCCGCGGTAGAACTCACCGAACAAGCTGGCGAAGTGACGCCATTTCGGCCAGTACGGCGGCTGCGGCTCGACGTCGTCGGCCTCGCAGGTGGCGAAGTACGCGCGGCACGCGGCCTTCGTGATGTCGCGCCCCCCGGGAACGATCACGACACGCTGCGGCTCCAGACCGAGGAGCGCGCGCAGCCCGGTGAGAAACGCGAGCGCCTCGTCGCATTCGCGCAGGCTGCCCGATTCCGTCAGGTCGCCGGTGACCACCATGAGGTCGGGCCTGGGCATGCCGACCGCGGCGAGCTGGGTGACATCGGCCCAGATCCGGGCCTGTAGCTCGGCGGCGGACAACCGCTCACCCGAGGCCGCGAGCCCGCGCCCGAACCGTGGACCTGCCACCTGCAGCAGGGTGACCTCGGAGCGGGGCTCGGTCGGGCCAGGAAGCGCGGGCGGGTAGAAAGGCGCGGTGGCCGGTGCCCGGCGGGCGCGCGGCACCGCCGACGCGGCTGGCGCGCGCGTGGCCGACGCGTGCGTGGCCGACGCGTGCGTGGCCGACTCGGGCCCGGCCGACGCGGCCTGCGCGGCGTCCGCGGGCGCCGCCGCGGGGAGAACCTGACCCACGATGGTCTTGCCCGGGTGCGGGTAGCTCACCTCCCGCTGCTTGGCCCTCCCGGCGAGCGCGTGCCCGACCCGCTCAAGCAGCAGCTCACGGGCCTGGCCCGGATCGGTCACGCCAACTAGGTCGATGTAGGTGATGGTGGCGAGCAGGCCATCGAGCGGGCAGTCCTCGACCCGGACGGTAACTAATCTGCCCGCCGGGTTGGCTGGGTCGGCCCGCAGTGCCGCCTGCCACTCCAGCCGGCCATAGGTGGAGTTCACATAGTGCTGGGAAAGCACGGCGACCACGGCGGCCGCCTGGCTGAGGCCGCGGTCCATGAAGTCAATGAAGTTCGTGCCCGGCACGAAATCCCAGGCCTGCAGCATCGTCCGGTAACCAGCGGCTTCGAGTTCCCAGGCCATCCAGGTGGCCCAGCGCTCGTCCGCGGGAGAATAGCTGACAAAGATCTGGATCGGCCCGTTCGCTCCCCCGGCACCGGCTGACCGGCTCATTGTCTCAGTATCCCCCTTGAGCGCGTTATTTCGGTATCCCGCCTGACCCTGTGTTCGGCAGGGTTGTGATCGGCAGGCCCTCCGGCGCTCATCCTCCTCCTCGCGAAGCCTTCGCGCTGTGCTCGCCGTCCCTCGCTGGAGGCTCGGAGCTGTGCGACGATGACGGGTGTGCCCGCCGCCGACCCTGACCAGGCCGCGCACTCCGGACACACCGGCAACGCGCAGAGCCGGCTGACGGCGTTCCGGCGGACAGCACTGTGGTGGGCGGCACTGTGGCGGGCGGCACTCCGGCGGCCCGCGCTGGACTGGATCACGGCCGGGCTTGTCCTGCTCGGCTTGATCTTCGTCGCGACGGGCCTGCTCCCGCGCGCCGACACCGATGCGACGATCCGGCGGATCCTCCCGCTGCTGCTCTTCCTGGGTACCGTCATCGTGCTGGCGGAGTTGACCGCGGACGCGGGGGTCTTCGACGTGATCGCGGTCCGGATCGCCGGCCTGGCCCGCGGCAGTTACCCAGCGCTCTTCGTTATGTGCGTGTTCTTCGCCGCCACCACCACCGCTGTACTCAACCTGGACACCACCGCGGTGCTGCTCACGCCCGTGATGCTCGCGCTGGCCCGCCGGGCGGGCATCGCCGTCATCCCGCTCGCCATGACCACGGTGTGGCTGGCCAACACCGCGAGCCTGCTGCTGCCGGTGTCCAACCTGACCAATCTGCTGGCGGCGAACCGGGTAGGGCTGCCCGCCGCTGCGTTCGCCAGCCGGATGTGGCCCGTGCAACTGACCTCCGTGGCCGTGACCATGCTTTTCCTATGGGTGTTCTACTGGCGGCGTGGCGAGCGCGGCATGGACCGCTACGACCCGCCGCCGCCGCGCCGGCCCGATGACCCAGTGCTGTTCTGGGTGGCGGCGCTGGCCTGCCTGCTGTTCATCACCTTGATCGTCGTCACGGGCATCCAGCTCGGCTATGCGTCCGCGATAGCGGCAGCGCTGGTCGTGGCGGCGTTCGCGGCCCGCAAGCGGGTCGTGCTGCGGCCGCGGCTGGTCCCGTGGCGGCTGCTGGTGTTCGTGGTCGGGCTCTTCCTGGTGGTGCAGACGGTGAGCCTGCACGGGCTGGCCGTGGTGACCCGCGCGCTCATCGGCAACGGGACTGGCCCGGTGGGCGCGCTGCGGGCGGCGGCGACCGGTGCCGGGCTTTCCAACGCGGTCAACAACCTGCCCGCCTACGTGGCGGGTGAGGCAGTCATCCCATTCAGCCACCACGAGCAGCTACTGGCCCTGCTCATCGGCACCAATGTCGGCCCCATCGTCACGCCGTGGGCGTCGCTGGCGACCCTGCTGTGGTACGAGCGGTGCCGCGCCTACGACGCCGTGGTGCCGCTGCGCAAGTTCATGCTCACCGGAGCGGGTCTCGCCGTCTGCGGCATCTGCGCCGCCGTAGGCGCGCTGCTGCTTACCCAGTGAGCTGCTTACCCAGTGAGCTGCTTACCCAGTGAGCGCTCTACCAGTCCGCGGCGGTATCCAGATCCGCCACTTGCGGCACGATGCGCGTGGCCGCGGCGACAAGCCCGGTGAGCCGCCCGATGTTGGCGGGATGACCGGCCACGAAGCTGCGACCGGACGCCGGCCGTCCGATCCGGTCGTCAAACGGCTGGCCATCGAGGCCGCACACGGCGATGCCCGCTTCGGCCGCGATCAGGGCACCCGCCGGCAGGTCCACCGCCTCAGCCCGGTATCCGACGATGCCGTCGATGTCACCGCGGGCCAGCATCACCCAGGCCAGCAGCGGCGCCCAGAGCTGGAGCACCCGGCGCGCGGTGGACTCGAGCACCAGCTTCAGCGCCCGGGCGGCCGCGTCCTCGCGCGCCACGCCATGTCCCTGGGTCCAGGCGAGCAGCGGCCCGTAGCGGGCCGGCCGGCAGGAGGGTGCGGGCAGCCGGCCGCCGGGCCCGAACGCGCCACCGCCGCGGACCGCCGACCACGTCTGCCGCAGCACCGGGTCGTGCACCACGCCCAGCACCGGCAGGTCGCCCGCGCACAACGCGATCCCGACCACGTAGGCCGACAATCCGATGGCCAGGTTGTTCGTGCCATCCAGCGGATCCACCAGCCAGGTACAGCCGCTGGCCCGGTGGCCGGCCCGGCTGACCCCGGGCCCGGCAGAATCGAGCAGCCCCGACTCTTCGGCGATGATCCGGTGCACCGGGAAGACGGCCCGTATTCGGTCGATGATCATCTTCTCGGCGGCCAGGTCGAGGTCGGTGACGATGTCGCCGGTGGAGTCCTTGACCCGCGTCCCGATGCCACGGCGGGCCGACCCGCGCAGCAACGTGCCCGCGGCCTCAGCCGCGGCTACGGCCAGCTTGCGGGCCACCTCCAGATCAGGCGTGTCAGTGTCTCCTGCTCGCCTCCGGGGCCCCGCCCGCCTCCCCATTCCCCCTTCACTGCGCCGCCTTCCCTCGTCGCTCATGGCCGGCTCCTCAGTCCAGGCGGCGCCGCGCCCCTCCGGCTCGCTCATGCGGCGCCCGCCGCCTGCAGCCGGTCCGCGATCAGGAGGGCGGCACGTGCCGTCTCCAGCACGTCGCAGCGCGACCGGGTGAGCGTGTGACTTCGGGTGTGTACCGGGCCCAGTGTCAGGTCAGCCGCATCCGCGCGGCCGCGGCCCAGCACGACGGTCGCGACGTCCTGCTCGCCGGGCGGCACGGTCGCGTGGAATTCTCCGGCGAGCAGGGAGTACACGGATCCGGCGCGGTAGACGTCGTCCGCCTCTGGCTGGTAGGACACCAGCCTTCCAGTGGCGTGCAGTTCGTCCACGTCGCCGCGGCTGCGCACCTCGAAGACGCGATGCGTGGCCGAGCCGGGCGTATCGGCGACGCGAACCCGCTGATTACGCAGCGTGCCGTAGAGCACGTAGCTGGTCAGGTCCCAGCTATGTGCGTGCACGTGGGAGGTGGTCAGTTCGTGGCGGCTGCCTGGTGTCCAGAGGTGTATGCACACCCCGTGCCCGGGCAGACGCTGGGCCGGGAAGCAGAAAAACCCGAGGGGATGCCGCACAGCAGCCAGGTCACGGGCGCCGCTGACGATATCGCGCAGCAGCCTTAACGCCCACTGCGGGACCGAATCCGCGGCCGTGCCACGCTGGATCGCGGTCTGGATGTTCGCGTAGTCCATCACTGATACGGATTCCTGGCTTGCAGGGCTTTGCCGATGATCTCGGCGACGTCGCGATCGCTGAACGCCCGCGGGATGGGCAGGTCCAGTTCCGTGAAGAGCTTGCGGGTCTCATCCACGGTGGGCTCGTCGCTCAGCGTGGTCCGGTTCAGCTGGCTGATCAGGACCGGCCTGGACTGCCGCAGGCTGGCCATCAGCTCGCGGCTGTAGATCTCGTAGTAGTACTTTCCCGGCTCCAGCATCATGGCCGGGAACTGCGGGTCTTCCTGGGTGATGATGAGCTGGTGCGGTGTCAGGTCCCAGCGGAAGGTGGTCATCACCGACGAGAGCCCGACTTCGATGGTGACAAAGCTGAAGCGCTGCCAGTACCAGCATGCGGCCAGGACGGTCGCATACGACTCTTTTCTGGTGCGGTCCACCGTCCAGATCTCACCGGTCGAATCGGGTTGGTCGGAAAGGGAGCGGCGGAATTGCGCGTAATCTCCGCATAGTTTCTCGTCGCTCGGATCGATGATCTCGAGCTGTATGTGCATCGTGTGCTTCCTGCGGCGGGCGTTGCTGATGCAGCCTGGCATCGTCACCGCCCGCAGGAACGTGCCCGTGCCACCCTTGAAGACCCACCGGTCGGTGTTGCGGCGCGCCTCCTCAAGCGCCAGGCCGACCTCAGCGCCATGCAGCACGCGGATATAGGAGTTCTCGGTCAGCGCCCGCCGGGTGCTCTCCACGGTGCTTTTCAGCTCATCGAGCCGCGCCGGCATCTCGGAGAGCATGCCCTCGGTGGTCTGCAGCACTTCGTGGATCTTGGTGTCCATCGCTTCCTCGCGAGCCCGGTTGCGCAACGCGGAGGTGGCCACGAGGCCGAGGGTCAGCAGGACCGCGCCACTGACGTCGGCGGGGCTGACGATGTCGGCCAGCGCGAGGATTCCCACACCGCCAGCGAGAATGAGCGCGAGCGCGCTGTCGGCATACTTGTTGAGCCACGCCGCTAATCGCGCCATATCGGCACCCCCGGCCGTCGGTTCAACTCATGGTAACGAGCCTGGCGCAGCTGCGGCAGCAGGGCCGCCGACATGCCACACGTAGAATCAAGATCTACAATACGGGTGAGCCGCCACGCCCGGCCGGAGTCGCCTCCCGTGAATGACTGAGGTCGCTACCAGCAGGACGCCGGCCGCTGCAGGTGGATTTCGGGAGAAGAAGCATGGCGCGTTCGATGTGGTCGGGATTTCTGAGCTTCGGGCTGGTGAGCGTCCCGGTGGGCCTGTATACGGCGACGGCGGACCAGACGATTCATTTCAACCAGCTGCACAAGGGCACGTCGAACCGCATTCGCTACAAGAAGGTCGACGAGGTCACCGGCGAGGAGGTCACCAACGCGGACATCGTGAACGGATTCGACCTCGGCGGTGAGTACGTCGTCGTCACCAGGGAGGAGCTCAAGGAGGTTGCTCCCGGCAAGTCGGAGACAATCGAGATCAGTGACTTTGTCGATCTTGACCGCATCGACCCGGTGCATTTCCGGCAGACCTACTACCTCGCGCCGCGGGGGAAGGGCGCGGACCGCGCCTACGCGCTGCTCCGGCAGGCCATGCGCGAGACGGGCAAGGTCGGCATCGCCACCCTTATCCTCCGGGACAAGGAGCACCTCGTTGCGGTACGTCCCGGTGAGGATGTCCTGATCCTGGAGACGATGTATTTCGCCGACGAGATCCGCACGCCGAGCGAAGAGCTCGATAGCCTGCCGCAGGACGTCAGCTTTGCGGGACGGGAGCTGGAGGTCGCGAAGAAACTGGTCGAGTCGCTCTCGGTGGAGTGGTCCCCCGAGGATTACCACAACACCTACCGCGCCCGGGTCGAGGAGCTGATCGAGCGAAAGCGCGAGGGACACGCGGTCGTCTTCGAGGAGGAGCGCCCGAAGTCCAATGTCATCGACCTCATGTCGGCTCTGGAGGCATCAGTTGCCCGTACGGGGCAGTCACGGGCGACGGAGACCGCCGACCCAGCCTCCGAACCGGCCGCGGATCAGTCGGCCAAGCCGGCCAGGACGGGCAAGCAGCAGGACCTTCAGTCGATGAACAAGGCCGAGCTGCTGGCCCGCGCCGCCGAGCTGGACGTCCAGGGACGCGCGAAGATGTCCAAGCCGCAGCTCATAGAGGCGATAGCTGAGGCGGCCGCGCCGAAGCGGCGGGGCCGGAAGATTTCTTAGATATCGGCTCCGCGGCCGGCCCGGCGGGAGGCAGACTGTCGGCCCCTGGTGATAGATCAGGAGGGTGAAAGGAGCCCTCATGCCCGAGCCCGCCCTGGTCATCGAGACATGCGTCGAGTGCGAGCAGGACCTGGAGCACTGCCACGGGACGGCGATCGTGCACTGTGACGGCACGGGCGATTGCGCCGAGGACCCAGGCTGCCGTCTGGCCGTTGAGCAGCATCTTTTCGAGATCTCGTGCGGCGAGGTGGAGTGCTCGTGCGCTGCCCCGGACCCCTGGGCGGCCTGGCCCGGAGAGCAGGCCGCGGCGTCGTGACCCGGGTACGGCCGGCGAATCACGACTCAGGTCACTAAGGCCAGGGGGGCGAACAGGTCGCCGAGCCGTTCGACGCGGTCGAGAACCTCGGTCGCGGTGAAACGCAGCCGGGCCGGGTCACCGCCCCGATCGCAGTCCTCCACCTCATTCCAGGTGACCGGCGTCGAGACAGTAGGATCGGCGGCCCCGCGAAGCGAGTAGACCGCCACCGTCGTCTTCGCCGGGTGGTTCTGGCTCCAGTCGATGAGCACCCGGCCCCGGCGCAGCGTCTTGGTCATTTTCGTCACGACAAGCTCGGGATGATCTTTCTCGATCGACTGGGCAACGCCGAGAGCGCGTTCCCGGGCCGTGTCCCACTCGGTCCGGGCCGGGAGCTTGAGGTAGACCTGGAGACCTTTCGACCCGCTTGTCTTCGCCACCGGCTCGCGGCCGCTCCCGGCCACGCGGCCGTAGATCCACGATGCGATGCGGCAGCACTCCACGATCGAGGTTCCCGGGCCCGGATCGAGGTCGAACACCATGTGGTCTGGCCGACCCGGGAGCGGGCGGCGGCGCCCGGCATGCCAGAGGGGCACGTGGAACTCGATCGCAGCCAGGTTCGCCGCCCAGATCAGGGTCGGCCTGTCCGCCACCACCGCGTACTCGACTTCCCCGTCGGGAGAACTGCCCCGCCCCCGCCCGGTGCCGACCGAGGGGACCTTGATGGTCTGGACCCACGGCGGCGCGTGCGATGGCACATGTTTCTCGATGAAGGAATTGCTGCTGACGCCGTCAGGGAAGCGGCGCAAGGTGACGGGGCGATCCTTCAGGTGAGGCAGCATCACCGCGGCGATCCGGGCGTAGTAGTCGAGCACGGCTCCCTTCGTGAATCCGCTGGCCGGATAGAGCAGCTTGTCGAGGTTCGACAGCACGAGGCGCCGGCCGTCCACCTCCGTCTCGACGCGATCAGGGCTCACTGGTGACCTCCCCCGGGTCCTTGTCGGGCCGCAGGCCTCGCCAGGACGGGTGGCGAAGGTGGCCGTCCGCGGTCCGGTTGCTGTAGCGGACCTCGCCGACGATGACGGGCCGCACGAAATGCGCCAGTTTCGCGACTGAGGGGCTGACCCGGGAGGAGAACGGGCTCGTCTTCCTGGCCAGAGGCTGAAGGGCGCCGAGGAGTTCACGGCGTGCCTCCTCGCCGAAGCCGGTGCCTACCTTGCCGACATAACGCAAGCCATCCACCCCCGGTATCCCGAGCAGGAGCGCGCCGAGCTCGCCTGATCGCTCTCCGTTGCCCTCCGTCCATCCACCAATGATCACTTCCTGGGTCCTGAAATTCTTCACCTTGACCCACTCGCCGCTGCGCCGGCCGGCCCGATAGGGCGAGTCCCGGCGCTTGGCGACGATGCCTTCGAGGCCGCGTTCCTGCGCGGCGGCCAGGACATCAGCGCCGGACACGTCGCGGAACGAGTCGCCGGTGGCGAGCGAGGGACCGGACAGGGCGAGAGACTCAAGGCGCTGACGGCGCTCGTCGTAGGAGAGATCGAGCATCGGCTGCCCGTCGAGGTGCAGCACGTCGAAGACGACATAGCTGACCGGGACCTGCCGTGCCCGCCTGCTGATCTCGGCGCTGCCGGACAGATGCAGGCGCTGCTGAAGCTGGCCGAAACTGGGCCGCCCGTCGGGGCCGAGAGCGACAAGTTCCCCGTCGAGGACAGCGGGCCGCGCGCCGAGTTGCTCCCCGACCTCACGCAGCTCAGGAAACTTGGCCGTGATGTCCTTGTCTGTCCTGCTCAGAGCGCGGACCCGGCCGCCGTCGACGTAGGCGACCGCCCGTATGCCATCCCATTTGACCTCATAGGCCCATTCCTCGTCGCGGGCCGGCAGCGGTCCGGTTACCGCGAGCATGGGCTCGATCCGTTCGGGAAGTGGCTGGAAGCCTTCCCGGATGGGATCCATGCGATGGATCATCCAGTTCTTCCCGCCGGTCGCGAACAGGACGTAGCGGCCTTGCGCCTTCGACCCATGCAGCACGACCTTGACCTCGGTCTCGGTCCACTTCTCGAGATCGTAGTCACCGTGATCCCAGAGGCTCACACGCCCGCCGCCGTACTCGCCCTTCGGGATGTCACCCTCGAAGCTCCCGTACTCCAGCGGATGGTCTTCGGTATGGACGGCAAGATGGTTGGTGGCCGGGTCCTCAGGAACGCCCTTGGGCAGCGCCCACGACACCAGAACGCCGTCGTGCTCGAGGCGGAAGTCCCAGTGCAGCGCCCGCGCGTGGTGCTCCTGGATGACGAACACCGGTCTGGCGCCGTCCCGCGGTGGGCGAGGCTGCTCCGTCTCCATCGGCTCCGGGGTCCGGGCCGGATCGCGCTTGGCCCGGTAGGCACCGAGCCGACCGCCATCAGCCATAGCAGGCTCCTCTGCCATAGCAGGCTCCTCAGCCATAGCAGGCTCCTCTGCCATGGCTGGCTCCTCCGGGCGGATGCGCAAGCGTGACCACCCTGGGCCAATACCCGCAAGCCCGCCGCCTACGCCCGCTGCCGCACCCCTCCGGGGCCGGCCGGGATGCTGTGACGTTCCAGGACGTCGTTGTGATCGGCAGCGCTGGGATTTGGCTGTTACTGCTGGTCAGATTGGTTCTTAAGGTGTTGTGGCGGCTTGTTGTCCAGGCAGCAGCGGACGAAGTCCTGGACGATGGGGTTGGTGTCGTTGGCCGGCGGCCAGGCGACGCCGACCTGGCTAGGGCTGACGCCGGTGACGGGCCGGTAGGTGATGCCGGGGCGTGCGTAGTAGCGGGCGGCGGATTCGGGGGCCAGGGCGATGCCGTCGCCGTTGGCGATCGCGGTCAGCCAGGTGTCGGGCTGGTCGGTGACGGCTCCGATGCGGACCGGGTGGCCCTGGCGTTCGCCGGTGGCCAGCCAGTAATCGCGCCACCAGCCGGTTTCTGCGGGGGCGGCGACGAACGGCTCGTCCCACAGCTGGTGGAAGGAGATCTGATCACGGGCGGCGAGCGGGTGGGTGGCGGGGAGCGCGACCCAGCGGGGCTCGGTGAGCAGCACCTCGACCCGGACGTCGTCCTGGCCGGGGAACGGCAGCCGCAGCAGGGCGGCGTCGACGTCGCCGCTGGCCAGCCCGGCGGTGGGGTCCGACCAGGCGGCCTGCTGCATGTCCACTCGCCAGCCCGGCCGCCGGCAGGCGAACGCCGCGATGATCTGCTGGGTGGCCTCGTTGGCGGCGCTGGAGATGAATCCGACCGGCAGCACCCGGGCCGCGCGGCTGGCGGCGGCCTTGGTCTCCCGCAGCGTCTGGTCCCAGCCGGCCAGCACGGCGGGGGTTGTGTCGGCCAGCGCCTGGCCTGCCGCGGTGAGGGTCATCCCGGCCCGGGATCGGGTGAACAGCCGCACTCCCAGCTGGCTCTCCAGTTGCTTGATCTGCTTGGTCAGCGCCGGCTGGGACACAAACAGCCGCTCCGCCGCGCGGGTGAGGTTTCCTTCGGCGGCGACGGCGACGAAGTAGCGCAGCAGCCGGGTGTCGATATCCATGCCATCAGGTTATGGCCGCGTGTATTGGACGCCGGGCTGGCAGCCGACGAGGCTTGATCTGTGAGCGGGGGCAATTGGATCATCGGGCCGGGACTGCTGGGCCGCTAGGGTGGCCACCGCCAAGCGGTCCCGGTACGGGGAGGCGGCCCCTATGGCGACGGTGTGCTTTGTCTATGGGCTAGCTGCGAGCGCGGATCGGCACTGAGCGGGGGCGGCGGATCGGGGCTACGCGGGCCCGGGCAAATGTCATGGAGGCGTATGCCCACGTCAGGCCGCGTCTGCAGATGAGAGAACAATGGAAACGTTCAAGAAGGAGTTCTGATGCGGCGAGTGGTCTTGCAGATGGGCGTCACGCTGGACGGATACGTCGCCGGGCCGGGCGGCGAAGGTGACTGGGGGCTTCCGGCCGAGCATCCGGACGTACGCGCATGGAAGGTCGCATCCCTGCGCCAGGCCGGAACCCACATCATGGGACGCGTCACCTACGACCAGATGGCCGCGCACTGGCCGACCGCGACTGACGACTACGCGGCACTCATGAACAACATTCCCAAGGTCGTCTTCTCAAAGACGTTGCCAGCCGCCGGATGGGCCGGCTCCCGGATTGCCCGCGGCGACCTCGCCGAGGAGATAGCCGCCCTCAAGAGCGAATCCGGCGGCGAGATCATGGCCCATGGCGGCGCCGCGTTCGTTCAGGCGCTATCCAGGCTCGGCCTGATCGACGAGTACCGCCTGGTCATCCTCCCAGTCGCCCTGGGGAACGGGCTGCCACTGTTCAAGGACCTGGCCAAGCCGCTACGAGTGGATCTCGCCGAGGCCAAGAGTTTTCCTGACGGGACGGTTATCCACGTCTACCAGCCGATCACAACCACGGGGTAGCACCTGGGCCAGCCTTGGCACACGAGAGCCTGGCTGCGGGCCCGGAGCCGCGGGTTATCTGCCGTCTAGTTCGGCGATGAGCTGCCTGGACGCCACGAGGCGATAGGCCTCCTCGATGATCGCGGCGATCTCGTTCCAGTCGACGCTGCTGCGACCCGGCAGGTCAAGGAAAATCCCCAGCCAGCCGGAGAAGGTCCCCCTCGCCGACACCGGCGGCCGGAAGAACCGTTCGGGTTCGGCGCTGGCCAGTTCCTCGGGCACCCCGGGCGGGGCAGGGCACCACAGCGATACCCTGCCCTCGCCGCGGTGGTTGTCGTGGTAGTAGCAGACCGGCCGCGTGTCCCGGACAAAGAAGCACGGGGCGCCGTGGCTTAGCCGTTCGCTCACGCCAGGCAAGGCAAGGGCAATCCCCCGGACCCGGTCGAGTCCACGCCCTCCCATGCCGGCAAGTCTCGCGGAGCACCAAGCAGAGGGCAACAGCAGTGCGGGCCGTGTCGCGCTGGCGCATCGTTGCTTAGTCCGCATCCGCGGGGCATGGGGGACTCCTCGCGGCGACCGTAACCCATTGCCTACTTGGCGCTGGGTGTTTGTTGCGTGGCGCGGTTTCCGGTCCCGGCCGGGCGGGATTTTCTGCTGGCGCCGGTGGTGATGACCGGGGTGCGCTGCTGGCGGGGGGCGGGGTCCTCGGCGAGGGCGAGGATGTGCCAGGCGACGTCGGCGCGGGAGATGGGCTTCATGGCGAACCGGTCGCTGGCCTGGACGTTTCTGGTGAGCGGGCCGTCTGTGAGCTTGACGGGCCGCAGCGCGTACCAGTCGAGGCCGCTGGCGGTGAGTTCTTCTTCCATGGCCTGCAGGTCCTTGCCGACGCGGCCGAGGTTGGGGACTGCGACGGTGCGGAAGAAGCGGAACAGCAGCCGCGGGCCGGCGCCCATGGCGGTGTCGCCGGGTCCCATGCTGGCGGTGCTGACCGAGATCAGCCGGGCGGGCGTGGCTGAGGTCTTCATCGCGGTGATGAGGGTGCGGGCGAGCCGCTGGTGCAGGTCGGGGGGTGAGGTCATCGTGGTCCGGGGATTGTGGCGGGTGGCGAAGTTCGGGCCCACGGCGGTGACCACGATATCGGCGCCGCGGATGGCCTGGGCGGCAAAGGCGGGGGCGAAGATGTCCGGGGCGACCAGGATCTCGGCCTGCCCGGAGGGCGGGCTTTGCGGTGTGGCCCGGTAGATGGCCCGGACCTGGTGGCCGCGCTGGGCGGCGAGGCTGACGAGGTGGGTGCCGATGCCGCCGGAGGCTCCGAAGACGGTGATGTTCATGGTCAGGTGCTCCTGTTCGTCAAAGGGCCGGGCCAGGCCCGGTGCCGTGTGGCTGGCCGCAGTCGTTTGCGGTCGTATTTCCTGCTGGGTGCCAGGCCCGCGTGCTGGCGCGGGTGCGGCTTTAATCGCTCAGTTCCGGTGCGGGAATCCGGTCGTGGCCGGCGTGGATGTCATCGGGGTGCGCTGCCGGCTCGCCGCGGGTGTTGGTGGCGCGCAGCGCGATGACGGCGGCGGCGAGCAAGAAGATCGCGCAGGCCAGCAAGGCGCGCTGGTAGCCGCCGGTGAGCGCGGTGGCCGGCGGGGCGCCGGTGGCGAGCAGGGCGCCGGTGCGCGCGGTGGCGATGGCGGAGAAGATCGCCAGCCCGAGCGCGGTGCCGAGCTGCTGGGAGGTGGCGAGCAGCCCGGCGGCGCCGGCCAGGATCAGCGCGCAGACCGGCAGGTTGACGAACAGCACCCACCGCCAGCCGGGACCCTGCGACAGCACCCCGCCGAGGAACACGCCGGCAGCGGCCGCGAGCCCGGAGACCGCGCCCCAGGTGCCGAGCGCCCGGTTGCGGTCGGTGCCCTGGCTGAACGTGGTGGTCAGGATGGACAGCCCGGCCGGGGCCATCATCGCCGCGCCGGCGCCCTGCCCCAGCCGGGCGCCGATCAGCATGCCGGCGCTGGCCGCCAGGCCGCCGGCCAGCGAGCAGGCCGCGAACAGCGTGGTGCCCGCGGCCAGCAGCCGCCGCCGCCCGAGCAGGTCGGCGGCCCGGCCGCCGAGCAGCAGCAGCCCCCCGTAGGTGACCAGGTAGCCGGACAGGACCCACTGCAGGTTCTGCACCGAGAAGCCCAGGCCGCGCCGGATCGACGGCAAGGCGACGTTCATGATCGAGGAGTCGGCGACGTCGAGGAACTGGACCGCGCACAACAGCAGCAGCGTGAGCCTGCCGGGTCGGGTCGCGAGGAAGGAACCGTGCTGGGTGGTCACTAGATGAGCCTCCAGAACTGTACCGGGTAGTACAGTCCCGAGGCTAGCATCAAGTGGACTGGTTAGTACAGACTTAGCTCAGGGACGTTCGCACCTGCGCGAGCCCCGCTTCCACCGCGGTATGCAAGGACGCCGGGTCCTTGCGCGTCTGGCTCAGCACCATCCCCCCCTCGATGCTGGCCAGCAGCGCCGTGGCCAGGACGGCAGGGGAGGCGTCCGCGCGCAGCTCCCCACGGTCCCGCATCCGCGCAAGCGCGTCCGCGAACAGCTGCTTCCAGGCGTCGAACGCCGCGGCGGCCTTCAGCCGCGCGCCCTCGTTGCGCTCGGCCACCTCGGCCGCCAGCGACCCGATCGGGCATCCCGGCAGCCCCATCTGCTCAAACCCCGCCGCGAAGCCTGCCAGCGCCTGCTCCAGCTCCGCCAGGGACGCGACGCTGCCCAGCGCCTGGGTCAGCCCGGCTAGCACCTGCGTGCAGCGCAGCCCCACTGCCGCCTCCACCAGCTCGTCCCGGCCGCGGAAATAGTGGTAGAGCTGGCTCTTGCCCGCCCCGGCGGCCGCCAGCACCTCATCCAGGCTCGTCCCCGCGACGCCACGCTCGGCGAACAGCTCCGCTGCGCGCTCCACGATCCGCTCGCGGCTGGCGCGCCCGCGCCCGGTTCTCGGCTCGTCCGCCATGTGCCCTATGCTAGCCGCGGACTGTACCGGACAGTCCAGCATGTGGCCGGGGCGGCGGAAGCGGTCTGCCTGGCCGCGCTGCCAGGCGGCCTTGTAATGGTCCGGCGTCTGCCTTCCACCGAGTGTGCCCGCCGTGATGTCACC
>WNFE01000126.1_pt1 | contig 73653 bp, 63 predicted proteins | sample 5400451 | NCBI WGS metagenome assembly WNFE01 (sample SAMN13153344, study PRJNA577476) | soil metagenome | isolation source: 200 cm saprolite under Douglas fir tree site 2 hole 2 | place: USA:California | collected 2015-04-18
CGGCGTTTTGTTCGTTGATCGGCGCAAGCGCCGCGATGCAGAAGCTCTATCAGACGATTCAAGCGGTTGCGGACAGCAATACGACGGTAGTGCTGCGTGGAGAAAGTGGAACCGGCAAGGAGCTGATCGCCAGCGCGATTGTGCAGTCAAGCGACCGAGCAGGGCAGCCGTACATTTGCCTGAACTGTTCGGCGCTGCCGGAGTCGCTGATTGAATCGGAACTGTTCGGCTACGAGAAGGGGGCGTTCACCGGGGCGGACGCGGCTCGAGCCGGTCTGATCGAGTCCGCCCAGAACGGAACGCTATTTCTCGACGAGATAACGACGCTGAATCCGGGACTGCAGAGCAAGCTGTTGCGCGTATTGCAGGAGCGGACCGTTCAGCGCGTCGGTGGGCGGGCGTCGAAGAAGATTGATTTTCGGCTGATCTGCGCCACGAACGACGATTTGGAAGACTTGGTTCGAAAAGGGCGATTCCGCGAAGACCTCTATTACCGGATCAATGTAGTGCCCATTACGGTGCCGCCGTTGCGAGATCGTGACGGCGACGTGGCGCTGCTGGCCGATCACTTCCTGCGTAATTATTGCGCGGCCTCGAAAAAGCCTTTGAAGACGGTACAGCCGGAGGTGCTGGAAATCCTGGAGGAGTACCCCTGGCCGGGAAATGTGCGGGAGCTGGAAAATCTGATCCAGCGGCTGGTGGTGATGGTCAGCGGGCCAAATATTACGGCCGAGCACCTTCCCCAGAACCTGATTCGGCACAGTGCCAGCGGACAGGAAGCCATTCTGATTCCGGAGGAAGGCGTGGACTTCGATGCCGAAATGGAACGGATCGAAATCGCATACTTGACGGCTGCGTTGCGGCGTACGGGTGGAAAAAAGAGCGCGGCGGCAGCGCTGATGCGGGTCGACGCGCAACGGATGAAATATTTGTGCCGGAAACACGGGTTGCAATAAGTGCAAGGGCACCGAATTGGGTTAAAAATTAACCCACTGATGGTTAATTTTTAACCGCAGGCGAAAAAGTCACCACTGGAAAGCCCTCAGAATTAGCCAGAATCAATGTAAGTGCCGTATTTTGTGTCCGCGGGCGATCTTGCGTGCCCGGCCAACTTTGGAACGCGTCTTGCATAAAGACAAATGTCGGCGGCAAAACAAAATTTTAAGAGGAGCGGGTGGATAACATGTCAATCGAAAAGAAGAGCTTGATCAGCACGCTGAAGAGCGCCAAGAAAGCGAATTTGGCGAACGAAATCTCGCACGATCAATCCACGCGGACTGCCGGAGCGAAGGCCCAGCCGGTTGTGAAGTACGCGTCAAAGGTTAAGCTTGTCTCGAAGGCAGCTTCCAAAACCAATTACGTTTCGAAAGCGTCCAAGAAGGCGTCCGTGAAGTTCTAAGTTCGCCAGCCCACGAAAGTTGTATGCGAAAGGCCAAGTCCCGCCCAACCGACTTGGCCTTTTTCTTTTACCACAGCTTCCTTCCGAAAAAATGAGCAACCGTCTGCCAGCACAAGGCCAACAATGAGCGCCGCCGGCCGTAGATTCGCGTAGTTCCTCTCATCCCAGGTTTGAGCACGCCGTCCGAATTAGGAATCAGCAACTGAACGCAATAAAAACTGGGTGGAATTAGGCCCTTGTACTTTGAGGACTCGACCAGACTGGGGTCAGCGAGCGAGGAGACTGGCGCGATATCCATCGCTTTGGCGGTCCACTTTTGAGCGCGGCCTTCCACGGATGCACGGGCATCCGCTCCGACCCTGACTTTGCTTACGTCGAATTCAGAGACATAGATACGAGCACGCATCACGCTCAGATCGGCGATCTCGGCAAGAGCTGTGCCCTCGGGCAAATAGGCTCCTTCGCGATCGGCTAGCCGCGGAGTCAGTACCACGCCCGAGATCGGACTTAGCAAGGTCAGGCGAGCAGCCTGCTCCGTGAGATTTTGGCTTTGTTTGCCAGCCTGATTGCGCTGCTGGATCGCGGCTCCAACGCCTGCGTAGCGAAACTCCGCGGACGTGGCTCGCATGGAAGCAATCTTGTAGTCCGCCGCAAGCGACTCGAGTTTCGATTTTAACGGCAAATTTCTTAGACTGGCGACGGGCGAGCCTTCCTTCACAAACATCCCCTCCGAGGAATAGACCGCGTCAACAATTCCAGGAACCGAGGCGCGGAGGACAGCGCTCTTCGCGGGCTCCAATACAAAGCGGGACAGAACTGATTCCCGCCAGAGTGGCAGCATCAGAAACACCAGCAGTACGGCGGCAAAAACGAAAAACTGACGCGAGCCGAGCCAGGCATGGACCCGGTCTTTTTTATCGAGATAAGTTAGTTTCATGAAGTTCACCAGCGTTCGGATACGAGAGCGGAAAATAAGGGCCGCGGTGCCAAGTTCAGGAACGAATGACCAATCGGGATTGAAATTGCGGAAAATGTTGCCGACGAAGCGCGCCAGGACAAAGAGAACGGTGTAGCTGTAGGCGCCCGAGAGCAAAGCATAAACGGCATAGCCCAACCGGCGTCTTTTCGGCACGTAGGGAACTTCCACCGGCAGGCGCCAAATATTTCGCCTCACCCAAGCGGATGTATACAGGGTTGACGTTTCTTTCAGTTCCGGGAAGTCAAAAAACTCACACAACATGTGGTAGCCGTCCAACTTGATCAACGGGTTCCAGTTGATCAGCACTGAAGCGATGCCGGTGATCAGCATGAGCATGTAAGCGACGGAGTGAACGGTGGTGTCCGGAGGAGTGCCCCACCACACAATGGTCGCAACCGCGCAGATGATCAACTCGGACCATACGCCGGCAAGAGAGATCACAAAATTTTGTGAGTTGCTCGCCTTGATCACGGCCTCGCTGGTATCGGTGTAAAACGCTGGGGTCAAATAGATCAGCAAAAATCCCATGGCAGGGACGCGCGCGCCGAAGTGTTTGCAGGCGTGTCCGTGGCCGATTTCATGCCAGCACATGGTGACGAGCGCAAGGATGTAGAAGACCCCGACGTCGCCCCAGGTCTTGTTCGAAAAATTGAAAAATTGCAGGCTATCCAGCGTGAGCAATGTGAACCACCAGGTGTAGATAAAACTGGTATAGCGGTGCAGCCACGTCAAAAAAGGATCCGGATTAACCGCCGGAAATAAAATCTGCGACAAATCACCGTAGCGATTTTTCCGTGATTTCAGGAGCTTCTTGCGGCCTTCCGCAGTCTGCTGCATGTACAGGATGTTTTTTTCCTGGGGCGTCTTGTACCAAAAGTCCAAGGCATCAAGTGAAGCCGCGAACTCGCGGACATCATCGACGCCGTACGCCGCGCCACGTTGAGCGGAGTAAATATCGGCGATTTCTTCGTACGAACGGATCCCGTCAAACAATTGGATCAGCGTCCAGTTTTGCGGGGGAAATCGGAATATTGCTTCCTGGCTTGGTACCAGGACGCGCACTACCGGTTGCCCGAATTCGACATGTTCTTGGGCGACGGCGTCCGGAGGCTTGCGCGGACAGCGGCGCGAGATAATTCGCGCCGGAATCTCCGGCAGAGCCGCGTTGAGAGCTTGCGTAAGATTCATGAATGTCTAGCGCGGATTCTCGACCTTAAGGTTAGCCGTCATGCCGGGCCGCAAACCTCCACGGTCGCCAGCCAATTCGACGAGAACTTCGAAGGTGCCGCTGGAAGGATCTACCACCGGACTGATTTGTTTCACGCGCGCGGCGTGCTTTTCACCTGGAATATCCGGCGAGGTAATTTCGAATTGCTGCAACGGGCGTACGCGGCCGAAATATTTTTCCGGCAGAGTGAATCGCATCAAGAGTGGCGCTTCAGCGGTGACCCAGAACAAGCGGTCGCCCTTGCTTACGGATTGGCCTTCGCGCACATAGCGGCGGGCGATCAGTCCGCTAAAAGGAGCGGTGATTTTCGTTTTTTCCAGCTCCAATTCCAGCGAACGTTCCTCCTGGTGCGCAGTATTCAGAGTCTCCTGCACACGCTGAATGTCCCACTGGTCGGACTCAGCTTTGTATTTGGCGTGTTCTAATTGTTCCTGCGAGGTCAGACCCAGTTTCCACAAATTCTGCTGACGGCCGTAATCGGCTTTGAGTACTTCGGCCTCGGATTGCCAATTTTTCAGATCCGCGGCAATGCTGCGAGATTTCGCGCGCGCTGCTTCCAGGTTCGCGGAAACCTGCTGATCGTCGAGCCGCGCGAGAATCGTTCCGGCCTTGACGCGCGAGGGTGCATCAAAAAGAACTTTGGCTAGAAAGCCGTCGCGCTGGGCCGTAATTTCCACCTGATGTTCCACAATGATGGGGCCCGAGACGAGGAATGATGTGTCCGCCGGTTCCACTGAAGGCGGGACTTTAGAAGCGGGCGAGGTAGACGCGGCGGCGTTGGAAACCGCTGAGGCAGCAGGCTCGGTGCCGCCGCATCCTCCTGCCAGAAGGGCAACAGCGAAAGCGAACAATGCGATCAGACTCCGCATACTCTTCCTCCACAGAATTACCAGCCCAGCCAATACCACACTTTCGAATAGATCCACAAATACGGCTGTCGGAAAATTACATACGCCGATGGATACCATCCAGTGCGAACTTTGCCGCGGCCTTCCATTCCTATTCGAATGGCGCCGTCGGCGTTGGAGACTGCGACTCGGGCATAAAAAGTAGGCGAGTCTTGGACAAGCTCCGCTTTGGGACTGACGATCACTACGCTGCCGTGAAACGTGCGCGTAGGATAGCTGTTCAGCTTCACGACCGCCTTCTGCCCCTCTTTCAACAAGCCAGCGTCGCCGTCATCAATCGCCAGATCGACGGTGGCTTGCGAAGTGTCTACAATCTCGGCGAAGGAATCACCCAGTTGCAGCTTGCGTCCGGCGAGATTCTCAACGTGCGGAGTCGCTACTACGCCATCGATTGGAGAACGTAACTGGGTTTTCTCCAACATTAGTTCTGCACGTGCGACTTCGGCTTTCCAGTAATCCCCCTGCACGCGATGGACGCCCGCTTCGCTGCCGTCGTTGGCGGCAAGCGCATGATTCATCTGCAGCATGGACGATTCGAATTTCGCCTGGGCCCCGGCAAGCGCGGAGCGCAAATTCCACGCTTCCATTTCTGCCAGAACTTCACCGCGTTGGACGCTTTGACCTTCATGCACCAGAACTTTGGCGACTACGCCTTCGAGTTCCGGCTGCACGAGTGCCCGTCGGCCTGGCGCGACCACCGCGTCGCCGTCAATGCGCAGCGGTAGCGGACAAGCCACCAGAAGAAACACAGCCAAGCAACCTAACGCAAGAAACAAGGAACGCCGGCGCTTTTCCATGGCCATGAACTTGCGCTTGCGTTCCAGCACCGGCTCAAGAACGGAGATGAATGGGACTTCTTTATACATTTGCGCGTTGCGCAAGGCCACCGTGGCCTGGCTGGCAAGCACTTGCATCAGTTCGATATGCACAGTCGACAGAAAATCAGGATCGCTGCTTTCCAGGCTGAGGATTCCGACGCGCCCAGTGTCGTCATTTAGAGGCAACGCATAAAACCCGCGCATGCCGGATTCCGCGAAATATTGCTTGAATTTGGCGCGCGTTTCCTCGCGATCGCTGTCGATTTCATCACCGTGCTGGCGCACATGGACGATTTCTTCCGCCAGCGCCGCCCATTGCAAAATGCCGTTCAACGGTGCGATATCCGGTGCGTCAGCGTTAACCTGGGTGAGCCCGGTAACGGCGCTGAGCTTGAATCTGCCGCGCTGCTCGAGTGCAATCGCCGCGCGTTCGTAGGGAATGACTGCTTGCGGAGCGTTTACAATCGTCTGCAACATGCGCTCCAGATTTAAGGTGGAGGTAATTTCGTGGCTGACAGTGACCAGCGTTTCCAGGATTTCCACTTTGCGTTCGGCCATCAACAGGCTGGCGTTATGCAGCGCGGTTGAAGCAGTTTCCGTCACGCTCGATAAGGCAAAGACTTCGTCGTCATCAAATGGCGTGCCGTCGAGTTTGTTCACTGCCTCAACTACCCCGACCAGCGCGCCGCGATCCATAATCGCAACGACGATCAGCGAGGAAACTCCGCCCTGAGTTTTTGCAGCGCTGCGCACGCCAAGGCGCGGATCGTCCGGAGATAAGATTAAAACCGCTTCGCCATTGTCGGAAACATCGCCAGGAATTCCTTCTCCGGGTTTTTGCAAGCTGTCGACGGGAGTGGTCGAATCGAACCCTGACTGATGCATCAGCTCGAGACTTTCGTCGCCGCGCAGCAACCACAGGTTGATGGCGGAACATTCCATCACTTCACGGAATTTGTCGCTAATGATGGGAAGTAACTCGTCCATCTCGAGCGTGGACGAAAATGATTTTTCCAGATCGTAAAGCTGCGTGAGCCGGCTGACGGAGGAGAGAGAATCATTGCGTTCGCTTTCGTAGCGATAAGCCGCGCTCAGCGCGGATGCCGCAATCCTTGCGGGTGCTTGCAGCCCCGTGATTTCTTCGGCGGTCAATTCATTTTCAAAACAGAGAATTTCCACCACGCCAACGAGATCATCGCCGCTAAGGAGCGGCACGTATGCCAACGAGCGCAGTGTGCGCCGGATATCCAGATGAGCGTAGTCTTCGCGGGAAAGATCGCTGCCTGAGAAAAGGAGCGTCTCGCGCCCCGCGGCCAATCCGGCCAGGGTTCCTGCGCTGACCGGCACCGAAGATCCGCGGACAGTTTGCTCGCCGGACCAGGCTCGCGGAATCCAGACATCTTCTCCGGCAAGAGAACCGGCGGTGTAGATATTTACCGAGCTGCCGGCGATGGATTCCGACACGGCACGCGCGATGACCCGGGCGCGCAGAATCAATTCCTGCGTGGCAAACAGTTCAGAACAAAACGCCGTAAGATCAAGTTTCAACGAGTTCTCGGTGCGGTGATCGGGGCAACACCATCTCCGCAAGAGGTTCCGGCCTGCGGGGACGAGGTGGCCAATTTCAACCGACTTGCAAAATTGCCACCATTCTTCTAATTTGAGCGCGCACTGTAACAGACGGAAATCGCCCACGCAAGTATCTGGTTACGAGTCAAGGGCTTGGTTCAAAAGGAGCGGCCAGTGGAAATTGATGTGCGCACGCAGGACCAGGTAAAAATTGTTAAGTTGCGAGGAAAACTAAACCTGGGGCCATCGCTGGACCGCACCAACGAGACGTTGAAGGATCTGGTGAACGCGGGAGAATCGCGATTCCTGCTCGACTTGCAGGAAGTGCCGATGATCGATTCCAGCGGAATCGGACTGCTGGTCCGTTACCTGACAGCGGCGAAACAGCACGGCGGTTCGCTGAAGCTCCTGAATCCCTCAAAGTTCGCATTACAAACCCTTAAGCTGGTAAGGGTGTTGAGCCTGTTCGAAGTTTTTGAAGACCAGCAAGTCGCTGTCGCATCATTTCAGTAATATTCAGAGCTTATATACATTCTTTCAAGTATAGCTTGCGTTCTGTTCGGGAAGCAGAGTAACGGCATGTACAGGCCATGCCGCGTAAGCGGTCTTGCGATTAGCGTTGTCATTGTGGTTGCGCTGCTATGGTTCGCACCTTCGTTATCCGCACAGATTCTTCCGGTTGCCTCTTTGCGGGAGCCCGCGCACTTTCTGGTCGGGTCCGATGCGGCCGATCATTGCCTGCTTTTGACGGCCGAGCTATGCGAAGGTTTGCCACAATCACCGTCGAATGGCTCGCCGGATACTTCCTCGCCGCAACCCTGGACCGTTGGCAGGATCTTGAAGCGTTTGGCTCGCGACCAGGGCAGCATCTACGTCGCTCCGCTCCAGCGGGCAAACCTCAAGTGGGATGCAGCTTTCATTCTGGGCACGACCGCGCTGATAGTCACCGACCGCCACACTATCGGCGTCGTTTCCCGCGACAACGAAAACATCAGTCGCAATATTTCGAATGTCGGCCTCTATGGAACCGAAGCAGCCGCAGCCGGAATATTTTTTACCGGGCTGGTCACGGATAACGCTCATGCGAAGGAAACGGGATTCATTACGGGCGAGGCGCTCTTAAACGCATATCCGGTTTATATCGCAATGCAGTTGATCGCCGGCCGCGAACGTCCCGACCAGGGCGTCGGGCACGGAAGATTTTTTCAGGATCATTCCACAAACACTTCGTTTCCTTCGGGCCACTCCATGTTTACCTGGACCATGGCCGCGGTGATCGCTCATGAGTACCCGCGCACCTGGGTGAAGATTCTGGCCTACGCCGCCGCCGCTTCCGTTTCCATCGCGCGTTACACCGGCCGGGAACATTTCGTGTCCGATACGGCGCTAGGCGGCTTCATCGGATACTTCATTGGGCGGCACATTTTCAAACTGCATTGCTCGACGGAATTCAGCGAACGCTGCATCAAAGAGTGAGCTATTCGCTACCGAGGAATGCGCAGCGGCAAAGGAAAAGTACGGAGAGAATCCAGATCAGCGGACTGATCTCTTTGTATCGTCCTGAACCAACTTTGCGAAAGGTAAAGGACAGAAGGCCCAGGCTCAGTCCCGTCGCGATGCTAAAGGTGAGCGGCGTGGCGACGACGGTCAGGAACGCGGGAAATGCTCGGTGAAGTCGTCACATTTCACGCGCGCGATGGAACCGGACATCAGCGCGCCGACCAAAATCAACGCAGGAGCCGTGGCATATCCGGGCACGGCCGCCACCAGTGGCGCGCAAAACATTGCACCCACGAATAGCACGGCAATTAACACGTTGCCGAGACCCGTTCTTCCACCCGCCGCTACACCTGCTGCACTCTCGATATAGCTGGTAACGGTGGAAGTGCCGGAGAGCGCACCGGTTATCGTGCCGAATGCGTCCGCCAACAGTGCGCGGCTGGCGCGGGGCAATTTTCCGTCGCGCAAAAATCCTCCCTGTTCGCACACGCCGACCAGCGTTCCTACGTTGTCGAACAGGTCGACGAAGAAAAAGACAAAAATCAATTCACCGATGCCGATTTTCGCGGCGCCAGCAATGTCCAGTTTCAGGAATGTTCCGGAGGGATGCGGCAGGGAAAACAAATGTGCCGGCCAGTGATTCAACCCCAGTGGAATTCCAGCAAGCGCAATCAGCACCATGCCGATCAGAATTGCGCCGCTCACCCGGCGGGCCATCAGAATTGCCGTCAACAATAATCCTGCAACCGCGAGCAAGATTTCTTCCCAAAGCGACCAGCGTCGCTTGATTGGCGACGATCAGCTTGGCGTTGCGCAGGCCGATAAATGCAATGAACAGTCCGATGCCGGCGGCGGTTCCGTGCTTCAGGCAATCCGGAATATCGTTGACGATGTGCTCGCGAGCTTTCGTCAGGGTCAGCAATAGAAATAAAATCCCGGAGAGAAATACGATGCCGAGCGCCGTTTGCCAATGCACTCCACGCCCAATGACCACGGAATATGTGAAATATGCGTTCAACGACATTCCGGGCGCGAGAGCGATTGGATAATTGGCCCACAGCCCCATGACCAGCGTGGCCAGTGCGGCTGACAGGCAGGTGGCAAACAACACGCCATCCGCGGGCATACCCGCTTCTGAAAGAATTTGCGGATTCACCACCACCACGTAGGCCATGGCCATGAAGGTGGTCAGTCCTGCGAATAACTCGCGGCGGACGGTGGTCTGATTTTCCTGCAGATGGAAAATGCGCTCCAGCAATTCGCGTCTCCTGGAAAACTCAAAAACGGTGCGCCAATATAGGGCCGAAGCATTCCGCGGTCAACCGCGGCTGCGAATCTTTTCGGTTCCGCGCCGCGTATATCTTCGCGATTCTTCCTCTACGATCCTGCTGCCCCTGCTATGCTCTCTTTTCCCGAAACCGTTGGCGATAACCAATGGAAAGCACCTAGTGTATGCAAGAATCTCTCGCGGCAAAGAAAGGTTGCGATGCCGGTTAGTTAAAGAAATGCTTTGATGAAGAAAGGAAGGAGCCTCCGGCGCATGTTCCGTACAAGAAATTTGTTGGTCTCGCTCACCACGCTGTTAACGTTGGCTGCGTCTTCGTACTCACAAACAAAAGCCAAGCCGGCCGCAACCAGCATGACACCGCTCGAACGGCGTGCTTCGCTGAATCTGGAAGCAGCGCGGTCAAATCCGCTGCAGTTGCGCAATTTGCTATTCCGAATGCCCAAAGGCGCCGACCTGCACAATCATCTGAGCGGCGCGGTCTACGCGGAATCCTGGATTCGCGCGGCTGCCGATGATCATCTCTGCCTCGATCCGTCGGCGCTGCAAGGTACAAAATCCGTTTTCTCGAAGCCCGAGAGCCAGGAATCGCAAGCCTGTAGCAACGGAAAAATCCCCACTGCAGACGTTTACAAGGACCAGGTTCTTTACGACGATCTGATTGACTCATTCTCGATGCGCGGATTTGTTCCGTCTCCGGGAGTAACTGGCCACGACCAATTTTTTCGCACCTTTGCCAGATTTGGCGGAACGTCACACCATCATTTGGGCGAATGGCTCGATGAGGTGGCGGCGCGCGCCGGCCGGCAGAACGAGCAGTACCTTGAGCTGATGCATACGCCCGATTTCAGTCACGTCGCTAATGATGCTTACCAAATTGGCTGGCGGGAAGACCTGCAAGAGTTCGGAACTGCGCTGTTGGCACGAGGAATATCTCGGGATATTTCGACTGCGGTGGCGGACCTCGACGAAGCGGAAGGAATCCGCTACGAACGCGAACACTGTGGCCAACCAGACGAGAGGCCTGGCTGCAAAGTGCAATTACGCTATCTCTGCCAGGTGTTGCGCGGTTTTCCTAAGCAACAGGTCTTCGCGCAAACGATTTTTTGCTTCCAGCTGGTGATGGCCGATCCGCGCTTTGTCGGGATCAACATGGTCATGCCGGAAGACGGCTACAACTCGATGAACGATTACGCAGTGCAGATGCAAATGGTCAAATTTCTGCATCCGCTCTATCCCAAGGTTCACATCAGCCTGCATGCCGGGGAGATCGCGCCCGAACTCGTCCCCTATGAAGGACTGTGCTGCCACGTCCGCCTGGCGGTCGAACAAGCGTCGGCGGAACGCATCGGCCACGGCGTCGATGTCATGTACGAAGATCGCCCGCACGAATTGCTGAAAGAAATGGCCGCGAAGCACGTGATGGTCGAAATTAGCCTGAGCAGCAACGATCTGATTCTCGGCGTCAGCGGAAAAGATCATCCATTTCCGCTGTACCGGCAGTTCGGTGTGCCGGTTGCGCTTGCTTCGGACGACGAAGGCGTGTCGCGCATTGACCTCACTCACGAATACGTCCGCGCGGTGCAAACCTACGATTTGCATTACATGGATTTGAAGCAAATGGTCCGCACCGGCCTGGAGCACGCTTTCCTGCCGGGCGACAGCGTATGGGCGATGCGCGACGAATTTACGTCAACGGTCTCGGCTTGCTCGCACGATCAACCCGGCGCGGAAAAACCGTCCACATCCTGCGTGAGTTTCCTGAAGTCCAGCGAAAAAGCGCAGCAGCAGTGGGAACTCGAGAAGCGTTTCCACGAATTCGAATCGGCACTCTAACCGCGCTCCTTGCTCTTGCGCCGCTCGAATCCCGACGATATCAAGTGTTTTCAGGCGGCGTTGAAATTGAGGAGTGCGGGCAAGAAACGGCTAAAGCGTGACTGGAACAAAACAGGTGAAATGGAAGGGCTATACCGCGTTAGTCGTCGGTTGCTCGCTCGGCATTACTGATCGGTTCAGGAGCGGGTCGGAGATCTTGTTTGCGGACGTGGGTGGAACGGAAGACCCTTCCGCTCCGGTTCATGTGATGGCCGCGCCGCTCGCTGGCGGGCTGCCCAGGCTGGTGCTGCAGGACGTTGGCATGAAGGGTAAGGTCACAGTCCTTCTATAGCACACTGACGGTTCGAGCCGGCTCGCTCCTGGATTGCCTCTTCCCTGCCACGCGACTGGCATACGAAACCACAACTAGGGCGCCCGGCTTTTTGGCTACTCTTCTGTAACTTCGATTGCCTAAGAATCCTCTTGCTTTTGACGCCTAGCGGTGTTATTCTCCCTATGCGTTTGTTGCTCTTGTATCGCCTTTGAGGTTGTAAAGCGGTCGCGGGTCAAACTCGCGGCCTTTTTTTGTGCCCGCTCAGCGGTAACACAGAAAAGCAGCTGAAGACGGCCGGAGCTCCTAGGGGGACTGTCGCAATTGCGGCGGAACTTTTGTACCTCAGGGTTTGTAACACAAATCCTGAAACCCGGGTTTCGGTTAGCGGGGCACCAGATAGCTTTTTCAACGAAAAGAGTATAACGAAGTGAGCAAAGAACAAGGAACAGTAAAGTGGTTCAACGCCAGCAAAGGCTTTGGCTTCATCCAGCGTCAGACCGGGGAAGATGTATTCGTACATTTTTCCGCGATCCAGGCGGATGGCTACAAGTCGCTGAATGACGGCCAAGCGGTCGAATTCGAAGTCGTCCGCGGCCCCAAGGGCCTGCAGGCCTCGAACGTTCAGCCTCTGTAAACTGCTTTAAAATCTGTTCAAACGGGCGGCCCGAGTAATCGAGCCGCCCGTTTTCTTTTTGGGCGCGCTTTTCCTGCACGTTGGCCTTTGCTTGTTCGGCTTTTCTTTGCGTTTGCGTCCAACCATGGTTGCCGTTTCCGCTACATGTGCCGCATTGGTTCTATTGCCTCTCGCGCTCTTTCCTTCCACGATGGGAAGATTACAAAGCGTACTCACGATTTGTAAGTACCAATCCTGAAACCTTGATCCATCGGCCTATCTGTGGCAGGTAAAAATGGCGCTGTCAGATTGAAGAAAGAGCGGGAACGCATGAGCGGCAGCACGATACTCAACCGGGAAGAACTCGACAAACTGGAACGCCGCGAGCTGCAGTTGACGGTGCTATCGGTGATCTTCGTGCTGGTTCTGGCCGGCGGTCTTGCCAGCTTCATGTATCCCCTGGTCTTCGTCCATCCCGAAGGCGGCAGGTGGACCATGCGGGTGGCGTTCTTCGGGTTCTGCGCGCTGACCCTGCTCTTTGTCGGCTACCTGCTGGAGCGGCAGCGCACCGTGCGCAAGTTGAAGCAGCACATCCTGGGCGAACTGGAACGTAACATCGCCCTCAAGCACCAGGCCAACATGGATCTTCTTGGCTCGATGCCCGATGCCAGCCAGTTTTGGGACCGGCTAACGATGGAATTCCGTCGTGCCAAGACCATGCAGAAAACGCTGTCGCTGGTACTACTGAAAGTGAACAAAGGAACCGGTAAAAATCCGGATATGGCCGCGGTCTGCAGCGCTACTGCAAAGGCGCTTTCGCGCCGCCTGCGGCCGACCGATTCGATTTTTCGTCTTTCCCCGGACGTTTTCAGCGTGGTGTTGCCGGAAACCGACGCCATGAACGGAAAGCGCGTCGCGGTTCGTTTACAGGAAGAGTTGCAGAATACCCGCTCCGCGTTTGGCGTGGTATTTGACCTGAATGTATACAACTATCCAGAAGACGTGGTCAGTTCGCACGAGATGGAAGACTTGGTGAAATCGCTGCTTCCGGAGCACCAAGGCTGGGACGCGGGCGTACCGGCGCTGGCTGAATAGCCAATCGAATTTTCTTCTGAATTCTTAACGTCGAAAGAGTTTTGCATCGCAAGCGGTATAGCCCAATGGAGTACCGGGTGTTCGCGAATCCATTGACCAGCGGCAGGAAGGCTCCGTAACATCAATCCATGCGGCTTTGGCGCACATCGTTGCGGTTGCTTGCTTTCGCGTCTGTGATGTTTGTATGCGCAGCCACGTCCAAATCCGCCGCCGGCAAGGCTTTTCTGGGGAACGCCACCGCAGCGAAACCGGCCGCAAACGAGACCGCGCAAGGGTCTGCGCGCCCGCAAAGCACTCCGCAACTGGTTCCGTTGCCGCTGTGGAGCCGCGACCGCCCGGCTCCAGCCTCTTTGCTTCCCGTGATTCCCGACGGCAGAACTCTGCTAATGGCCAGGGTGCAAGAAAAATTCGCCGCTGGCGAGCAGAATTTTAAGGCCGGCCACCTGGACGCGGCACGCCGTGACTTCAATGATGCCGTGGACTGGATGCTGGAGAGCGGTTACGACCCGAACGCAGACCCGCGGCTCAGTGAACTTTTCCGCAACGTCGTCGATTCTGTTTACACATACGAATTGCAGGCGTTCCGTGCCGGGGACGGTTTTCAGGAAACGCCGGCGGTCCCCGCTCCGATTGACGAAGTCGCGGAAATGACTTTCCCGGTCGATCCGCGCTTGAAGGACCGAGCTGAGCTAGCCGCGAAGAACACTTCGCATGACTTGCCGCTAACAGTGAATGATGAAGTGCTGTCGTTCCTGAATTTTTTCCAGACACCGCGCGGAAAGGCTATCGTCGAGACCGGCTTACGGCGTTCTGGCCGCTACCGGGACATGATTTCGCGCGTGCTGCGGGAAGAAGGTGTTCCGCAGGATTTGATCTACCTGGCTCAGGCGGAAAGCGCGTTTCAGCCGCTGGCGCTTTCGCGGGCTGGCGCACGTGGCATTTGGCAGTTTGTGCCCTGGCGCGGAAATGAGTATGGACTAAAGCGTTCCTGGTGGGTGGATGAGCGCCAAGACCCGGAAAAAGCCACGCGCGCCGCCGCGCAACACCTGCGCGATCTGTACGGTCTCTTTGGCGATTGGTATCTGGCCATGGCCGCCTACAATTGCGGCCCCGGGAACGTGCAGAAGGGCGTTGAGCGCACCGGCTATGCCGATTTCTGGGAGTTGTACCGTCGCAATGTGCTGCCGCGCGAGACCAAGAATTACGTGCCCATCATCCTGGCATTGACGCTGATCGCCAAGGACGCTGCGCACTACGGCGTGCAAACCGATCTTGACCAGCCTGTCCCCTCCGACGTTGTGAAACCCGGGAGGGCGATTGACCTGCGTCTGGTGGCTGAAACCATCGATGTGGACGCCGAGACTCTGCGTTCCCTGAATCCGTCGCTGCTGCGCATGGCTACGCCGGATGACCCGTTCTTCGAGCTGCATCTGCCGAAGGGCACGGCGCAGAGATTCTCCGCAGAAATTGCGGACATTCCACCGGAAAAGTGGGTCAGTTGGCGGCGGCATCGCGTCGAAGCGGGCGAGACGCTTACCTCGCTGGCCAAGAAATACCACGTGACCGCCCCGGCCATCGCGGCAGCCAACAGTCTGGGGCGTACCGACGTGCTTAGCCCGGGCGACAAGCTGATCATTCCGGCTTCGCAGCCGGCGGCCGAGGCCAAGAGCCGTCTGGTGCGCTACCGCGTCCGCAAGGGAGATACTCTGGGTGGCATCGCCGACCAGTTCAGCGTAAGCCCTGAGGAACTCCGGAAATGGAATGGGTTAAAGGCCGCGCGGGTCAGCCGGGGCATGGTTCTTCGCGTGTATACCATCGGCGGAGGCCCCGAAACAGTGCTGGTACACAAGCGAACGGCGACGAAAAAGAAGAGTTCCAGCGTCAACACGGCTTCAGCGGCAACACATCCTAAGAAAACCCCCTGAGGCCGGTCGCTGTGGTCTCGCGCTACTTGGTTCCACTACTCCTGAGGAATGCTGCGGATTTTCGGCTGGCCGGGCAAATTTCGCGTGTGCGCCCTTAGAATCCTTGACATTGCCCTCTGAATACGGTACGAAACCGAAAGTAGGCTGCAGGGCGAGCTGCAATTTTCGTGCGCGCCCGGCCCCGATACGTCGGGCTAGCTTCTCCCAGGGGAGGATGAAATGGATTTTGAGAAGGATCATTTCGACGATGAGACGGAGTTGTCTCCGCTGGAAGAAGAAGAAGCCGGCGACTCCGATGAAATCGTGGAAACCGAAGAGGAAGAACTGATCATCGCCGACGACGATGCCGACGAGGTAGCGGCGGCCAAGCCGGCCTCCAAGCCTGCGGCGAAGGCGGCGACGAAGGCAGCCGCAAAAAAGCCTGCGGCAAAGGCGGCTTTAAAGGCCAAGCCGAAAAAGGCGGCCAAGAAGCCTGCCAAGAAGGCCGCCAAGAAAAGCAAGCCGAAGAAGGCAGCCAAGAAAAAGAAGAAACGCTAACAAGATCCTGAGTCGTTGGGCTGGCCCGGACATTAAGTGTCCGGGCCAGTTCTGTTTATGAATCGGGCCACCGAAATGGCGCCGGGATTCCGCGCTCGATGCGTTCCAAATCGCCACGGACTTTTCCCGCCTCGGAATTGGCAACCATCTACTCTGGCCAACGGCATCCAGCTAGCCGAGCAAAAGGGTGTCTATGCCGATGACCTGGACACTGAAGTGGAGCGACTCTACCGGGAGCGGGTGGCACCAATCCGGAAGGAATCGAGGGTGGGCGCTCCAGGCAGCCGCGCCATGGTTCGCAATTATTGTTCGCAAGTCTGGCGTCAGGCGCAATCATGGAATCGCATCGAGAAAGCCGTGCGCGTCAGTGAATTTACTTTTCCCGGTGATCCGATGACACTGGATTACGGCTATCGCAAAAACGGAACGCGCGGCTTCGTGCGCACGCTCAGCGTGTCGCGAGCACCCGCGGACTGCAAGTTGTTTGCCTATACCGCCGATCGCATCGCCGGGCGCTTTCAGTCTGAGTTCACGGCGGTGGCGGATGTAGAACTTCAGCCGGAGCATAACGAGCGGCATCGCTTCGTTCGGGACACGCTGCGCGATGCAGCATCGAGTCTTTGGACATGAGTGCTTTCGCCGCATGGGAGCCGAAGCTGAAAGCACAGATGCAGTGACGAGCGACCAAAGATCGCAGAGGCCGTCTCTCTTATCTGATCGCTGATCTCTGATTTTCGCCCTACACCAGCGGCTCGGACCAATTCTCTAGGGTATCTTTTACTTTGTGCAGGAACTGGTGCGCCACGGCGCCGTCCACGACGCGATGGTCGTAGCTGAGCGTGACATAGCACATCGAACGGATGGCGATGGAATCGTTGATGACTACCGGGCGCTTTTCGATTGCGCCTAGTCCCAGAATACCGACGTTGGGCTGGCTGATTATGGGCAGTCCAAACAGTCCCCCAAATACTCCGGGATTGGTGATGGAAAATGTGCCTTCTTGAACTTCTTCCGGGCGCAGCTTCTTGGAACGTGCGCGCTCGGCCAGGTCATTCAGGGTTCGCTGGATGCCCAGGATATTTTTCTCGTCGGCGTTTTTTACTACCGGAACGATGAGCCCCCAGTCGAGAGCCACCGCGATGCCGACGTTGATTTCCTTGTGCAGCACCACGTTGGTTCCATCGAGTGACGCATTCAAGGTTGGAAACGCACGCAGGCCGCTCACCACCGCCTTCACGAAAAACGGCATGAAGGTCAGCTTGGTTTCGTAACGCTCTTCGAATTCGCCTTTGGATTTTGCACGTAATGCGGCCACTTTGCTCATGTCGATTTCGTCGACTGAGTACACGTGTGGAGAAACGTGCGTGGACGCCACCATATGCTCGGCAATTTTGGTGCGCATTACCGACAAAGGCTGAACTTCGTAATTGCCGAAGTATAGGCGTTCGCGCGGAACACCCAGTTGCAACGCCGGAACGTATTGCGTGCCGTGCGCTGCGGGGCCGCCCCCGCCGGCCAGAGCGGCCGGTGCCACGGGAGGCGGCGGCATTGCCGCAGGCCTCGAGGGTTGAGGTGGCGCCTCGGACGCCCGGCCAGGCTCAGCAAATGGCGACGGAACGCCGCCGCCTTCGCCACCAGCGATCACACTTTCGATGTCTTCTTTCGTGATGCGTCCGCCAGCACCGGTACCTGGAATGCCACCAAGGTCGATTCCATGTTCCTTGGCCATGCGGCGAACCAGAGGCGAGCTGTGAATTCGCGCGCCTTCTTTTGCTGGAGCCGATGCGCTTGGAGACGCTGCCGGAGGCGCGGCTTGTGGCGTCGGGACAGCAACTGGGCCCGGCCTTGTTGCGGGAGCCGGCGCCGCTGCAGCTGGCTTGGGTGCTTCGGCCTTGGGAACTTCTGCTGTTTTTGGGGCCGGTGCGGAAGCGACCGCTGCGCCGCCAGCACCGTCAATCGTCGCCACAATGGTGTTAATGGGAACGGTCTGCCCTTCTTTTACTTTTATTTCTTTCAAGACGCCGGCGGTTGGCGAGGGAATTTCCGCGTCCACCTTGTCGGTTGAGATTTCGAATAGCGGCTCGTCGCGTTCGACCTTGTCGCCCGGCTTTTTCAGCCACTTGGTGATTGTTCCTTCAAAAATGCTTTCGCCCATCTGGGGCATTACGACATCGGCTGCCATTTGAGTCTCCTGTAAATACCACAAGTTCTCTGGACTGTTATCAGTAATCAGTTTTCAGTAATCAGTCAAAACCCAGGTCAACGCCAGTTCCTCGGCCTTAATCATTTTAGTACTTTGCCAGCGTGCGCGCCGCGTGCAGCACTTTCTCCTTGTTAGGCAGAAAAAATTCTTCGAGCGATGGAGCGTAGGGCACCGGCGTATCGAGCGCCGTAACGCGCATGAGCGGACCATCGAGATCGCCGAATGCGCGTTCACAAAGTAGGGCGGCAATTTCTCCAGCGATGCCGCCGGTTTTGGTGTCTTCGTGCACCACCAGACACTTGTTGGTCTTTTTTATGGAATTGAGGATGGTTTCTTCATCGAGAGGCAGCAGCGTGCGCAGGTCGATCACTTCCGCTTCGATGCCTTCTTTGGCCAGATCGGCAGCGGCTTCGAGCGAAGTGTGCATCATGGCGGCGTAGGAAATAATGGTGAGGTGTTTGCCTTCACGGCGGACCACGGCTTTGCCGATAGGCACAGTGTAGTCTTCCGCGGGCAGCTCTTCCTTGATGCGGCGATAGAGAAACTTGTGCTCGAAAAAAAGCACCGGATTATTATCGCGCACCGCCGACTTCAACAGGCCCTTGGCATCGTAGGGCGTCGAGGGATAAATCACTTTCAGTCCCGGCGTGTGCACGAAATACATTTCGGGATTTGCGGAGTGAAATGGCCCGCCATGCACGCCGCCGCCGGACGGACCGCGAATGACGATCGGCGCAGGGGCGTTCCACAGGTAATGTCCCTTGGCGACGAAATTTGTAATTTGGTTAAACGCGCACACGATGAAATCGATGAACTGCATTTCGGCGATGGGACGCAGGCCGAGGTAGCTCATGCCGCACGCCGCGCCTATGATCGCCGATTCGCTGATGGGCGTATCGATCACGCGCTCCCAGCCGAACCGTTCTAGCAAGCCCTCGCTGGTCTTGAATGCTCCGCCGTAAACGCCGATGTCTTCCCCGATCAGCACTACTGCGGGGTCGCGTTCCATTTCTTCGTACATGGCTTGTCTGATGGCTTCGAGAAAAGTGACCTGCGTCGCAGCCGCGAGTGTGGGGTTCGTTTCTTTGGCCGCTGTAGCCATAGTTATCTCCGTGCCTTTCTGGCCGCGGGTTTCGCATGAACGACAGCGGACTTGGCTGATTTTTTGGGCGCTATCTTCTTTGCCGGTGTTTTGACCGGAGATTTGGCGGAAACTTTTGCCGCCACGTTCACCGGTACTTTAGCCGCAACCTTCGTTGGCTTGGCGTTCCTCGCCTCCATGGTTTTAGCCACCGCTTCCGGAACTTCCGTGTCTTTTGGTTTCTGGTCTGGGACGGCTTCGGCCTGGTCTTGGTGTTTTTGCGTATCGCCAAAATGAATGGGCGCGCTGCCGCCGCCGGAACCTTTTCCGCTGCCAAAACCTTTCACCGTCCACACAGCAGCCACGCTCGATTTCGGCGGCGTGACTTCTGCAATGGGCCGCTGCCATTTCGGGGCAACCTTGTGGCAATCATCGCCGGTGCAATAGACGCCTTGGGCGGCAAATTCCGCCGGAGGCATCGGAGAATTTTCCGCGAAGTCGCGCTCTGCTGACAGCAACTTCTCAATCTTGTCTTCGATTTCTTTCTTGCCTTTGTCGTCCAGCAAATTTTCGCTGGTCAGGAATTTTTCATACAGCGTAATGGGATCGCGCGCTTCCCAGTAGGCGCGCATTTCTTTGGGAACATATTCCGCTGGGTCGTGCTGCGCGTGGCCGAGGCGGCGAAACGTTTTCACTTCGATCAAAATTGGTCCGTCGCCGTTGCGCGCACGATCCACGGCTTCTTTTGCCGTGCTGTACACCGCAACCACGTCGTTTCCATCTACCGTGTAGCTGGAAATGCCGTAAGCTTTGGCGCGGTCCGCCAGATTCTCGAGCGGAACCTGGCGCTTGACGGGAGTCGAATAGGCCCACTGATTATTTTCGAGCACCAGCACAAACGGAGCTTTCTGTACCGCAGCGAAATTCAGTCCCTCGTGAAAAACGCCAGTGGAGCTGCCCCCATCGCCGATCCAGGTCATGGCCACAATTTTCTGGCCGAGGTAACGACCGGCCATGGCGACGCCAGTCATCACTGGAATTAAATCGCCGAGCATGGAAATCGGCGAAACGATATGCAGATTTTCCAGGTCGCCGAAGTGACTGGTGCCGTCTTTGCCCTTGGTCGGCGAATCGTATTTGGCCATATGCTGCATGAAGATGTCGCGCGGCGGCACGCCCTTTACGAGCAGCGCTCCGATATTGCGGATCATCGGCGCCAGCCAATCCTTTTTCTCGAGAGCATAAGCGGTGCCGACAGAAACTGCTTCCTGACCTAAGCTCGAATACAGTCCACCGACAATTTTGTTTTGGCGGAAGAGCTTCACCATCATGTCTTCGACGGCGCGGTTCAGCCGCATGAAGTAGTACAGGTCCAGATATTGCTGCCGCGTCAGTCCCTCAGTCATTCGCGCTCCCAAGACTTGTGCTGGGCCAGTGCAAACCAGCGAGTCTTACGCCGAAACCGACAAAGCCGGTTCGAACGCTGCTAGCTTCGCGAAAAGTCCGGCGGGTTCCTCGCTTCGAACCGTCAATCCAAAAACCTCGCATACCTGTTTCACAAGCAGTGGCCGAATTTCTTCCAGCGAAACTCGCCGACCAAGCAGCTTCTCCAGCGAGGTTGCTTTGCGGTCAGCAATTCCGCACGGCACGATCAATTCGAAGTAGCGCAGATCTGTGGCGACGTTGTACGCAAATCCATGTGAGGTCACCCAGCGGCTGATGTGAACTCCGATCGCGGCGAGCTTTTCAGCTTGTTGATCCGTCATTCCGAGCGCAAGCGAGGAATCTCTCTTCGATCGGTCCGCAACCTGGTCTGCATCTACCCAGATTCCCGTTTTGCCCGGCTCGCGACGCGCTGCAATTCCCAAGTCTGCGGTTGCGCGAATCATGGCTTCTTCCAGGGTGCGAACGTACCAGACTACATCGCGACGAATTGCGCCCAGATTCAGAATCGGATAGCCCACAATCTGTCCCGGCCCGTGATAGGTAATATCGCCGCCGCGCGAGGTTTCAAAAAACTCGACGCCTTTCTGGCGCAGGACACTTTCGCCGGCCAGCAAATTCGCTCGATTACCGCTCCGCCCCAACGTGATTACATGCGGATGCTCGCAGAACAGCAGCACATCCTCGATCGCTCCGGCCTTGCGCGCCGCCACGACGCGCTTCTGCAGCTCCCACGCTTCGGCGTAAGCAATCAGACCAAGATCGACGATCGAGCAAGCATTCATGATTCAGACGTTAATTTGCAAACCGCGGACAGACGCAAAGGCATCCCCCATCGCCTCCCACACAGTTGGATGCGCGTGGACCATAATCATCAAATCGTCGATGGTGCCTTCAAGATTCAGCACTGCTGCAGCCTCGGCCAGAATTTCCGTGGCCAGCGGGCCGATAATGTGAATGCCCAGAACCTCGCCATACTTTTCGTCGCTGACAACTTTGATAAAGCCGCCGTGATTGCCAAGGATGGTGGCTTTGCTGTTTCCGACAAAAGGAAACTTGCCAACTTTCACGGCGTGCCCAGTGTCTTTGGCTTGTTTTTCTGTGAGTCCGATGGAGCCAATCTGCGGCTCGCAGTATGTCGCATTGGGAATGCGGTCCTTGCGAATCTGCTGCGTCGGTTTCCCGGCAATGTGGGTTACAGCGATAATCCCTTCCATCATCGCGGCGTGGGCCAGCTGCGGCATTCCGGCCACGATATCGCCAATCGCGTACAAACCTTTTTCCTCCGTCTCCATATTCTGGCCAACGTGCACGAAACCGCGTTCCAGTTTCGCTTTCGATTTTTCCAGTCCGCAATTTTCCGTTAACGGCTTGCGTCCCACAGCCAGCAAGAGTTTTTCCGCCTGCAGAGTCTGCTTCTTTCCGTCCTTGTCGGTGAAGGACACGGTCACGCCTTTGCCGTCCTTCTTGACGCTCTCCACTTTGCAGCCGGTCTGGATCTGAATATTTTTCTTGCGGAATGATTTGTCGAGCTCGGCGGAAATTTCTTCGTCCTCTACCGGCACTACGCGCGGCAATGCCTCGAGAACCGTTACTTGCGTGCCGAACGAGTTGTAAATGGACGCAAACTCGACGCCGACCGCGCCAGCTCCAACCACGATCAAAGTTTTCGGTATTGTAGGTAATTCCAGAATGGAGCGGTTGGTCAAAATCTGTTTATGGTCTGGCTCGATTCCGGGAAGCGAACGGGCTTCACTGCCACTGACCATTAAAATGTTGGACGCTTCAATCGTGGATTTTTTGCCGTCCTTTTCGACACTGATCTTGCCGGGACCTTCATAGCGTCCCCAACCCTGCACAAATTCCACTTTGTTTTTCTTAAACAGAAACTCGATTCCCTTGGCGTGCTTCTTGACGATTTTGTCTTTGCGGGCCATCACGTTGGCCCAATTTACTTTCAATCCGCTCACTTCAAATCCCAGTTCCGCGCCATTCTTGAAATGGTCGTAAATATCGGCATGGTGCAGCAGGACTTTGGTGGGAATACATCCGACGTGCAGGCAGGTGCCACCCAGAAACGGGTCTTTCTCGACGACTACAGTCTTCAACCCGAGTTCGCCAGCGCGAATCGCGGCCACATAGCCGCCGGGCCCGCTACCGATAATCGCTACGTCGTACTTTGCCACACGCCCTCACTTTCCACGTTCCGACTTGCAGGTGCCCGCATGGGCCGACGGATTTCGGCGATGCCAAGTGCCAGCCAAAATGCGGCGGCACAGCAATTGTTGCGGCGAATCGTTTCTTCGCGAAGGCCCGGCACGAAGAGGCTAACAGACGGGATTAACGGCCAGCCCGACAAACCAGAAATTTTAGCAGCGGCTGCGGCTTGCCGCAACTTGGTGCTCTACCGGCGGCAAAACCCGGCAGTATCAGCGATATCGCAGGTACCAAGGTACTGGCGGCGGGTACCCCCGGAAATGAACCCTGCGGTCTAGTGACGGTGTCGAGCTACAAACGCATACTTCTTACTGTCAAGGGTGGCTGACACGGTAATAAGCGCCAGCCGCAAAAGCGGAGACAAACGTGGTCATTGCAAGTCTGGTTCTCTGCATGATTCTGATTCTTCTGAGCGCCGCGGGAAACGATACCCGGCAGAGAGCTGTCGCCAAGCGCCCTAGAAATTGATCTTCAGGCTGTTTCCCTCCGACCCCCACGCCCGAGCCGCCGGCTCCCCCACCGGCGGCTCACTTTTTTGGCTGGTGTCCTACAAACAGGCGACGTACTTCTTCCGCGCAATTGAAGAGTCCCACGTCACACGGAGCGGACTTAAAAAGTTGAGATACTTCGGCTCTCCTTGGCGGAGAGCCTCAGAATGACGACGTAGGGTGGGCGTCAGCGTTCGAGGACGTCTTTGTAGACATTGAGAGCGACCTTTTTGGGTTGGCGATCCAGATTGAAGATTGCGGAGCGAGTGGAATTGCCTGCTAGCGCAAGTTGGCCGAGCCGTACCCAGCCTTGTCCAAAGTCAGCGAACACCGGCACGAACATCGCGAAATTCTGATCCACTTCGCTTTGCGTAATTTCGACGTGAACTTTGACGTTGCCTTTGTCTCCTGGCTGCACGTCATATTTGAAGTGATACCGGGGCACCTGGGTGCCATAGACCCATTCATCGAAGAACCAATCCAGCCGCCCGTTCTGCTGCAGATCCAGTTTCTTCGGCATGTGCTTCTCGACGACGGCCTTAAATGACTCGGTGGAAGCGTTGGAATCGTGGTGACTTTCCATAAAGTCATGCATCATGTCGATGAAAGCCTGGTCGCGATTGCCTTCCGGGGCCTGGTCGGCATACATCAATGAGCGCAGCATCAGCAGTACGTAGGCGCCTTTCGAATAGGTGACGCCCTGATACGCCTGTTCGCTGCGCGGAGATATCAGACGTAATCACAGCCACAGCGGCCCAGCGTCGTTTGGCGAAACGCCAAAGTCATTCTTTTCCAGGATGCGGACACGCTGGCGTTCCCAGAAATCGAGATAATCCTTCTGCCATTTCGGCCCCACGGCTTGTTGCAGAAACAGTCCAGCGGCAAATTCTGCAAATCCTTCCGAGAGCCACTGATCATGATAAGACGCCCAGCCCACGCTGTGGCCGAACCACTGGTGCGCCACTTCGTGCGGCGTGACCTCCTGAACGAAGCCGGTAAACTTTGCGTTGATCTGGCCGAACAGCATCCAGCGCTGGGTGGAGTCGATGTAGGCCGAAATGGGCAAGTACACCAGATTGGGCCATGATTGCCCAAAACTGAAGTTCGGCTGTTCGGTAATTTCGATGTTTTCATAAGGCGCCCGGCCGAAGTACACGGTGCACACCTGCATTTGCGCCCGTGCCTGATGCAAAGCGTATTTGGTCATTGAGATGGGCGACATCGCAGAAAGCGCGTTCGCCTGCATATTAGAGGCCGGCGCGTTACCCGAAAAAGAACCATCAAACTGCTTCAGATTGCTCGGCAACTCCGAAAGGTAATATCCGGAAATGTTGTAGTGGGTGATGGTATCGGGCAACTGGATTTTTGTGTACTTGCCGTAGTTGAACCCCGCTACCGCCACCGGTACTGGAGTGACCCAGCGAGTAACCGCGAAGCCGGCCTCGGTGGATTCTCCCACCAGCTTGCCAACGCTGATGACCACGTTCGAGCGTGGCACCTTGAATGTCAGATCGTACAGTACCTTTTCGCCAAATCCGTTCAGGTTGGGATACCAGGATTCGCGCGCGCCCACGTAGTAACTTCCGCTGCCCGCGTCGTATAGAACCTTGTCGCCAACGTATTCAACACTGATCGAATGTTCCTTGCCGATCTCCGGCGCTTCGTCAAGCACGGCGTAAAACGAACCGTCTTCCTTCCTGCTTTCCTGGATGAAGTGCAATTCCTTGCCATTTTCATCGCTTACTCGCGTTACGCGCAATGTGGGGAGCAGCGCAAATTTCATTACGCGTTCGCCGGAGACCAGCGGTGCAAATGTGATGGTGGCCCGGCTGTATAGGTGGTTGTTCTTGGCGATGACCGTTTCGATGTTGTAGCGGCGCGTGGCGAATAGCCGCCGGTCCTCGCGCGAATCCGCAGTTTGCGCTTTCAGCTCCGTTGCCAAGTGCTCGGAGTACCAGACGCCGTCCTCCATCCCTCCACCGCTGAAGTTGATCAGAGCTACTTCTTCCGGCGAATCCATTTGCGGGATTGCTCCGACACGCGAGCGCACGAAAAACCGCAGGTCCTTGTGGGTCGCGCCAACCATGTAGGCATTGAAGAACGGGGGATGTTTCGGATTGTAAATCGCGGCGAGCACGTCGGCATCCACGTTATCAATGCTTTCCTGCTCGAAAATTCCCTGCGTGAGTCCTTCCGGAAATTCGTGACGGTGCCGTACCTTGTTCTTCCAATGCTGCAGGGCGTCGACGGCTTCGCGGGGCGTGTCCACTTTAGGGCCAAACGCCGCAGCGACTTTCGGATACAAGCCAGGAGTCAAGCGAAAGACGACTTCGCTGAAATCTTCCTCGGCGGTCGGTTTACCACTGCGCCGGATCATCTCCTGAGTGTCAACGTGGATGAGGGGCTTGAGGGTAAAGTGACCTTGGCCGACGAAAACGGCGCCAGTTTGAAAATTGTTTACGGCGTTCAAGAGAGTGATGGTCCCAGAGTTCAACTCGAAAGTGCCCACGTCCAGGCTTAGCGTGAACTTTTCGCAGTGGTAGGTATTGCCCAGGCCGTCGTCACGGAGTTGCCGGTACGCTGGGTCCGAATTCCCGAAGCCGGTACTTTTTTCCGTTACGTTGACGCTGGTCTGCTGTGTGGCGATCGTGAGTTTGAGTTCGATATTCGCAGTGTCGTGCAGGTCAACCGGGGTAATCAGTTCTTCGAAACCTTCTTTCGCCACCCGGACGGAGTATTTTCCGGCCATCAGATTGGGCGCGGAAAACCTGCCCGACTCATCCGACACCAGGATGATCGGTTGGGAAACCCCGTTGCCCGTAATTTCGATACGCGCATTGACGACCACTGCCCCGGAAGGGTCTTTGACCGTGCCGGAGATGGTGTCGGCCTGAAGGCCAGATGCAAAGGCTAGGCAAATTATTGCAAGGATCGACAGATAAAGAGGTTGGCTTTTCTTAGGAATCAGTAACAAATGCGACGCAACGAAAGTGAGCGGTCCGGACTGAAGTCGAGTCATTGAGTCCCCAGATAGGCCCCTGCCTGTTTTCCTAATGCCCGCCACCGACGTAACAGCGTTGAACGTTAAAAGCAATAGACTTAAACAAATGATAATAGCCTTAGTGAAACCGGTTTGCCAGCATTTTTGTCACCCATGCTTCATAGTTGATGGCAACCCGGCGGGCGGGCCGGCGTCTAACGCTAGCGACTGGCACAGCAGCGTGAGTGGAGGTAAGTATGGGCTTAGTTCAGAGAATTGGGAGTGTGTTTCTGGCGGCCATCTTGCTGTTCGAAGCGCCCAGTTCGCTCAATTCAGTCTGGGCCGCCGATGACGCGGATCAAAAAGGCGCGCCTCCGGCACTGACGATCTATAACCAACAATTCGCGGTAGTGCGGCAAAAGCTGCCGCTCGATTTGCACTCGGGTGTAAATCACGTGCAGGTCACCGATATCACGGCTCATCTTGAGCCTGATTCGGTGCTCCTGCGTCCGCTGGACAACGCCCGTCGGGTTCAGATCCTCGAGCAGAATTACCGCAATGATCCGGTGACGCAGCAATTGCTGCTTTCCTTATACGAGGGCAAGACAATCGATTTCGTGGTGAACGACAAGGACGGCGGGACGCATACGGTGTCCGGCAAAATCATTCGCAGCGGCTACGTGCCCCACTACAATGCCTTGCAAGTCTACGGCCAAGAGTATTACGCCCAGCAGGCTGCAATGGCTCAAGGCACCGAGCAACCGGTGATCGAGGTAAACGGAAAGCTGCAATTCTCCTTGCCAGGTCAGCCGGTATTCCCTGCTCTGGCCGACGACACCATTCTCAAGCCGACACTCTCGTGGGAGCTGCTGGCGGACAAGCAGGGAGCTGCGCCGACCGAGTTCAGCTACGTCACCGGCGGCATGAATTGGCAAGCGAGTTACAACGTCGTAGCACCACCGAAATCCAATGTGCTGGAACTGGCCGGCTGGGTCACCCTGGATAATCAAAGTGGTAAAACGTTCCGCGACGCCCACATCAAACTGATGGCAGGTGACGTGAACAAAGTCCAGCCACAAGGATTTAACCGCATGCAAGGATACGCCTCCGCAGGAGCGGCTGTAGTACAATTCGGCCCGCCGGTAACGGAAAAAACTTTCGACGAGTATCACCTCTACACTCTCGAGCACGCCACCACTCTGCACGACCGCGAAACTAAGCAAGTGGAAATGGTCCGGGCCGCCGGCATACAATCCAAGGCCGTATACGTCTACGACGGGCTCAAAATCGACCCGAACTACCAAAACTGGCCACTGGAGACCATTCGCCAGCAGGAAAGCTACGGCACCCTTTCCAATCCCAAAGTTTGGGTCATGCAGGAGCTCAAGAACAGCGCCGACAACCATCTCGGTATGCCGCTTCCGATGGGCCGCGTGCGATTCTATCGGCGTGATGAAGACGGGCAACTCGAGTTCACCGGCGAAAATAACATCGATCACACGCCGAAGGACGAGACACTTCGCCTTTATACTGGAAATGCGTTTGACATCACGGGAGAGCGCAGCCGCACTGATTACCGGGCGGATTTCAATGCCCGCTGGCTCGACGAATCATTCGAAATAAAGTTGCGAAATCACAAGACCGAAGGCATTGAGGTACGCGTCGTCGAGCATCTTTACCGCTGGACGAATTGGGACATCCTGAAGAATTCTGAGGGGTTTAAAAAACTGGACAGCAAGACGGCAGAGTTCCTCGTGCAGATCCCGGCCGGCGGCGAAAAAACGGTAGCGTACAGGGTCCACTACAGTTGGTGAGATGAGCATAACGGCTAGGGTTTGACGGTGATGTTTTGGTCTGGAAAATAAAAAAGGGGGCCGGTGCAAGCCCCCTTCGTCAACTGACCCCCCAAAACCAGAACACAGTCGAGGTTGTGTTCCGGCCACCCCGGGAAGCCAATATTTTTATTTGCAGGAGTAGAATGCAAGTCGCGTGCCAGCCTCAGGGTTATCTGCAGTTCGAATTCATACGATTGAAACGATAGGAGTTAGCCAAAGGGAACCATCTAGGGACTCGAGGGGAACACCTAAATCCTACAAAATCTCACAGATGGCATCGTCCAGCTCTCCATTCTTTGGGAGAAGGGGCCGAACGCAAGGAATCACGTCACGTAGACTTTGTTTCAAATTCCAATCGTCGTGCGAATCGCCGACGCAATCGATTCGCTGAACCGTTCGACGTCTGCTGCGTGCTCGGCTTCGACCATTACCCGCGCCAAAGCTTCCGTGCCAGAGTAACGCAATACGATCCGTCCGTTGCTGCCAAGGGCTGACTCGGCTTCACGCAACGCTTTTGCAACTTCAGGTACATTTTCCAGCGGCGGCTTACTCTTTACCTTCACGTTTACAATCGTTTGTGGATAGTCCTTGAGGCCTGCGACCAGCGTATCGAGGCTTCCCCGCATGGCTACCAGCGACGCAACTTTTACCGCCGTCAGCAAACCATCGCCTGCGGGAGAATCGTCCAGAAAAATAATGTGCCCGGACTGTTCCCCGCCCAGCGCATTGCCGCTCTTGAGCATCTCTTGCAACACATACCGGTCGCCGACATTAGTGCGCGCCATGGCGATATTTTCGTCGGCGAGTACGCGCTCCAGCCCCAGATTGGACATCGAGGTGGCCACCACGCGATTTCCCGGCAGCTTCCCCGTGCTTTTCAAAAAACGCGCCGCGGCCAGCAAAACACCGTCGCCGTTGATAATCTTTCCGCTTGTGGAAACAAACAACGCACGGTCCGCATCGCCGTCGAACGCCACGCCCAGGGCGGCTTCTTCAACTGGTACTCGATGCTGCAATTTTTCCAAATGCAGCGAACCACATCCTGCGTTGATATTTCTCCCGTCCGGCTCGGTTCCAATCGTTACCACGTCGCAACCCAGGGACCGAAATAACTCCGGTCCCAGCCGGTAAGCCGCGCCGTTTGCGCAATCCAGCACCACTCGCAAGCCTTGCAAATTTGCGCCGGTTAGCACCCGGCCACGCAGAAAATCGAGATACTGTGAATGCGGCGATTCATCGGTGGCCAGCGGTGCCGGCGCAGGCTTTGCCGCCTCCGACAAGAATCCTGGAATTTCGGATTCGATTTCTTCTTCCACGGCATCCGGAAATTTCATTCCGGCGTGTGAAAAAAGTTTGACTCCGTTGTCCGGAAACGGATTGTGCGAAGCGGAGATGACAACGCCAGCGTCAAAATCATTCTGGCGAACCAGGCATGCCACTCCAGGCGTCGTCAAAACGCCAGCGAAAGTCACTGCCACGTCCGACTGTTGCAAGCCAGCCGCGAGAATGGCCGCAATGTGCGGCCCCGATTCTCGCGTGTCCATTGCGATCAGCGCGTGCGGCGCCGCGTGTTTTTTGTGAAGGAACGCTCCAACCGCCCGGCCGACTGCGTGTAGCGTCGCGTCATCCAGGGGCGGCGTTCCCGGGACACCACGAATGCCGTCGGTGCCGAAAAATTGTTTGGCCATAGAGGAATAAGTTGTACTTGCAAAGCTTGCGTTGTTATCGGCTGCGGCTGGAATAGCACGGCCTGAGAAAAGTTTAGCACAAGGGGTTTCTGCTTCCGGTGCAACAAACCGCTGTTAGCATGGAGAAACATTACAGCTCCCCGTAAATTCGCGGCTCGGATGATGTGATACCTTGATGTCTGGAAATGACGGAGACGCGCCTGCCCGTAACTGAAACACCGCGTGAGAAGGAATACGCGCGCCTGATCGGCTCGACCTTCAGCTTACGCGTGATTGCCGCCGCTATTATTTTGCTTTTCGCGTACTACGCGCAAGGCGTGGTCATCACGTTGGTGCTGTCAATTCTTCTGGCGTATTGCCTCGATCCAGTCGTCGAATTTCTGGAACGCTGGCATATTCCACGCACTATCGGCTCCATGGTCATGGTGCTTCTGCTATGTGCGGTGATCGGCGCGGTAGGCTATGGGCTGTGGTCCCGCGCGTCGGATTTTGCCGAAAGCTGGCCGAAATATAGCGGCGTGCTGCGTCACGCCGCCAATTCCGTGGAAGCTAAGATCAGCGGCATCGAGCATGGCGTCGATGGCACATCGCCACCACAGAGTACGCAGGCGGCGCCGCAATTCGAACCGCCGCGTGATAGCGGAATTGTGCGCAACCTGATTATTCGCAGTATTGGATCGCTGTATGCGCTGTTTCTTGAAGTGACATTCGTTCCATTCCTGGTTTTCTTCATGTTGGCTGGAAAACGCGAAGCCTGGCACGGCACGCTGCAACTTTTTCCTGCTTCGCGACGCACGCAAGTGAAAGAAATGCTGGACGACTTGCGCATCGTCCTTCGCGACTATGTGCTGTGGATGAGCGTGGTCACCTTGATGGTGATCACATTCAGCAGCCTGTTTTTCTGGGTGCTGGGTCTCGATTATCCGATCCTGCTTGGCATTGTCTCCGGCGTCTTGAATATGGTGCCGTACATCGGCGCGGTCATGGCGTGGCTACCGGCATTCATGCTGGCGCTCACCAAGTGGCAAACCATCGGTTGGTTCTTTTTGATTGCTGGCGTACTAACAGGCATCCACATCTTCGCGCTGAATTTGATCGCGCCGCAGTTGGTCGGGAGGCGGCTGCGCTTAAACGCCGTCGCGATCACTGTGTCATTGCTCTTCTGGGGATGGGTGTGGGGCGGCATGGGACTGCTGCTCGCGATTCCAATTACCGCCACGCTGCGAGTCGTCTGCGATCACAGCGAAGCTTGCAAGCCAATAGGACGCTGGCTCAGTGCCTAGCACTGCCTCGCGCCACGGATTGCTCAATAGCGTTCAACGATCGAAGAGAGATTCCTGCGCTCGGAATGACGGAATCTGCGAGTGGAATCGCCATATGAGTCAGCTACGACTGCGTCATGGCTTGGTCGCGCCGTCCCTCGATGCGTTTGGCACTGCTTCGGGCGACCTCAAGAAGCGCACCAACTGCCAGCGTTGCGGCTCCGGCAACTTGGACCACGCAGGCATTTTCTTTCTCACCACGCCGTTCGTCAGCAACCAGAACAGCGTTCCAGGAGTAGCGTTCTGCACGTCCGAAACTCGCAGGCTGGGACCTTTCCTGCCGCCCTTCGCGTCGTCACCGTGACATTCCGAGCAGTGATCCGCAAATAGCAATTTTCCGGCGGCAACCGCTTCCGGATCATTTTCCATCGGATTAGGACGGTTTACCGCTTTATCAGGCGCTTTTCGAAGCTCGGCGTAAGTATCTCCGCCCAGGTGGAATTGCATACTATTGAGTCCGGGCCGCGTGGAAACGCTGTTCGCGGACAATTGCGAAATCGCAAGCAACATTGCGCAAACCAAAAGCGCCCCGATCGCCGGCTTCATGATTTCGCTCCAAACAGACGTCGCAGCAACTGGTCGAGTCCCTTGATCTCGCGGGAAAGTCCCCAGCGCAGCAGGAATTTGTGACTGTTGTCATTCAGTCCGAAGCCGGGCGAAACACGCAGCGTCCATCCGCTCGGCAGGTTCCACCCGGCAACCGGTGCAAGATAATGCGAGGTTTCTCGCAGTCCGAAGCTGTGGCGGTCGCCCAACCCGCCGTACATTTCCGCGCCGACAATGAAATTCTGCCGGCAGAAAGTGCACCGTGTCGCGGAGCCTTTCAAGGCCAGCGGCCGGCTTGCCGCCAGCGCATAGCCGAATTCCCACGGCTCGTTGGATAAATTTTTCTCGGCAATGATATTTTCAGAGAAATTCCAGCCTTTGCTGTTGCTGGAAAGAATCAGCTTCAGTTCCATTTCGCGTTTATGCTCCTGCCGGGCTTCCGCATTTGACGTCAGATAATCCAATTCCGCGTCGTGGCCAACCACTTCCTTTAGCGTTTTGTCGGTTCCGTTGCTGTCTTCGTATTCGGCGTAGAGCACCGGATTAATCCAGTGCTCGTGCTTCAGGACGCGAAAGCGGTTTTCCCACTTGAATCCGGAGTACACCGTGCTGTCGTGAAACGTGGTCTGCGCATCAAGGTAGAATTCGGTGGTCCACCAGGCATTCACGCCGTACTCAAACTCGGTCCAGTAGGAGTGGAAATCCTTTCCGGCGCGCTGTGTGCCAAACGTGGAGAAGTATTCGACCTCGAGGTTTCCCGGCTCCTCAAGATTGTGGTCGTATGCGACAAAGTATGGATTCTCCTGAGCTGCCACGGACCCGGAAAAGGCCAGCGAAGGTAGCACGAGTGCCAGGACCAGGGTCAAACGAACGTAGATCAAGCCAATCTCCTTGCAAGTGAGTTGCAGAACACAAATAAGACTAACTTAGTCCTATATCAGTTGCAAGTGACTTGCATATACTTTGCGGCCCGTTTTCTTAGCATTTGACTCTAACCGCCTTGGGGCGCGATTCTGTTCAGCATTGGGAGCTGGGAGGCGGCGATGAACCGGGATGCTGTGATTCTTCAACTGTTTGAAGAGGCGTTCGAGCGGAAAACCTGGCACGGGCCCAATCTGTGGCAATCGTTGAAGGGAGTCACGGCAAAACAGGCGGCTTGGCGACCTGGGCCTGATCGCCACAACATTTGGGAGGAGGCGCTGCACGCCGCTTACTGGAAATACGCCGTCCGGCGTCGCTTACAAGGGGGCAAGCGGGGAGCATTCGCGATCAAGGGGAGCAACTTCTTTCTCCGTCCGCGACCTAACGACTCAACTGAAGCCGCATGGAAGGCCGATAAGGCAATCCTGCGCAAGCAGCACGTAGCGCTGCGCGCAGCCATCAAACACACCTTAGCGAGACCCGTTTCAGGGAAAGTGCTTCGCATGCTCTGGGGAGTGGCTTTCCACGATGTATATCACGCGGGACAAGTCCGGCTTCTACGGCGGCTAACGGAAACGTAAGAAAAAATCTGGTTTCACGAATTACTGCGGCTGCGGGCGCACAAAGCCGTGCAGCCTATGCAAAGTATCAGTAAGTTTCACGGATTCCTGAAACATGCGAATGGCGGCAACGCCTGCGGCTCCGGCCTGAAGACAACTCACGGCATTTTCCGCGGACATGCCCCCAATGGCGATCACCGGAATCGCTACCGCACGGCAAATGGCCGCCAGGCGATCAATTCCCTGCGGGGGCCCGTAATTGGCTTTGGAAGGCGTGTTGAAAATCGGGCTAAAGTAAATATAGTCCGCGCCGGCTCGCGCAGCGCCGAGCGAGGCTCCCAGCGAATGGCAGGAAACTCCGATAAGAAAATCAGGTTTTTCGCTGCCAGAAGAAAAGAATTCATCTCTTAACCGGCAAGCATCAGAAACTGGAATTCCGTTTTCGCTGAGGTGGACTCCCCCGGCACCGCAGGCCAGCGCCACATCCAGCCGGTCATTCACGAAGATCCGACACGAACTTCCGACGAGCGCAATCCGGCGTAGCGACTCAACTACAAGCTCTTCCCATTCCTTGCCGGAAAAGTCCTTTTCGCGCAACTGGATCCAATCGACGCCTGCTGCCGCAGCGCGTTCGACACTGTCGAACAGCAACTGGTGCGCATCGGTAGAGGTAGAAAGCGGCAGGCTGCGGCGGTCCGTTACGTAGCAGAGTATCGGCCGCTCCGATTTAGCGAGGAGTGACACGCGGAGCTTCCGGGCGCGACTGTAACAAACCCAAGGCCACAAAAATATCCAGGACTCCGAGGCCGCTGATCAAGCCCCGAACGGAAGGATGCAACGCGAATGACATAAAGGAGGGAAAGTGTATAAGGAAATAGTTCCGTTCCCAGAAATTCGACCACGGCAGATACAGCAGCAGCGCTCCCATTTCAAAGCACAGCACGATTATCATCGCCCGCAAGACTTTATTCATGAATGCCGGAAGACCTGGAGACGCTCGCGATCAGCGCGTGGTTTTCTGAAGAGCAGCGATGCGATCCGCTACGCCGCGGTAATCGATATTCACCGCGTAGACCTGAGAAAAACTCTTCAGCGCCGCATCCAGGTCGTTTGCCGATTCCTGGGCGACTCCTAAATCATACCGCAAGGCCAATGTACTTTCTGCGTCCACACCCGGAGTACGCAGCGCGCGCTCGTACCAGATTGCGGCGATCGAGGGCTGTCCTTTTTCCATGAAAGCCAAACCCAGCAGGGTGCAGCATTGCATGGCGTAGCGAAATGCTTTGCCCTTTTCGTTGGCCTTGGCGACTTTCTGAAATTCGCTGATGGCCTCTTCCAGCAAACCCATTTCGCGAAACGCGATGCCCAGGTTGTAATGTGTCTCCAGGTCTTCGTCTTCCGCTCCCATTTCGCCGATTTCCGCCCGGAAATCGTCAAATACCTCTTTCAGATGATCCTGTTCAGCGGGCGATGCCGGAGCTTCTGCTTTGGCCGCAGCGATCGGCGCATTTTCCTTTGCCGCTGGCTCCGAGAACGACGGCGTCAATTCCCCAATGCCCAGCTGATCGATTTCGTTTGCCAGGTCGGCAAGGAACTGGTCCGACGCCAAAACTTGCGAACCGCTGGGAGCAGCATGTTTTGGCGGCCCTGCACCAGCGGTTGGGGTGGATTCCGGCTGTTCTGGTTCCGGTTCGGGCGAAAGGATGAGTTCGTATTCCTGGTCTAGTTCAATTTCCTCTGGAGCCGCCGCTTGCGGCGTGACGGGCTGAGTCGCTGGAATTTCCGGCTTCGACAGCAATTCTTCCTTGCCGCCTTCCTGCACGGGAATGAGCTCTATCGTTTCTTCGGCTGCGTCTGAGGACGATTCCAGAGCAGGTACCTGGGCCATTTCGGTGGGCGCTTGTTCGGCCACTGGATTCTCGACCGGAATTTGGAACTCGGAAACCGTAAATTCTTCTGGAGCGGCTGACGCCAGCGTCTGGCTTGCCGGCGCAACTTCTTTGACGTTGGTTACTGCAGCAGACGGTATCGGCGGCACAGGAGCAGGCGCGTCGTTAGCCGCAGCTTGTTCGAGAAGGGAAGCCCACTCATCGGACAAATCCACTTCGTGTACCGGCTTGCTTGGTTCTGGCTTGGGTGGCGGCGGCACTCCCGATGAGACTGGCGCTTGCGCCATTTCCTCGACGGGAATGGGAAGCTCGTCCCGAGTCTCTTTGTCGGCTGCGGAAGACGCCGCAACGCTCGCCGCGGGAGCGGAAGGATTCGCGGCTGCAGCTATCTCTTCATCGGAAAGGCCCGCAGCGCGCTGGAACCTGCGGCGCAGTTCGCCGAATCGCTCGGCTCCAGCCGCGTCTCCTCGTTCTTTGTGAATTTCTTCCAGCCGCGCGGCAAGTTCCGCGGTTCGCCGGTCGTCACCTGCTCCCAGCACAAAATCCAGAAGCTTCTCGAGTGTTGGGGTGTGATTCGGCGTACGGCGGAGAATCGCTTCCAACAACCCGATGGCCTTCTGCGTCAGGCCGTAACTTGCGAAAAGATCGACGTCGGTAAGCGATTGCGCAATGAATTTCTGGGTTTCTTCGTCCAGTTGCGCTTCCACGATCGCCGCAGCCGCTACTCGGTCTTCCGGAGCCGTGTCAATTTCCGGCCGCAGTTTAGGTGCTTCCGGCTGCGGGATCTCCGCTTGCAGTGTTTCTTGTACCGGTTCCGGTTCGTCCTCCGGCGCCGGCAAACCCATACGCCGCAAAACGTCATTTAGTTTCCGCTTACTGGAATCGCTTTCCGGCTGGCGATCCACCAATTGTTCGAAGATCTCTTTCGCACGCGCGAGCTGGTTTGCGGTGACCAGCGCATCGCCGAGCTGCGCCAGCGCATCCGGCATGCGGAAGGAATCACTGGTCCGGCCAAAAGAATCCACCAGCCATTCCAGCGGTTCCAGCCGCCCGGGCATTTTGGCGGCGAGTTCGTTCAGGAGCTTGGTGACCGCGTCGTGCTCTCCGGAATCAAGCATAGGGATGCGCAAACGGGACACCAGAGCAAGCGCGCGATCGTTCTGCTCCGATTCCAGCAGAGATTCAGCAACTTTTTGCGCCAGGCCAAAATTCTTCTCATCGCCGTCAAACACCTTCAGAGCCAGCGCCGTGGCCTCATCCCAATTGGAAGACTTGAGGTACAGATCCAGCAAGAATTCGCTTTGTTCGCCACCTTTGTCGAGTCCGGGCAGGTTTTTCAGAAATGCCGCGGCATCCGCAAAACGTCCCTGCGAAGAGGCCGAACGCGCTTTCACGGTAAGCGCGGCAGCGTTGGCCGAGTCCAGCTTCAGAGCCTTATCCGATTGTTTATCGGATTCCGCGTGGTCGCCGCGTGCCAGCGCGCGTTGCGCCGCGGAAACGTAGGTCTCCACTGCTTCGTTTGGCTTACCCATGACCTGGTACAGATCTGCCAAACGAATCTGGATACGAAGATTATCGGGTTCCGCGAGCAGTAGCTTTTTCAGCAGCGCGACGGCTTCCGTCTGCCGGTGGTGCTTTAGATGAATTTCCGCAAGTTGCAAAAAGAGCGGGCGGGCCTCGCTCATAACGCCTTGCTGCACATACAGATCGGCGAGCCGCTCGAGCGGCTTGATCTCTTCCGGTGCCAGCTTTGCGATGCGCTTGTAGACCGCGATGGCCTTGGTCAAGAAGCCGTCGCCGACAAAAATTTGCGCCAGCCGTTCAAAGTATTCGATGGCCTGAAATGTCTCGCCTTGACGAATGTACAGCTCGCCGATGGTCATCAAGGTGACCTGATCCTTCGGCTCGTACTTCAAAATGAGCTGGTATTCCGCGATGGCCTGGGGCACTTTGCCCTGGTTCAGCAGCTTTTGCGCGGCTTCGACGTATTTGCTCTTGTTATAGGCCATGCGTGAACCCGGAACGACCCTCAATTAAATCTCAATCGCTCGGCGATTGACTCAAACGCAACCGCTAAGCGGTTGCCAGGGCGCTTCCGGGACTTTCTCCTCGGTTCTGATGCCGTTGCGCCGACAACAACCTGCCACCACCGAATGGTCGGCTCAAACACAAATCGGCGAGCGCCGCAAAAAGGCGACAGCACGCTACTCTTGTACGCTACAGGCGGGGGAAAGGAGAGTCAACGCGGGCTCCATGCGGTGTGAGCAGGCAGTTATCCCCGTGGCGGATACGCCATTTTTCGACGTCGTGTTCGGAGGCAATAAAGATCCTCGAAGGCAGGTCGGGAACTCCCGTCGCTGCGGTTAGCCACTGCTGCGTCTTTTCTATAGCGGGAGGGGTGTTTGGGTGGCGCCCGTGGACCAACAACGCGATTCGCGCACCGGCGCAAATGAATTGCGGTGTAGCGGCGTGGGGCCAAGCCTGCGCAAAGCTTCTAGATGTTCCGGCGTTCCGTAACCCTTGTGTTGTGCCAATCCATATCCTGGATAAATCACGTCCCACTCGTTCATGCGTGCGTCGCGATGCGTTTTAGCCAAGATAGAGGCGGCGGCAATGGAGATGCTCTTCGCGTCACCCTTAATCAGCGATTTCTGCTCAATCAGCACGTCCAACTGCATGGCATCTATGAGCAAATAATCCGGGATGATGGAGAGCTGTTGCAACGCGGCGATCATGGCCTGGCGGCTGGCCTGATAAATGTTCCAGGCATCTATGCGGGAAGCATCGATCTCCGCCACGGCCCACGCCAACGCGTGTTCGTGTATGCGGGGAGCCAGTTCGGCGCGTCTTTCAGGCGCCAATTTTTTGGAATCGTCCAAGCCAACGATGCGGCGCTTGGGATTGAGCACTACCGCCGCGGCAACCACCGGACCGAAGAGCGCTCCCCGCCCAGCCTCGTCAATGCCGGCGATGCGCGTCCAGCCAAGTTGCCGCGCGGCTCGTTCGAAACGGGATGAGCACATGCGCGTCACGCGTTGTTCGCGCAAATTCTAGCACGCCGAACACCGGAAGTTTCGTCTTCGAGTTGAGGAAATTGTTTAATACTTCTGCGGACGCGTCGATTATGGCGGCGGAATGAAAGTTTGCGGCCACTCGGACACGCTGATTCTGCCGTCGGCAGTCCGTTCCAGGGTTGGCGCGTAAAGTCCACGGAATTCGCGCCGCCACCACTGCCCGGTGGCTCGTTTTGTGGCGCGATCGGTGAACCAGTATTGCCACACCACCGAACGCATCAGTTTCGGCGGTCCCTTGGCAAATGGATCGGAACGAAAAAGCGCCAATACGTCTGGATTGTCGAGCAGGAGTTGCTGCTCGGTTCGAATCACGAACGGATTCTCGCGCCACGTTCCAAGCGATGCGAACCACAAATTCCATTCGAAACGTGGCTGATAGGGCGCGTAGATTCCCGGCGCTTCGTTCAGATTCTGCGGCTTATAACGAAACGGGTAGGCGACCCAGTTGGCTCCGTCATTCGAACCCTGAAATTCAATTTCGTAGCGTGCCCAGGTCATTCTCCCGAAGAGTCCGTAGGAGTTGGCGATTCGAAACGGCTCCAGCGCCGTTACCGGTGTCGCAGGCAATGGCAATCCCGGCGAAATCTGCCGCACCATCAGAAATGCCATCGCGTAGAAAACCCACGCCACAAAGAATGCCTTTGTCCACACCCCAATTGCTTCGAATAAACTACGCAGAGTCCAGCGTGCTTCAGGGTTAGGAACGTTCTCCGCAATAACGCCTTTCGACGCTTCCTCACCGGAGGCTGCCAGCGAAAGAGAAATTGGCTCGCTCGGTCCTTCGAGCGCTGCCAGCAGGCTTGCATACCAAGGTCCGGGGGAAGGCTGCTGCAAGTTCAACTGTAGAGCTCTGCACCAACTTCTCGGAATGAAACGTACCAGGAAAAGATCATCCAAAAGAAAAATGCCCAGCGCCAGCACCAGGTAATTCAAGAAAGCATAATTCGCGGTGAGGATGATTCCTATCTGCAGTATCGTCACGAAGAAGAAACAGACAATTCGGGCCCGCCGCGGCAGCCACAACATCCACGGCACCAATAATTCCAGGAAGAGAGTCACAAACGCGCTGGTTTGGTGACACCAGCGCGGCAGCTGGTGCGCGTACCAGCCAACCCACGTCGGCAGCGGGCCATTCTGGTAATACTCATTCATGGCGCTCAGGTCGCGCCAGGTCGGATCTCCGCCAAAATATTTCGCGACGCCGGATTCGAAGTAAATCGTGAACCACAAGAGCCGCAACAAAAACAGCGGCGCTCGCGCAGGAGGCTCTTGCTCTCCCAAGCCCGGCCTCCAGCCGCGTGGCGCGAGGAAGTAGCAGACAAATCCAGCACAAAGCAGCATTCCGTCCGATTGATAGCCGGAAAAATCCTGCGCAGCCGCGACAAACGAGAGAAAGCAGACAAAACAAACCGCCAGCATGGCTCGCGGCCAGAGATTGCTAATCAGCAGCACCGCAGCGATCAAGCCAATCCAGCACAACAGCATGAGCGCGTGGTCCCCGCTCGCAAACCACAACAGTGTCGGCGCGTACCAATGGCGCGCCCGCCCCATGACCTTGGCAACTTCTTGCAGATAGGAACCGGCCGGCAACAAACCTTGCGGCCCCAGCATCCCGCGGATTTGAAACAACAACGAATAAAATGCCGAGAAGTAAATTATTCCCAACGCGCGCAGGAACAACCAGCGCGGCACCAGATGGCTCGGCGGTCCCGCTGGTCCGGGGCCTACCCACCAGCCAGCCATCCTGGAAGCGAAATTCTCCATCGCCGAAAATGATAACCCGCAGGAGGGTCTCGGATTACGCAGTTATAGATGGGAAGACGACTTCTTCTCGAGGTGTACCTTGCAGGTTCCGTCCTCGCATACCGCGCGGTTCCAGCGGTAGCGATTGCGTGCGATCCACGCGTAAAACTTTCCCGCCACCCAGCGAATTCCCGGAACCAGCAGAATCCATGCCAGGAATTTCCATCCCGGCAGCAACATTCCGATCCGCGCCCAGGCATCGCTGCCACTGAAGACGCTTCCATTCGAATCGATAGCCAGCATCCAGCGCATGGCTTCCTCTCGATCCACCTGCGGAAACCGTTGCTGCGCCGATGGACCGTGCAAGTCCAGAAACTCGATGCGCTGCGCGGTGTCAAAACGCTTTACGCGCTCTGCGCTTCCTCGGCACAAATTGCAACCTCCATCAAAAAGTACGGTGACATCGGGCATTGAAGTTCGCTTGGCGCCACTTGGCAGGTATTGGCCGCCATCTGATTTGAGTGTACTGCCTGCGTCCGTGGTTATTTTTCTTTTCCTGCACAAGTCAAAAAAAAGAGGCCCCCTCAAATAGGGGCCTCTGCTGAAGGTTTGGAACCAGTCGACGAACGGCTCTTTATGCCTTCGCGTCGGTGCTGGCAACTGCCGCTTGTTCCTGCACTCGGCTGGCGCGCTTGATGCGGGCCGCTTTACCGCGCAGTTCGCGCAGGTAATACAGCCGTGCGCGGCGCACATTGCCCTTGCCAGTAACTTCGATGGACGAAATCGTAGGCGAGTGCAGCGGAAAAATGCGCTCCACTCCAGTGCCAAAGCTCACACGACGCACCGTGAAAGTCGCGCTCGAGGCCCGGCCTTTCTTCGAAATCACCACGCCTTCGAACACCTGGATGCGTTCCTTGACCTTTTCGCCTTCGCCTTCTTGTAGGCGCACATTCACCTTGACCGAATCGCCGGGGCGAAATTCTGGCAAATCTTTGCGCAGTTGCGCTTCGTGTAGCTTGCGAATAACCGGATTCATGTTCCTTATTCCCTGCAGACCCACTCAGGCGGGGCCAGCTCTTCCAAGACAAACTAGAATTATACTGAAAATTCGCAGGATTTCCTAGCGTGAATCTCGCAAAATCGCCCTCGTTTTTCGCTTGATCGCGCCAAGCTAAGCGCTAGGCTGATACCGACCGCAGCGATTCACGTAATGATGGTCTTCGCGAACTGATCCATCTCTTCCATTTGCGGGCTGAATTGTAGCAATACCAAATCCACGCCCACCTTCTCAAATTCAGCGAGCCTCTCGGCTACTTGTTCCGCTGTTCCGACCAGGCCTGAACGAAGTCCTCTATTTGAAACGGAGTAATCCTCCAGCGAAACGCGCTGCTCCAACTGTGTTCCTGCCAGCCATTCCTGATAGTTCGCATAGCCCGCAGCTGATTGCTGCACGTCCGTGATCCGCCGCACTTCGTCCCCGGCTTCCCGCTGCGTTTCCCGAACTACGGCATAGCCAGCGACGCCATATTTCAACGGCGGCAAGTTGTGCTTGGCGCGGCGCTCACGCAGGTCCTTGATTTTTTCGCCCACGCGTTCCGGTGGGTCGCCATGCATCAGGTACGCGTCACACTTTTCCGCGATTAACTCCTTCGCCGCCGGCGATTCACCTCCTGCATACAACGTGGGGCGCGGCTGCGAAACCGGTTTTGGCTCCAGGACATTGTCTTCCACGCGATAGTATTTGCCCGAGTATGAAAAATGATCCTGTTTCCAAGTGCCGTCCAGAACCTCCAGCCATTCCCGGGTACGCGCGTAGCGGTCGTCATGTTGCTCGAAGGTCACGCCGTACTTCCGCGCTTCCTCGGCCCACCATGAAGACACCACATTCAGAGTGAGTCGTCCGCCGCTGATGTGATCGATATTCGCCGCCTGCTTCGCCAGCAACGCTGGTAAATGAAACGTCGGACGCACCGCAACCATCAATTCGATCCGCTCGGTTACGGCGGCAAGCGCGGCCGCAGTCGACCAGGCGTCGAGTGACGGCGCTTCCACTCCCTTGATGTCATTCAGATTCAGTTCAGCGATCAGCGTGAGATCAAAACCAACCTGCTCACTCCGCTGCGCCAGCTTCTTCACATACGACCAGCTGGCCTGCATGTTCTCGTTTTCAACGTTGCGCAGCCAACCACCAAAAACGGGAAGCCAATATCCATATCTCATCGCCGCGCCCCGCTTGCGATCGTCTTCTCTTCACCGCTTGCCTCTTGGACCAGGGCTTCATGGCGAATGGCTTCCTGAATCAAGAAATCCGCCAGCCGCGTGTAGGGATCGAATCCGATCACGCGCACCGGATCCGCAACGAAGTTCGATAACGCGTTCACGTCGTAATAGAGTTGCCGCCCGCTGCGGTCGTCGGTCGCATATTCGATCCCGCCCACCTCCACTCCGGCCAGCGCCATAATTCGTTCCGCGTCCTCGATCACTCGTGCCGGAGGCTCATAGCCCTCGACAGTCATCCCGGTTCGCGGCGCATCCGCCGGACAGGCAATGCGTGTCAACTCTTCGCCTTTTGTGCTTTGGCAAATATCCGCGGGGCACAAATTAAAACTCTCACCGGTAGTGTGAATTTTGATCGCGTACAAATATTTTCCGCCAAGAACTTCAACCCGCGTAATCACGCCATCGCGCGGAGTGAACGCCTCCTGCACTAATGCGGTGGAATCGATCCCAAAATACAGGCGATTTTCGTCCACGGCAGCACGCAACGCTTCTGTCGAGGAAAATTTTTCTATCCCCGCCCCGCTCCCGCCGATGTTGGGCTTGATTACCACCGGATAGCCAATCGCCTCCGCCGCGCCCAGTGCCTGCGAAGCGTGATTGATCACCCGCGCCTTGGGGTACGGCAATCCCAACTTTTCCAGGTTCGTAAGCTGTTGCGCTTTCGAAATTTCGTGCGCAAAGCCGCGAAAGCCGTTCACCACGCGCACCCCTTTCGCTTCCAGGTGCGCCAGATAATTCAGCGTATAGAAAATGCAATGGCCCAAACCGCGCTGCCACGCCGACGGACTCATCCGGTTGAACAATAAAGAAAATTCTTCTTCCGTGGACGCGGCATCGTATTGATGATTTCTGGCGTCGATTTTCTTCCATGCAACGCCACTCTCGTCTAATCGCTGAAACAGCGGCCGGAACCAGTCCGGATGTTCGTAGTAAATCGCAATCGGTCTCTGCAATTCGTGCCGTTGTCCTGTCGCGCCGCTGCTCATCAGGCCTCACCCTTGTTATCGCCGTGCATAAACAAAAAAACCGCTCGTTGGGAGCGGCTTCGGGATTCTTCGGTGTTTCAGTTGAACCTAAGACGCTCCGATGTCGCTCTTCGTTGGATGCCAACAAGCACCACAACAGTGACAGCAGCCGAAACACTGTGATTGGTTGCGCGTCTTCACTGTAATCTCACCCCGAGTCTCCCACGGGTATTATGGAATTCGCAAGCGTTTCGCATTCAACTACCGTTCCCAAGGTCCGGCCGGTTGCGTCGTGTTTTCGCAAGCGCCTGTTCGCGCCGCCATTTCGCGACTTCGGCGTGATTGCCGCCGATCAGCACCTCGGGGACCGTCCATCCGCGAAAATCCGCCGGCCGCGTGTAGTGCGGAAAATCCAGCAACAGGTCTGCAGCCGGCTCCCGTAGGGGCGCAGCTTGTTCACCCCGAACGGCCCGGGGCTGCGCCCCGGCTACCGAGGAGTCAGCCTTAACGCGCCCACGTTGCGAAAACGATTCATTCTGCGAAGACGCCTCATTCCCCAGCGCTCCAGGCAGCAGCCGCGTTATCGCATCCAAAATTAACGCCGCTGGCAATTCGCCTCCAGACAAAACGAAATCTCCAATCGAAACTTCTTCCGTCGCCAGATGCTCCGCCACGCGCTCGTCCACTCCTTCGTACCTTCCGCAGATAAATACGATCCGTTCAAGCGGCGCATACCGCCGCGCTGTTTCCTGCGTGAATCGCTTGCCAGCCGCCGAGAGCAGCACGATCGCAGTATTCGAATCGAGCTCGCGTTTCGCCGTCGCGTCGCCCATTGAACTCCCCAACAAAAATTCCACCGCTTCGAACAGCGGTTCCGGCTTCAGCACCATCCCTTCGCCGCCGCCGAACGGCCGGTCATCCACGGTGCGATGCCTGTCCTTTGTGAAGACCCGCAGATCCTGCACATGGATTTCGATCAATCCACCTTCACGCGCTTTGCGCACGATGCCGTGTTCTAGCGGCCCAGTGAAAAACTCCGGGAAAATGCTGATCAGGTCAAAACGCATGGGTTTGAAGTTCAATTCAGTGTAGCCAACTTAGGGATTCAAGTCCCGCAGGCCTTCTGGCAATTTAACTTCGATCCGGCGAGCCGTGATTTCGATCATCGTGCAGATATCTTCCGCGAGGGGCACGAGTACTTCACCGCGCGAAGTATCCACTGCGAGCAGCGGAGTTCCGGGCTGCCCTTCTCCGGGAAAATAAACGTCGCGAACCTTGCCCAGCAGCACAGGAGCCTCCGCCAGCGAACACGGCGAAGAACTCATGGGCGATGCGGTCGCAGCAATCTCAAATACCGAACATCCAATCAAGTCCGTCACGAAAAAACTTCCCGAGGGCACCTCCGCGCGCTGCTCGAAAGGAATTTGTACTTCCAACCCGCGGAGTTTCTCCGCATCATTAATGGAATCAATGCCTTCGAAATGAAATACCGCTTTCCCGGGATGATTGCGATCCACCCAAAACTCGCGCAACACGACTCCACGTCGCGCGCCAGACTCCGCGCGAAGAAACATCTCTTTTATTTCAGGAAGCCGTTCAGGAAAATCGGTCAACAACTCGGCGGCAACTTCGCCTTTATTGCCCCGCGCGCGCAGAATGCGCGCCACGGCCACAAACTTCTGCTCTGGCGAAACACTCATTCGGCGAAGGCTTACTCTTCCAGAATTTCCAGCGTGAAGCGCTTGTGCAGCTTCATTCCAGATGCACCCAGCAGCGTACGCATGGCCTTGGCCGTGCGTCCTTGCCGCCCGATCACTTTGCCCAAATCCTCGGGATGCACACGCAATTCAACCACCGTTGCCTGCGGCCCGTCGACGGTCTCGACTTTCACGTCGTCCGGGTGATCCACGAGGGCCCTGGCGATCTGCTCCACCAGTTCCTTCATTCCGGCACCTCCTTTTCCAGCGCAGAGTTTGTAACTACAAACCCCGCACCCCGTCCACGTTCGGGGACCAAACGGATTAGCTTCTTAGATGCAGAACCCCCCGATGCCGTCGGGGGGTGGAAAAAATGCCTCAGATACGATGCGCGGGTTGCGCTGGGATTACGCGATTTTCTGCAAACGAATAAAACTGCGCACGGTGTCGCTCGGTTGAGCGCCCGTTCCAAGCCAGTACTTCACGCGTTCGGCATTCAACTTAATCTCTGCCGGCTTCTTGAGCGGGTCATACGTCCCGACCAATTCCACCACACGCCCGTTGCGCGGCTTGCTGCTCTCAATCACCACCACCCGATAAAACGGCTTCTTTTTCTTCCCAATCCTTGCAAGGCGAATCGTCAGCACAAATACACTCCTCCTGAACTCTTAATTCTATCCTGCCAACCTGACTTTGAGCAATGCCAATTCCCGCGACCGTGAACTTGCTATATTTACAAGGCTTGCCTATTTTCCTAGCATTGTCCTATGCTTTTCCTAGGGTTCCCTATGGCTACACTATACGTGGAAAACGTGCCTGACGATCTCTACGAAGCGCTCCGCAATCGCGCCCGCAGCCAGCGCCGCTCCATCGCCGCCGAAGTAATTCAGTTGCTCGAATGGAACATCCCCACCGAAAAGGTGCTGCGTTCCCGACGAAAGGCCTTCGCTGAGTTGACGAAATTGCGCACTTCGCGCACACCTCTACCCGGACCCTTCCCTTCCAGCGAAGAAATGATCCGCGAGGACCGCGAACGGTGAACTTGTACGTCGTAGATGTCAGCGTGGCCGGAAAATGGCTGCTGCCTGGCGCCTCAGAGCCTCTTCAGCAAGAAGCTGTGAATCTGCTTCGGCAGTCCGTTGATGGGCAGGTAAAGCTGATCGTCCCGGATTTTTTCTGGATCGAGGTCACAAACCTTCTTTGGAAAGCGATCCGCACCGGCCGCTGCACACGACCAACGGCCGAAATGGCATTGTCCGCTCTGCGTCGTCATGGGATACCTACTCTTCCGGCCTTACCTCTTCTCGATTCTGCACTCGACAAAGCCATTGTCTATGGACGCAGCGTGTATGACAGCATGTACGTAGCCCTGGCGCTCGAGACCGGGGGAAAACTGGTCACAGCGGATGAAAAACTGGTCAACACGGCAGGCGTTCGCCTGCCCGTCATCTGGCTCGGCGCACTCTAGCCTCCGGCCTAGCGAGACCGGTGGATGCGATCGAGCCGTCAGGCTACTCGCCTTCGGTTCTAATGTATGTAAGGATAGATCTCGTCGGCGATCCAATAGTCGGTCAGCGCTATCGCGAGGATCAGTCCGGCCAGCCAGAGCACCCAGCGCCGCTGTCTCCACGCGTTGCGAAACGACGCAGTCTGCAACACGATGTCGATGAGGTAAGCGACGCTGTACAAAACGTTGGCAATCAACCCAAGCACTGTGAAGATCCCAAGCGAAGTCAGTGTCAGCGCAGGGCGGAAGTGCGGCCAGGTCGCGATCACCCAGATAAAGACAATCGCGATTAACGTGAGGTTATATGGAATTCGGCGCGGCTCCCAATACCGCACCGCATCAACCAGCAGCTCTCGAAATGGAGCGGAAGGATTTTGGAAATTGTTGGAGGGGTCTGCGTGGGCAGTTTCCATGTGCGCCTCGCGAAGTTAGTTCTGCAGGCTGCGTTGCAGGATACGAGATTGCCTTCGTATTGTCAAGTACTTTTTCTTACAAAGTTAGATACCGCGTTCTTCCCGGTCAGTCCACGCTGCCTGATGGCTTTTTAGGGGGGAATTAATTCAGCCGGTTCAACCCGTTAAACGCGGCGGCCTTATAACATTCCGCCAGCGTCGGATAGTTGAATACCGTATTCACGAAGTACGTCACTTTGCCCTTCAGGGAAAAAACCGCTTGCCCGATGTGCAGCAGCTCTGCCGCTTCCTCGCCGTAAATATGGACACCGAGCAGCTCCAGCGTTTCGCGGTGAAAGAGCAGTTTCAGCCGCCCCTCCGTATGTCCGCTAATTTGCCCGCGGGCGATTTCGCGATAATAAGCCACGCCCACTTCATACGGCACGTCTTCCTGCGTCAACTGCTCTTCCGTCTTCCCAATGAACGAAATTTGCGGAATGGTATAAATCCCGTAAGGATACGTCGCCGGATCACTCTGAATTTTAATATTGAACGCGTTTGCGGCCGCGATTCGGCCCTGTTCCATCGAAACCGAAGCCAGGCTGGGAAACCCAATCACATCGCCAACCGCGAAAATATGCGGCTGTGCGGTTCGGTAGTCAGCATCCACATGAATACGTCCTCGTTCATCCGCGGTCACTCCCGCCGCCGCCAGGTTCAGTCCGTCCACATTTCCCTGGCGCCCTACGGCGTACAACAGCGCGTCACCCATTACCCGCTTCTTGCTTACCAGCATTGCGGCAACACGTCCGTCCGCCAATTCCTCGACACTTTCCACTTCTTCATTCAGGCGCATGGTCACGCGCCGGTCGCGCATGTTGTAGGTCAGCGCTTCCACCATTTCCGTATCGGCAAATTCCAGTAGCCGCGGCCGCTTCTCCACAATCGTTACGCGCACGCCCAGCGTCGCAAACATGCAAGCATACTCGACACCGATTACGCCGCCGCCCACCACGATCAGCGTTTTGGGAATTTGCGTCATATGCAAAATCTGATCGCTATCGATAATCGTTCTTCCGTTCACCGGAACTTTCGCGTTTACCGCGGGCTTGGTTCCCGTCGCAATTAAGACGTTCGCGGCCTCCAGCTCATTCCGTCCGTTGCCGTTTTCCACTTGTATGCGGTGCGCGTCCAGAAAACTTCCCACTCCGTGTAGCAGATCCACGCCATTCCGCTGCAACTGAGCTTGAATTACCGAGACTTCACTCTCGATCACTCGTTGTATGCGGTAATTCAAATCCGCCATGGTCACGGTTTCCTTCACGCGATAATTGGCACCATAAAAATTCTGATAATAAAATCCGGAAAGGTGCAGCACCGCTTCACGCATGGTTTTGCTGGGTATCGTGCCGGTGTTCGTGCACACTCCTCCCACTCCCACGCCCTTTTCGATCATCGCCACTCGTTTGCCGGATTTTGCAGCCTGGATAGCGGCGCGCTGGCCGCCGGGCCCGGAACCAATCACAACCAAGTCATACGCTTGCATTTAGGGAATCCTGCGAGGCGGATTCGGCCGTGGGGTCATCGGGGGCGGCGCTGCCTGCCGAATCAGTATAGACCGCCCCATTGATCTTGTGTCTGGTCTTCCCCATGCGCGTGTCGAATGCGGAAGGGGAATGCTGCGCTGCGCGCATCAATTGTTCCTGCACCGAAATTCCGCGGCCGTTACGGCCTGCGCGCGAACGCCTGAAGTTTCCGTCTGCGCCCAACAGTCGCGCCGCACGCGTGTCCGCCAGATACGCCGGCAGAATCTCTTCCGTGATCCGCCGCCGCAATTGCGGGTCTTTCAGCGGAAATAGCACTTCCACACGCTCATACAGATTCCGCTGCATCCAGTCCGCACTGCCCAGATAAATTTCTGGCTCGCCCGCATTGCCAAAATAAAAGATACGGCTGTGCTCCAGGAATCTTCCCACAATGCTGCGCACACGAATCCGACTGCTCACTCCGCGCAGTCCCGGCACCAACGCGCACTGCCCGCGAACGATTAGATCGATTTCCGCGCCAGCTTGCGACGCGCGGTACAAGGCCTGAATCACCGGAGGATCGACTAGCGCATTCATCTTGGCGATGATGCGCGCTGGACGTCCGCGCTTCGCATTGCGTGCTTCGCGATCGATCAACGCGATACAACCCCTGGCAAGATCGCGCGGCGCCACCAGCAGCGGTTTGTAATTCGGCTGCTCCGCATAGGCCGTCAGAAAATTGAACACATCATTCACCGAAGCGGTGATCGCTTCATCGCAAGTCAGCAAGCTGAAGTCCGTGTAGTACCGCGCAGTCGATGGATTGTAATTTCCTGTTCCCAAATGCGCATATCGCCGGATTGTTCCGTCCGGATCTTCGCGCACCACCAGCGCCAGCTTCGCGTGTGTCTTCAACCCAACCAGGCCGTGAAACACTTGCACACCCGCATCTTCAAAGCTGCGCGCCCAGCGAATATTCGAAGCCTCATCGAAGCTCGCTTTCAGCTCCACCACCACTGTCACTTCTTTTTTTGACGCCGCTTCCAGCAGCGCTTGCGCAATCGGCGAATCCGTATTCGTGCGGTACAGCGTCTGCTTCATCGAAAGCACTCGCGGATCGTGCGCCGCGCTCTCTACGAAATTCACAACGGTGTCATAAGACTCGTACGGATGGTGCAGCAGAACATCGTCATGCCGCAACGCCGCGAACATCGAATCTGCATCGTGGCCCACATGTACCTGCCGCGCCGCAAAAGGTCCGTACTTCAGGTCTGGCCGCTGCGTTTGCTCGTACAAATGAAACAGCCGCTGCAGATTCACCATGCCCGGCACACGAAACACTAGCGGCTCATCCAGTTCGAACGTCGTCACCAGCCGTTCCACAATTTCCGCCTGCGCGCCCGCCTCAATCTCCAACCGCACCGCCCAGCCTTTCCGCCGCTGTGCCACCTGCGAGTCGATGGCTTCCATTAGATTGCGCGCTTCTTCCTCTTCCAGATAAAGATTGCTGTTGCGCGTGATGCGAAATGGCGCCGACGCCAGAATCTCGTATCCGCGATAAAGCTTCGGAGCATATTCAGAAATAATTTCCTGCAGCGGTACATAGTGAATCGCATTCCCCACCGCAGGCACGCGCAGCAGCCGAGGCAGTGCGCGCGGCACCGTTACCACTCCGAAATATGGTTTGTCGTTTCCTCCGCGCCGCCGCCGCAACAAAAATGAAATACATAGCGCCTTGTTCAGCACATGCGGAAACGGATGTGAAGGATCGACCGTAACCGGAGTCAGCATCGGCGCCACCCGCCGCTGGTAGAAATTCTTCGCAAACTTCTCTGCCTTCGCATCCAGCTCCGAAAATCGCAGCACGCGAATCGATTCCTTGGCCAGTTGCGGCAGCAATTCTCCGTTCAAGCATTTGTATTGGTCGCGCACCAGGCTGTGCATCACCTGTGTCACCAGCGCCAGCTCTTCTTCGGTCGAGAGCCCGTCCGGACTTCGCTCCGCCGAGCCGTGTTCGATGCGCTGCAGAAAACTCGACACCCGCACTTCCACAAATTCATCGAGGTTGTTCGCGGTGATGGCCAGAAACTTCACGCGCTCCAGCAGCGGATTTCCCGGATCGCACGCCTCTTCGAGCACTCGCCGGTTAAAGTCCAGCCATTGCACATGGCGGTTCAAGTAGTATCGCGGGTCATCCAGAATCGTTCGGCGCATGGTTGTGCTCTCAACAAAAAAACGAGGAAATCCCTACCTGCATTCGTTAATTGGGACTCCTAGTCTGGACGAACTCCTGTTACAACCAGATGAACGATTGCCGCGCGAACAAAACTCAAAATGGTGTAACATCCCTCGCCGCAGCCGCTCGAAGGAATCGAACTCTTGGTAAACGGCAGCGACGCAGCGGTGAATCATGAAACGAATATTATTTACTCTCGTAATGCTCTTCACGGCCGCAACCGCCACCTGCCAGGTCGCGCGATCGCAAACTCCACCGCCTCCTCTCGTTTCTCCCGACCTTCATCCCGACAACACCGTCACCTTCCATTTCCGTGCTCCCAACGCGAAAGAAGTCGCCGTCCAGATCGAAGGCTCTGCCAAGCCCGTGCCCATGCAAAAAGATGATCAAGGCGTATGGAGCGTCGCCACCGATCCTCTCACTCCCGATTATTACGGTTACTCCTTCATTGCCGACGGCGTCGGCCTCCTCGATCCTTCCAACTACCGCACCAAGCCAAATTTCCTTTATCGCGCCAATGAAGTGCACGTCCCCGGGCCATCGCTTTCCTGGGAAACCTCCGACGTTCCCCATGGCGAAATTCATCACCATTTCTACAAGTCAGCGATAGTCGGCGATTATCGCGACTTTTTCGTTTACACTCCGCCCGGCTACGATCCTCGCGGCAAACAAACTTATCCCGCCCTGTATCTCCTGCACGGGTACAGCGATGACGCCAGCGGCTGGACCGCCGTCGGCCGCGCTAACGTCATCCTCGACAACCTCATCGCCCAAGGCAAAGCCAGGCCCATGCTGGTGGTCATGCCCCTCGGCTACGGCGAACCAAAAGTTCTCGAGCCCCATTCCGGCGTTTTCCACGATCCCGACATCACGCAGCGCAACTTCGATAAATTTCGCGAAGCTCTGCTCACCGAAGTCATCCCTAAAGTGGAATCGGCGTATCTGGTGACGAAGGACCGCAACTCCCGTGCCATTGCTGGCCTCTCCATGGGCGGCTCAGAATCTTTGCTGATCCTGGATCGGCGCCTTCAGCTCCGGCGGCTTCACGCCGGAATTCGACAAGGAATTTCCCGCGCTTGACGCGAAAAGCAATCAGCAGCTGCACTTGCTCTGGATTGCCTGCGGCACCGACGACCACTTGATCGAAATCAATCGCAATCTCCGCGCCTGGCTAGCTTCCAAATCCATCAAACACGCAGACATCGAAACCCCCGGCGCTCACACTTGGATGGTCTGGCGCCGCAACCTGACCGAGTTCGCCCCGCTCCTCTTCCGTTGATTCCCTGGCAGCGAAAGAATTCTGAGCTGCGGAATTAAGACTAGTTCTGTTTTAGCCAACTAACCGGCATTTACCCAGACTGTTGTGAGCAAACCCATACGTTTTGGCTTAATCTCGTCAACAACATGGCGGCCGCTCATTCCGCTTCACCTAAAGAGCAGTCTCAGCGTTCCACATTACGAAAAATCTTTTGTAATCAGCGCGGACTTCGCTCTGGTTGGCGCCTGGCACTTTACCTCGCGTTCATCCCGCCGTTGGCAATCGTTACGAGCCGCTTGTTGTCTCTATTTAAGCCCGAGCCTGACACGCTTTTCGCGCCGACGATCTTTCTGATTGTGTTCTTACCCGCACTGGTGATGTCGAAAATCGAAAAGCGAAGCATTGGGGAATATGGGCTCTCTGGGAAGGAAGCCTTTGGGACACTGTTCCTACAAGGCTGCGCCGTGGGCCTGATCGAGGTAACTGCCTTGGTCGGTTTTCTCGCCCTCGTTCACGGCTATTCCTTTGGTCATATCGTTACAGGCGGCGTGTCGCTCGTGAAATAGGCACTCGAGAATGTTAGCGACTCTATTGGAAAGGCTCTCTTCCTCCAGATTTTATTCCGTGGATATACGCAATTCACGCTCGCGGAGGGAATCAGCTTCTGGTCGGCTGCCGTCGTACTGTCCGCGCTCTACATGGTTATTATTGCCACTAGCGCCAGCCTGAACCTCATAGGCTTAGCAATTGTGTTCATCGTTGGGTTGTTCTGCAGCCTCACTCTGCAACGCACGCATAGTTTATGGTTTGCGATCGGCATGAACGCGGCATTCGATTTCGGTGCCACATTCCTATACTCCATACCCAATCCCGCAATTGGATTGTCCGATCACCATCTCTCTGAAGCGGCCCTTAGTGGCTCCGCCTGGCTCACTGGCGGAACTATGGGTGTCGAAGGCAGTCCGCTACGAATCGTCACCGTGGGAATTCTCATTTTCTTGGTGAACAAATTTTATCCCGCGAAAACTTCTGACAGTATCGCCTAAGAAACGAAAAAACTAGCTCTGCATCGAGACTCCCGCCGCCCAGACCTGTATGGTTTGGCGCGGAAAGCGATCCAGTTTCTGGAATACTTTGAGAGCGTAACCGAATCAGCGTTCCATCTATCTATTTCGAAGAGCATTCACAGGGCCGCAGAACACGGCGCACTCCGGCTCCGCGGTTGGCTATTGATGAGAGGACAGCGATGAGCACAATTCTAGTTACTGGCGGTTCAGGCTTTATCGGCAGCCATTGCATCCTGCAGTTGCTGGCTGCAGGCCATCAGGTGCGCACGACGGTGCGCAGCTTGAAACGCGAAGGCGACGTGCGTGCCATGCTCAAAGAAGGCGGCGCCGAGCCAGGCGATCGCTTGGCGTTCGTGGTTGCGGATCTTGAAAAGGACGCGGGCTGGGCCGAAGCCGTGGCGGGCTGCGAGTACGTACTGCACGTGGCATCGCCATTGCCGCCGGGCGTTCCGAAGCACGAAGACGAGCTGATCATCCCTGCACGCGAAGGAACCCTTCGCGTACTGCGCGCCTCGCGCGATGCCGGGGTCAAGCGCGTAGTGCTGACCTCTTCATTCGCCGCGATCGGCTATGGCCGCAAAGAACAGCAAGCTCCCTTCACTGAGAAGGACTGGACGGATCTCAGCGGCGAAGTTGTGGCTCCCTACCAGAAATCGAAAACTTTGGCGGAACGCGCGGCCTGGGATTTCGTGGCCAAGGAAGGCGGCCAGCTGGAACTTTCCGTCGTCAATCCAGTGGGCGTGTTCGGGCCGGTTCTGGGTCCGGACTATTCCACTTCAATCCTCCTGGTGCAGCGCCTGATGGACGGCGCGATGCCCGGGGTCCCGCATCTCTATTTCGGTGTCGTGGATGTGCGCGATGTTGCCGACCTGCACATCCGCGCCATGACCAATCCCGCCGCAAAGGGCGAGCGCTTCCTCGCCGTCGCAGGTGATTTCATGTCCTTTCAGGACATCGCGAAAGTACTCAAAAGTTGCATGGGCGCGTCAGCGAAAAAAGTGCCGACGCGCCAACTGCCCAACTTCCTGGTGCGTCTTGCCGCGCTGCGCGATCCCGCGATAAAGCTGATCCTGCCCGAACTAGGCAAACTGAAAAATGCCACCAACGAAAAAGCCAAGCGCTTGCTCGGCTGGGCGCCGCGTTCGAACCAAGACTCTGTCGTCGCCACCGCCGAAAGCCTGGTACGCCTCGGCCTCCTGAACAGCAGTTCGAACCACGCACGCTAAAAATTGTTCCTCGTAATCTCAATCAACTGCCGCGCGTGATATAAACTTTCGACCCGGTTCATTGCAACTGCGATTTGCAAGCCTTCATGCACCCAGTCATTCACGTTTTCGGAGTTCGCAAAACCTACGGCTCAACTGTAGCCGTGGCCGACGTGTCCTTCGACGTATACCACGGCGAAATTTTCGGTTTAATCGGACCCAACGGCGCCGGCAAGACCACCACCATGGAGTGCATCGAAGGTTTGCGCACGGCTGACCGCGGCAGCATCTCGGTTCTGGGCCTCGATCCCTTTCGTCAGGTGTACAAGCTGCAGGACCGCATCGGCGTTCAATTGCAGCAAGCGCAACTGCAGAAACGGATTAAAGTGTGGGAAGCGGTTGATCTGTGGGCTTCTCTTTACCGCAAGAAAGCCGTTGATGGCGAACGTTTACTCGCCCAGCTCGGCCTTACAGACAAACGCGACGCTTGGTTTATGAATCTCTCCGGAGGTCAGAAGCAGCGGCTATTTATCGCGCTGGCGCTCATCAACGATCCGCAAGTGATCTTTCTTGACGAGCTAACCACTGGCCTTGACCCGCAATCACGCCGGGCCATCTGGGAACTCGTGCGCGGCATTCGCGAGCGCGGTAAAACCGTTTTCTTGACCACTCATCTGATGGAGGAAGCCGAACGCCTGTGCGATCGAGTAGCAATCATCGAGCACGGAAGAATTATCGACATCGACACTCCGGAAAGACTTGTCGCCCGGCATTGCCCGGAGCGAACCGTGGTACTTGCCACCGATGACCCCAGGGTAGAAGAACGCTTTCGCGCGATCCCAGGAGTGCAGTCGGTAGTCCGCGCTGACTTGCGATTCACGATTCGCGGTAGTGGCGACGACTTGGTGACCGAAGTGATTCATTGTCTTTCCGAGAATCGCATCCGGGTCACGGATTTCCGTACCATTCTCCCCAATCTTGAAGACGTTTTTCTCAAACTGACCGGTCATTCGATTCGCGACTAAATTCCATCGAGTAGGTTCGACAATGATGCTCGGAGGACTCTGGAAACTGACCTGGATCGAAATCAAGATTTTTATGCGCGAGCCGCTGGGCGCGTTCGGCACCATCGGCTTTCCTGTCCTGGTTTTTATTGTGGTGGGCCGAATCGCTGGCGGCAGAGTCCCAGCTTCCTCACTGAGCGCCAACAATTTTATTCGCGTAGGTCTGCCGGTTCTTGCGTCGCTTCTCATCACTATCAGCGCGGTGCTCTCGCTGGTTACGATTATCTCCATCTACCGCGAGGGTGGCATCCTGAAGCGGCTCCGCGCGACTCCGCTGCGCCCGCAGACCATCCTCACCGCTCACGTAATCGTCAAACTGATTCTCACGGCCGCTACCTTGAGTCTATTGGTGCTTGCAGGCAAACGATATTACCCGGTCGGGGTTCACGCGCCGTTCTTCTCGTTTGCGATTGCGCTGCTCATTAGCACTTGGAGCATCTTGTCGATCGGCTTTCTCATCGCCAGCATCGTTCCAACGGCACGCTTCGCGCAGCCGATCGGCGCCGTCATCATGTATCCAATGATCGGCCTCTCCGGACTGTTCGTACCCGTTGCTTTGCTGCCGCCGGTGCTGCACACCATGGCGCGAATGCTGCCGCTGACTTACGCTGTGGCACTCCTGCAAGGAATTTGGAACGGTGACGCGTGGTCCGCTCACATCGGCGACGTCGCGGCACTTGTTTTAGTGTTTGTTGCCTGCACAGCACTTTCCGCAAAGATTTTCAGGTGGGAATAACAACTGCAGTTCGAGCCGCAGGCAGGCACGTCACTCTTACCAAGAACTTTTCATCCAACGACCACGGTTAGTGGGTCCAATTGAAGCCGACCCACTAACCGACATTTTCGCCACTTCTACCGTCGCTCAGGACAACGCGACTCTGTCATTGACCTGGAGAACGCGGGATTCCAAATTGCGGTTGGCGTGCCGCGCTGCTGCCCGCTTGTACAATGCAATCAGCGTGAAGAAAACGAGCAAGCAGGCCATCGCCCAGGTTTCCACCGCTGGCCATTGAGAAACGGCTGCTTCCTGGCTCACGATCGGTTTGGCAACGGAAGCTGCGGCGCTCGATGAGCTGGGATTTACCGCAACAGTGTTTGAATTGTTGACTGCTGGCGCGGCCGATGCCTGCACAGTCGTTGTTGCTCCCGGCGCATCGGGCCACTCGGTGTTCGTGATTTCCTGCGCCGGTGCAGAGCTAGCCAGGAACAGAACTCCCGCAAATCCGATAACCACTGCTTGCATCCGAATAATGTTTTGAATTTTCATTTGACCACCCCTTTTTTTCATTTAAGCCGGGTAACGCTTAGGACTAATGCAGGAACGATGCCATAAAGTAAAAGTGCAGCGATGCTGCCGAAAAATTCTTTAAATCGCTGCAATAGAACGACTTGACGAAGAACAGTTCAAATCGCGGTCGGGCACCGACATTAATCAGGCTATCCATCGAGATATGTCGGAGCGCCACCACGTCGCATTGATCGACGGCTCGCTCTGAATTGTGTGCCGAAACAATTTCACAACGTTGATCGCAATCAGAAGAAACCACGCCACTTACCGCCGGTCCGTCGTGCGTGGCCGCTGGTTGTCGGTGCCTTCCGCGACAGCCGCACGCGCTGCAACCGTTCGGATAGGCACTCTATCCGTCCGGATAGCAATCCCGCCTTCCACTGGCGCGACTGTTGGCGCTAGAATAGCCGCCTCAGCGTGGGCTTCCAACCAAGCTGCAAGCCCGAGGCCAGATGTGGCAGCAAAACTCCTGGTGGTCAGCGGTCCGCTACGAAAATCCCAATTCCCGCTCGGCACAGACCTGGTTATAGGACGGGATCTGGAAAGCACCATTCGCCTGGACGACCCCGCAGTTTCCCCACAGCACTGCACCATTGCATCGCAAGATGGCCAGTTGATTTTGTGCGATCTCGATAGTCACGCCGGCACTTTCGTTAACGGAATTCCAGTGAAGCAGCGCACGCTCAAATCGGGCGACGAAATCGCGGTAGGAATTTCCGTTTTCCGTTTCGAAGCGGAAGAGCATCAAAACACGGCAAGTAGTCCCGTGCAGATGTGTGATCGCGCGGCGGTCAATGCAAAAGCACTGGAGTTCCAGGCTCCAGAACTTCTCAGCCTGGCACCGCAATCGCTCGCCGCGCTCCCACAAGCGGCGCGCATGGCCCGCAACCTTAGCGCGCTCCTGCAAATCTGCAAGGCCATTGGCTCCCTGCGCGACGAAGAAGCGCTTCCCTGGGTATTACTCGGCATGATTTTCGATGTGATTCCCGCCGAACGAGGGGCCATTCTGCTGATAGACGAGGACTCGAACGAGATCCGTTCGCAGGTAGCCTGGGATCGCTTGCTTGGACCGGAACATCCCGTCCACATTAGCCGCGAAATTGTGCGCCAGGTCATTGAAGAAGGAATTTCTCTACTGGACGGCGGCTCGGCAGCCGCGGAGTCAGCGGGTTCGGCCGCAGCCGACGAAAAACTGCCACGCGCTTTTCTTTGCGTACCGATGATGTCCGGCAAAAAAGCCATCGGCCTCATCTATCTGGAATCCAGCAATATCACAACCTCATTCACCAAGGACGATTTCCAGTTGCTCGCGGCCATTGCCGGCCTGGCGGTAATTGGTATTGAAAACGCTCGTCAATTTGAGCGCCTGGGCAGCGAAAATCAGCGCCTTCGCGCCGAATTCAGCCTGACTCACGATATGGTGGGACGCAGCGCTCGCATGCGCGATGTCTATCAATTCATTGAGCGCGTGGCCCCCACAGATTCAACCGTGCTGATCCACGGCGAAAGCGGCACCGGCAAAGAACTGGTCGCCTGCGCGATCCACAAAAACAGCCCAAGAAAAAACCAGCCCTTTGTCGCGCTGAATTGCGCCGCGTTGACCGAAACTCTCCTCGAGAGTGAATTGTTCGGCCACGAAAAAGGCGCATTCACTAGCGCCGTCAATCAGAAAAAAGGCTTTCTAGAAGTAGCCGAGGGCGGCACCATTTTTCTGGATGAAATTGGCGAACTCTCGCTGATTCTGCAAGCCAAGCTGCTGCGTGTTCTCCAGGAACGCGAATTTGTGCGGGTCGGCGGAACCCGGCCGATCAAGATCAACGTGCGATTTTTGGCCGCAACCAACAAAGACCTGCAAAAGTGCTCACGCGAAGGAACGTTTCGCGCTGACCTATTTCACCGCCTCAATGTAATCTCCATCGCACTGCCGGGTCTGCGCGAACATCCCGAAGACATCCCCGCATTGGCCGAACATTTCGCCGCGCGTCACGCAAAAAATTGCAATCGCAGCGTGCTCGGAATTTCCGATGAAGCCATGGCCTGCCTCACCCAGTACGATTGGCCAGGCAACATTCGCGAACTGGAAAACGCGCTCGAGCGCGCCGTGGTTATTGGCTCCTCCGACAGAATCCTGGCCGAGGATTTGCCGGAAACGCTTCTGGAAAGCGCGAAAAGCGGACCAACGTCACCCGCCAAGTATCACGACGCCATTCGCAACCTCAAAAAACAAATGATCTTGGGCGCACTGGACCAGTCCTCCGGAAACATCACCGAAGCCGCAAAGCTTCTCGGCGTCCACGCGAACTACCTGCATCGCCTCATGCGCAATTTAGAGCTACGTCCACCGATAAAAAAGCAGACCTCAGCCTGAGCTAGTTCCGAACCCAAACGGATGCCGGATCGCTGGAGAATAAGAGCACCACTAGGCCCTGGGCAACGCAAGGAGCAACCATGAATCGCAAAAACTCTTGGTGGGCCATCGCGACCACTGCATTCATCTTGCTCTGGTCGCCGCGAGACGTAGCTCTCGGAATAAACGGAGGCCAGGAACGCCAGGAGATCGCTCGTCTGGCAGAGTTGACACATTGGAAGGCAGGGACAATTGTGGCGGACGTCGGCGCGGGTGACGGAACGTACAGCTTTGCTGCTGCGCAAAAGGTTGGGCCTTCGGGCCGTGTCTATGCCACCGAAATCGACACCGAAAAATTGCAGCACCTGCGAACGGAGGTTACAAAGCGCAAGCTCGACAACGTCATTGTGGTGGAAGGAACCGCGGATGACACCAAGCTTCCCGCAAGTTGCTGCGACACGATTTTTCTGCGCCACGTGTACCACCATCTCACCCAGCCGCAGGAGTTTGATAAAAATTTGCTGCGCTCGCTCAAGCCCGGCGCTTATCTGGCCATCATCGATTTCCCGCCAAGCCCCAATTCTTCTCCGGTCGAAGGAGTTCCACAGAATCGCAGTGGACACGGCATACCAGAAAAAGTGATGGAGCAAGAGCTAACAGCCGCGGGCCTGCAAGTAGAAAAAGTTATCGACGATTGGTCCGGAGACGACTACTGCGTTCTCTTCGTCAAGGGCAGCACACCTAAGTAAAAAACCAAACATAGTAATCGCATTCAACACGCTTGTGTCGGTACTCGGCATTGCCTCACATGCGAGATGCGCGGCGCACTAAACAAGCCGCGGGAAACCTGTTGAATTGCGTTTTCCCAGGAAAGATGACACTATCTCACGCAATTTGAAGGTGCTTGTGTCCACCACAGCAAGTTCCAGCCAGGTTATTCCGTCGCCAGCAAAAAAGGTGCCGTACTTCGCGGCAAAACTTTTCGGCTCGGCAGCGATTCTAACAATCGCGATCGCGTTTGTTCTTAGATACGTCTTCCGCTACTACCTTAATTACAATCGCGCCGCGTTCACCGATCCCTTCCGCGGCGCAGCCAACTACTGGGCCATGCGAGGCTGGCTCTTGATGCACATGTTGAGCGCTTCTCTCATCGGACCGTGGAACCCGCGATACTGCTATCTTGCTGTGTAGCTAACGTATTGGCTCAATTCGTGAACACTGCGCGTGCCTGAATGGGCGCTCTCTCTGCTCTTGTGTTCGTTTTCGCCCAAGCGCAAAATAAATTTGAACGCCACGCCTGCAGTCGCGCGGCGCTTCGAGGACCAATGGCAGGGCCCATCCACACGCAAATCAACGGAAAAAGCCGGATTTTCGTTTCCGGCCCCGACACAACTTTGCTCTTTGCTTTGCGCGAAGAGCTTGGCCTCACCGGAACAAAATACGGTTGCGGCGAAGGCCAATGCGGCGCCTGCACTGTTTTGCTCAATGGCACGCCGCGCCGCTCCTGCCAACTCTCTGTCAGCGACGCCGCCGGAAAATCCATCACCACCGTTGAAGGATTCGAGCAGAACGGCCAACTCCATCCGGTGCAGCAAGCCTTTCTCGATCAAGGCGCATTCCAGTGCGCCTATTGCACTTCCGGAATGATTGTCAGCAGCGTCGCGCTCCTGCAAAAAAATCCCAATCCCAGTGAGCCGGAAATCGTACAAGCCCTGCAGGGAAATATCTGCCGCTGTGGAACCCATCCACGCATCGTCGCCTCCGTTCAGCAGGCCGCCAGAGCCATGCACGGAGCAAAATCATGAGCACCGCTCCCGAGAAATTCCTTCCCGAACCGGAGCGCTACGAGCTTCATTCCGGCGCCATCCATCACTTTAATCTGCAGCGCCGCGACTTCTTCAAAGTAATGGGCGCAGGCATCGCCATTTTCACCGTCGCCGTAGACGCAGTCGCCGCACAGGAATCCGGCGCGCGGCGACACCATGGCGATCAAGACCAGCCAAAAGACATTTCCTCCTGGCTGCATATCAACGACGACGGCATCGTGACCGTCTTCACCGGCAAAGTCGAAGTCGGCCAGAACACTCGCACCACCCTGGCGCAATCCGTCGCTGATGAACTCCGCGTTCCGCTCTCTAGCATTCGTATGGTCATGGGAGACACCGCTCTCACGCCATTTGATATGGGCACCTTCGGCAGCCGCTCCACTCCCTACATGTCGCCGCAGCTTCGCCGTGCCGCATCCGCCGCCCGCGATTTGCTCCTCTCGCAAGCCGCTACAGAATGGAAGACCACGCCGGATAAACTAACCGCCAGCGACGGAAAGATTACCAATCCCGCGTCCGGAGCAACTCTGACCTACGCGCAACTCGCGCAAGGCAAAACCCTCGCGCGCGATATGCCGGACGCCGATCCCATCACTCCGCCCGAGCAATGGACCGTTGCCGGCAAATCAGCGCCCAAAGTGGACGCGCGGGCCTTCGTCACCGGCCAGCATCAGTACACGCCCGATCTGCGCCCAGCAAATGTATTGCATGCAAAGGTTTTGCGGCCGCCTACGTTTGGCGCATCTCTCGCGTCGGCGGATTTATCAGCAGCGCAAGCCATGCCGGGAGTTGTCGTCGTTCGCGACGGAGATTTTGTGGCTGCAGCAGCTCCGACGGAGCAAGCAGCAGAAAAAGCGCTCGCGCTAATTCACGCCGAATGGAAGAACAAGCCACAAAGTTCCAGCAAGGAACTCTATTCGTACCTGAAAAAGAATCTGGACACAGAAGAAAATCAAAAACCACATGAAAAAGGTTCCGTGGCGAATGCGCTGGCCGCTGCATCGCAACACCACGAACAGAGCTACACTGTCGCCTACATCGCGCACGCCCCGCTCGAGCCGCGAGCCGCAGTAGCCGATTGGAAAGAGGGGAAATTAACCGTCTACACCGGCTCGCAGCGTCCGTTCGGCATTCAGGAAGAATTGTCAGCCGCGCTGCACCTTCCCAAGGATCAGGTGCGCGTCATTGTTCCCGATACCGGCTCGGCCTATGGCGGCAAACACACCGGCGACGCAGCGCTCGAAGCCGCTCGCCTCTCGCGTGCCGCAAATCGTCCCGTAAAAATTGTCTGGACCCGCGAAGAAGAATTCACCTGGTCCTATTTCCGTCCCGCTGGGGTGATTGAAATCAAAAGCGCGATCGCAGCCGACGGAAAACTCAGCGCCTGGGAATTTCACAATTACAATTCGGGCGGCTCCGGCATTCAGACTCCCTACGACGTCGCAAATCAACTCATCCAGTTTCATCCGGTGAATTCGCCGTTACGGCAAGGTTCCTATCGCGGCCTCGCAGCAACCGCCAATCACTTCGCCCGCGAATCCTTTATGGATGAACTCGCGTATTTAACAAAGAGTGATCCGCTGGAATTTCGCATGAGGAATCTTTCTGACCTGCGTTTGCGCGCGGTGTTCGAAAGCGCAGCCAAAACATTTGGCTGGCCGCATAAGAAGACGCAACCCGGCCAGGGATTCGGCATGGGCGGCGGCGTGGAGAAAGGCGGCTACGTGGCAACTTTCACGGAAATCGCGATCGATGCAAACTCAGGCGATGTCCGCGTGGTTCGCGTCGTCACCGCGTTCGAATGTGGCGCCATCGTCAATCCTGATGGCCTCCGCCAGCAGGTTATCGGCGCAAACATCATGGGATTGGGCGGCGCGCTGTTCGAATCGCTCGAATTTGACAACGGCCGCATTTCGAATCCTCACTTCGCGCAGTATCGCGTCCCGCGCTTCCGCGACATTCCCAAAATCGAAGCCATGCTCCTCGACCGCAAAGATCTTCCTCCAGCCGGTGCCGGCGAAACTCCCATCGTCGGTCTGGCCCCAGCAATCGGCAATGCAATTTTCGACGCGACCGGAATCCGCCTCCGCGCTCTGCCGCTAGCCCCGCGCGGCCTTAAAGCGCTGAAGAACAGCGCATGACGTCGCACGATAGTTTCTCCCAATATTTTCATTTCTTTGTACAATCTAAACAATTGCGGCGTTCAATCTGGACTCTTTTCATATTTTGTGTAACTACATATTCGAGCTTCGCACAGTCGTCTTCGAAGGAACTTTCCAACCAAATGGACAGCGCATTTTCTGGAATCGCTTCGCACGATACTCCAGGATTCGCGGTGCTTGTAAAGAAAGATGGCAAGATAGTTTTTGAAAAAGGTTACGGCGTGCGTGATCTACGCGCCAAAACAGGAATCGACGCGCAAACAAATTTCCGGCTGGCATCGTTCACAAAACAATTCACCGCCATGGCGATTATGCTTCTGGTGCACGATGGCAGATTGCGTTACGACGAGACGCTGACGGATATTTTCCCGGAATTTCCCGCGTATGGAAAAACAATCACTGTTCGCAATTTGCTGAATCACACCGGCGGGTTGCCGAATTACGAAAATTTGATGGACGCAGCGAAAAAAACAAAAGGTCCAATTTGGTCGGTGGAAAAACAAATTCACGACGCCGAAGTTTTGCAATTGCTGGAAAAAGAATCGCACGGACAATTCGCGCCGGGAACAAGCTGGGAGTACAGCAATTCCGGCTACGTGGTGCTCGGATTGATCGTGGCAAAAGTTTCAGGCATATCCTTCGGCGAATTCCTGCACGAAAGAATTTTCGCGCCGCTCAAAATGACTCATACACTGGTTTTCGAAAAAGGAAGAAACGAAGTTGTGGGTCGCGCTTACGGCCACGCCAAAAAAGAAAACGGTTTCGTTGAGACCGACCAGAGTTCCACTTCCGCGACGCAAGGCGACGGCGGAATTTATTCCAACCTGGAAGATTTATCCAAGTGGGATGATGCGCTGCGCGAGCACATTCTGCTCAGCGAAAAAGATTTTCTTCCCGCAATCACTCCCGCACAATTGCCGCCCGGAGCGGAAGCAAACCTTGCCGAAGACGTTCCCGAATCTCTGCGCGGCCACGCAACCGCTTACGGCTTCGGCTGGTTTGTGAATTTGCAGGATTCGCATCCACTGATGTGGCACTACGGCGACACCATGGGATTCAAGTCCGCGATTCTTCGCTACACCCGCGACAGCGTAACTGTAATCGTCCTTTGCAATCGCACCGACCTCGATCAAGGGGCGTTGGCCCTCAAAGCCGCGCAGTCCGTTCTTTCATCGCACTGAGAATTCTGCACTCACCCACAAGAAAATTACGCAGGCTGATAGCCTACGCCACCGAAAATCAGGACAAGCCCGCTAATTTCCCTAAGCCTTTCATTTTCGCGCGGGCGGCCATGGTGCCGTATTGCTTCATCATGGTGCGCATCTGCATGTATTGCCTCAGGACTTGGTTGACGTCCTGCACGGTGGTGCCGCTGCCTTTTGCGATCCGTTTGCGGCGCTTGCCGTCGATGACGTTGTGGTCCTGGCGTTCCTGATTGGTCATGGAGTTGATGATGGCTTCGACCTGTTTCAGTTTGCCTTCGTCCACGCTGGCGTCTTTGGGAATATTTTGCAGCGGGCCGACTTTGGGGAGCATGTCCACCAACTGATCGAGCGGGCCCATTTTGCGAATCTGGCGAAGCTGGTCGCGAAAATCTTCCAGCGTAAATCCTTCCGTGCGAAGTTTGCGTTCGAGATCGAGCGCGGCTTTCTTGTCCACGGCTTGCTCGGCGCGTTCGATGAGCGACATGATGTCACCCATGCCGAGGATTCGAGAGACGATTCTTTCTGGATAGAAACCTTCGAGGGCATCGTATTTTTCGCCGAGTCCGACAAACTTTACCGGCGCACCGCTGACTTTGCTGATGGAGAGCGCTGCTCCGCCGCGTGCGTCGCCATCGAGTTTGGTGAGAATGACGCCGGTGAGTCCGAGGCGCTTGTGAAATTCTCCGGCGGAGCGTACCGCGTCCTGTCCGATCATGGCGTCAGCGATAAAGAGAATTTCGCTGGGCTGCAATTCTTTTTTCAAATAGCCGAGTTCGTTCATCAGGTCGTCGTCAATGTGCAGGCGGCCGGCGGTGTCCACGATAACGACATCACTGGCGGAAAGTTTCGCTTCCTTGATGGCGCCGCGAACAATTTCCAGTGGCTTGTCGGTTCCGGCACCGGGCCAGAGACTTACGCTGATGGCTTTTGCAACTTGCGCGAGTTGTTCCCGCGCGGCGGGACGGTAGACGTCTGTGGAAACGACGATCGGACGGTGGCCATGTTGCGCCAGCCATCTTGCAAGTTTGCCAGTGGTGGTGGTTTTGCCGGAGCCTTGCAGGCCGACAATCATCCACACGGATGGTGGGCGAGAGGCAAAGAGCGGCTTGGCGTGTTTGCCGAGCAGCGTAGTGAGCTCATCGCGAACCAGCTTGATGACTTGCTGGTCGGGAGAGAGTTGCAGCATGACTTCGCTGCCGAGCGCTTTGCTGCGAATGCTGGCGAGAAGTTCGTCGATGACCGGGAGAGCGACGTCGCCTTCGAGCATGGCTTCGCGGATTTCGGCGAGTGCGGCATCGAGGTGCTCTTCGGTGAGTTTGCCCTGGCCACGGAGATTCTTGAAGGTGCGTTGCAGCTTTTCTGTGAGGTTTTCAAACATGGGAAAGAGTTCTCAGTGAATAGTGGTCCGTGAACGGTTTCAGAAACTTGTGTTATCGAGCTGGCTGGTGGCAACTCGCTTTCATTTTAGGCGCGGAGGGATGAGTGGTCAAACGAACGAGCGGTAAGAAACGCTGAGAAAGCACACAGAGTGACAACTGTTGGCGTTCCGAAGTGGGAATGTGGCGGCGCCGCCGCGCAATTTTAAAAATGTGTGGCAAGCAAAGGTATGCTTCCCCGCAGTGTCATTTCGTGACCCATTGGTGCAGGCATTCTGCGTCTATGAATAAAGTGAAAGTCAAGATGAGAGAAATTGGAGAACAGTACTATTACTACCACAGCGACGCAGAGTCCACAGACAATAGGAAAAACAGATCGTGGGGAGGGATGGAATGGGCACTGCAAAGGTGCGAGACGAACGGCTGAAGCTGCGTCCGATCGGGAGGATTCGATCGACGATCAAGAATCGAAAAGGAGCGCCGAAACAGGGTTCGGAGGGAGCACCGGACGCGTGGCTTGAAGTCAATTCTTTCGCGGCGCGAGGCTTTGAGGGAATCTGCCAAGGAGACGAACTTTTTGTGCTGACCTGGCTGCACCAAGGGCGGCGGGAGGTTCTCCAAGCCCATCCGCGGTCTGACCCGCAGCGAGCACTGACGGGGGTATTTGCAACGCGATCGCCGGACCGGCCGAATCCGCTGGGGCTTCATCGGGTGACGGTGCGAAAAGTAGGCAAGAAACGGTTGCGGATTGGTCCGATCGAGGTGATCGATGGGACGCCGGTGGTTGATATCAAGCCGGTACTTTCCTGCGAGCCGGTGCGCTGAGCACAGCGCTAGACGTGCACCCCGGGACCAGCGGTCATGTTGGAATGACAGTTTTGCGGCTGGCGATTCAGGTCAGACAGTCTTTCCGACAAGGGGGCCGCCAGGTTGAGGATGGTGCGCGTTCCAGGAAGCCAGGCCGGGCGCGTAGCCGGTGATCAGCAGGTGATTGTGGACGATGTCGAACGTAAGACCGCTGTCTATGTGCAAGGAAGAGCCTTCGTGTTCGTACAAGGCGAGCACCGGGGGAAGATGCGGCACCACGTCCCAAAGGTTGACGATGCGATAACAGATGTTGACGCGAGTATCGAAGAGGCGGACGAAATCGGGGTGGCCGACGCGCGGCTCGGCCCAGGTGTAAACGATGGGCGCGAGATTTGCCGCGACGTCGTTGAGAAGATCGGGAGCGGACAATGCGGCAAGAGCGCCACCGAGACTGTGACCGGTGATCAACAGTTCCTTGCAGCCGGGGGCTTTGGACTGAACCAACTTGCGCAGGTTTTCGCGCACTGCTTCGTACACGACCTGAAAACCTTGATGAACGGTGCCGCGTCCGGGAATGGCGCTGTAAGGAGCAGGAGCGAAATCGAAATCATCAAGCCAGTCCTTGAAGTATTCGGTGCCACGGAAGGCCACGACCAACCTGTTTAGCTTGGCGTCCACACAAAGCCAGCCGAAATGTTGATTCGGCTCGGCGCTGCGCGGCATGGCTTGCACGGTAGCGCTGGTTGCTTTGCTTGCATCGGTGATGCGCGGTTGGCGAGGATGGTCCAGCATGCTTTGCAGGACCTTGCGGTGCTTCGGTTCGGCCTGATCCAGCCTGGTACGAAAAGCCGGCGAGAGGTCGGCTAGGATTTCGAACGCATCGGTTCCCGGCGTGTAGCCTGGTGGAGGCGTTTGAGCGTTATATGCCCCGAGGGCGAACGGATAGACATAGTTCTGAGCGAATTGCCCGTCGAAAGGAATCATGGCCAACCTCGCGCGAAGAAGGTAATGCGGAGATTATATTGTTATGGTGCAACTGGGAACGCCAGCGTTTCGCCTCAGCTTCTGGAAAACTAGACGTGCTGGAGGTGGGTATCTTTGAAGTTGGTGGGATATTTCAGGCCGAAGCCGAGGAGGCGGTCGAAGCCGATGTGAGCGGTCCAGATCAGGGCTAGGGGAAAGAGTTGCTGCTTTACGGCTAAATAGGCGATTGCGAGCAGGATTCCCGGCGTGATGTAAGTGTGCGCGAAATTATAGATAGCTGAACCGATGCGGACGTTGGCGAGATAGCCGAGCATGAAGAGGTCTGGCGCGAGGAAGAGGATGGCGAAGAGGAGCCAACTGGCATGGAGTTGGTGATAGAAGAAAACGCATAGCATGAGAATTGCGGCGCCTTCTACGTGCAGAAGGAGTTTTGGTTTGGTAAGCATTGAAAATCGTAGCATGTGAAAGCGCGTCGACTGCATGCGGCACACGACAGGCGACAGGACGGGGTTACTGCGATGCCGAAATGCCAACCACTACTGCAGCATCCTTTCGTCCTGGAGCCGTAACCTTCGGCCTCTGCAGGGTCTTCTTGTTTGAGTGATCGGATGCAGTGGCTTTGTACTCCAGGGTGTAGGAATTCCGCAGGATTTGCCGTAACTTGTCGAACGCTGATTGCAAGCCGGCGGGTGATTTCGAAGGTTGAGGCAAGCTGCCAGATTCGTCGGCGATTCGGTGGGCCACCTTTAAAAGGTGAGTTTTAGGCCGAGTTGGGCGGCGAAGGGGATGCCTACTGTGGTGCCGGGGCCGAAGAAATCGCCGAGGGCTCCGGCGGGTACGCGAAGTTGGTTAGCGCTGATGACGGAAGTGGTTTGGGTGCAAGCCGGGTTCAAGCAGAAAGCGGTGGCGTTGCTGAGATCGTTGACGCGAGTGGGGAGGGCGGAGATGTCACCTACATAGTTGTTGCCGGGATTTTGGCGGTTGAAGAGATTGAAGAATTCGGCGAAGGGGCGTAGTTGCAGGCGCTCTCGAAGAGTGATATTGCGGCTGACGCGAAGATCAACTTGATAGAACGGCTTGCCGCGGAATTGGTCAAGGGTGGTTTGCACGCCGTTGACTACGGCGCGGTCATTGCCGGAGAAGCCGTCGTTCAAAATGTCGGCGGGCGTGGCGATGGTGAAGGGCCGAGCGCTTTCAAATTGCGAGAGGGTGGAGATTTCGAAGCGCCACGGAAGTTGCAGCGTTCCGATTAAAACGAAGCGGTGGCGAACGTCTTCGCCGGAGGGGCCGTGATCGCCGGGGCCGAACGCATCGAGCGGGTTCGAAACACCGTTGACGTAATCGAAGAGTTCGCCCACTACCGCGCCCCAAGTGGTGGCGTGGGAAAGAACATAATTGGCGGTGAGTTCGAAGCGATTTGAAAAGCGATGCTGGAGCTGAACGGCGAGACCGTTGTAGCTGGAGCGATTGTCGGCGCGGAAAAGGGAAATGTTTGGCGAGTCGGCGGGCAGGGAAAATCCTGAAATGAATTCGTAGCGGCGATATTGATGGACGCCTTGCTGGTGTTCGTAGGTTGCGGTGAGGCGCCAATTTTTTGCCCAGCCACTCGTGAAGTCGTGTTCGAAGGCGGCGCTGGCCTGGAGCGCGTAGGGCGTGTGGTAGTTGGGATCGATAAGAGCACCCTGGCCGCCGTCTGCACCGCTGGGCAGGCATGATGGATTCGCGAGATCGTAAGTGATGCATGGCGTGATGGGTTGATTGACGGCGGTGAAGGCGTCTACCCAACCGTTTTGCGCGAGGTCGTTGTAATAGAGGCCGACGCCCGCACGGAAAACGGTGTGCTGTGATGCGCCCGGCGCGTAAGCGAGGCCGAGCCGCGGCGCGATGGCTTTGCGGTAGTCGTGGGGAATGCCGTTGACGAGCGGGACATTTAGGGCTTGCAAGGTTGAGAATGCAGGATTTTGCGATTGGGCGCGGCCAGAGGCGGTGAAGAGGCCGAAGGTGGTGTCGTAGCGAAGACCGGCGTTGACGGTGAAGGACGGAGTGACGCGCCAAGAATCTTCGGCGTAGAAGCCGAGGCGGCGAAGAGATTGCGCGAAGGTGCCATCGCCTGCAATGGTGTCCGTGCAGGTGGTGTCGGGAAGGGCGGCGGGAGTGCAGTTGAAATCAGCAGTGAATTGCGCGGGATTGTTGAGATAGAAGGATGGATCCTGGGTGAACTGGACGAGATGTTCGGCGGTGGAGGCGAGTGCGCCGCGCAGAACCGGTTCGTGGACGAGATTGACGCCAAAGCGGATGGCGTGACGGCCAGAGCTGCGAAAAACGTCGTAGCGGAATTGATATTTCTGCTGGTCGCGTTCGATGGGGAAGGCGGAGACTACGGTGGCGAATTGATTGTCGCCGAAAGTTTCGAATCCGGAAGTGGTATGAAAATTTGCGCTGAAAGGAAACGCCAGTGCCAGGCCGAGATCGGAGTTGCGAGCCTTGGTGTGATGAAAGTTGCTAGCTTCGAGAGTGAGCGCGCCTTGCCAGTTTGGGGAGAAGCGATACTGCTGGCCGAGAAGAATATTGAAGTAATTCGAAGTGGTGGTGGAGCCGGTGGAAGGCAGAGCGGCTTGCTGGACGAGATCGTTCTGGGTGCGATTGCGATCGAGAGAGGCGCGGAGAAACCACTGAGCATTTGTGGATTGCGACCAATCGAGACGCACGTCAAAAAGATTATCGCGAAAGGGAATGGGAACATTTGTGGGGACGGCGATGGAATTGATGCCCGGAATTAGGCCGGCTGCAGCGAGTTGGGCGAGCGCATTAAATTCGGATTGAGAGTTTGCGCTGTAGGCGACGCTGGCGTTTTCGTCAATGTATTCGTAGGAGGTGAAAAACCAGAGTTTGTCGCGGCGCAGCGGTCCGCCGAAAGTGGCGACGCCATTTTGGCGAGAGAAGGGCTGCTTGGGATCGGGCTCTGGATTATCGAGCGAGTTGCGGGCGTTCAAATCCTGGCCGCGATAGTAGTAAGAAGCGCTGCCGTGCCAGTCGTTCGAACCGCGGCGCGTGGAAAGAATAATGCTGCCGCCGTTGGTGCGCGAAGTCTCTGAACCGAACTGCGCGGAACGCACGACAAATTCCTGCATGGCTTCGGGAGAATAATTCTGCAAGAAGCCGCCGATGAAATCGTCGTTGTTGTCTCCGCCGTCCACGGAAAAATCGATGTTGAGGCCGGAGCTGCCGCCGAAAGAGATGGCGGTGATGCGAGCCTTGGTGGGATCGGAGGGTTCGACGGGCGCGGTGAATGGAGCCATGAGGGCAATGTTGGCGAAGCTGCGCGCGGAGAGTGGAACTTCGTCCAGATCGTCGGAGGTGATGACGGTTTGTATGGTGCTGCTGGCGGTGTCAAGCGGATTGCTGGCGAGCGATGGGCCGTGATCGCGGACTTCGACGGACTGGCGGAGAGCTTCCGGAGCGAGGACGAAACGCGTTGCGGACTGCGCGCTAATGGATACGACAATCCGTTGCGTTTGCGACGCAAAACCTTTTGCGGCGACTTCGACGGAATAAGTGGCGGGCGAGAGCGCTGCAAAGTGGGCTTCGCCGTGGGCGTCGGTGGTTTGCTCGCGATGCGCGGCGACTTTTTCTGCTGCGAGCGTAATTTGTGCTGCGGGGATGGCGCCGCCGGAGGAATCCACTACGTTCACGAGAAGAGAACCGCGGAGTTCTTGCGCGGAGAGATGGGAAGACGTTGCGATCGAAGCAACCAGAGCGATGATAAGAACTACGACGACCTGGGTGAGGTAGGAACGCATAGACCTTTTAATTATAGGATGGCCAACACGGATTGTAGGAATAGACGCACGAAGTTGTCGAACGGTTTCTGGGGGAAGCTGCCGCGCTCCAAACGTCTACGGTTGCTGAAGGTGAGCGTCGAACCAGGCTACGGTGCGGCGGATGCGGTCGCGGCGATGTTCGGGCTTCATGAACATGTGGCCTTCGTGTTCGTAAACTACCAATTGCGTTTCTACGCCGAGAGTCTTGAGGGCGTGCCAGAATTCGTAGGATTGCGGCGTAGGGCATTCGCCGTCGCTGTCGCCGACGATCACCAGCGTGGGGGTTTTGGCCTTCTTTATGAATGTTATGGGCGAGCTTTTTGCATAGACCTCGGGATCGTCGTAAACGGATTTTCCGAAAAATGGGATCATCCACTGGTCGATTTTGTTTTCGCCGTAGTAGCTCTGGTAGTTGGCGATGCCTGCGCCGGCCATGGCGGCTTTGAAGCGATTGGTTTGCGTGACCGCCCACATGGTCATGTAGCCGCCGTAACTCCAGCCGGTGATGCCGAGGCGATTCGAATCGATGGGCGCAATTTTAATGGCTTCGTCGACGCCAGAAAGAATGTCGCGCAGGTCGCCGTAGCCGAAGTCTTTTACGTTGGCACGAGTGAAGGCTTCGCCGTTGCCGAAGCTGCCGCGCGGATTGGGTTGCAGAACAAAATAGCCGGAAGCGGCCAGCGCCAGCGCAAAATCGCCGCTGCTGGGCCAACTGGAAAGAACTGCTGCGCTGGGTCCGCCATGGACATCAACAATCAATGGATATTTTTCCCCTGGATCGAAATTCGCAGGGTAGACAAGCCAGCCTTGCACTTCGTAGGAATCCGACTTCCAGTGAATACTTTTGGCTTCGCCCCACGCGGCGGAAACGCCTTTGTTGCGGTGCGTGATTTGCTTCCATGCGCCGTTGGGACCGGCCCAGATTTCCGGAGGCGCGGAAAAAGAACTGCGGATGGCGGCGGAAACTTTTCCATCGTCGGACACCGAAGCGGAAGGACCCCAAGTCCCAAGTGTTACGTGATCTGGGCCGGAATAGAGTGAATCGATCTTTGCCGATGTGGGATCGAGGGAAATGATGGATGACTCGCCTTGCGCGAATTCGCCGGCAATAATTTTTCCGTTGCGGGCCCAAGCAAGCCAGCTTGCGGAAGTTTTGCGGTCGGGCGTGAGATTTTGCGGTTCGCCACCGGCTGCGGCAATTAAAAAGATGTCGCCACCGACGGAGTCTTCGTCGCTCATCAAGCCTTCGATGAAGGCGATGGATTTCCCGTCGGGTGACCACGCGGGATAAGAAATTTGCAGCGATGGTTTGTAGATGGATTTCATCAGGCCGGAGGTGGCATCAAGAACGGAGAGTTCGGCGGTCCACCAATTGTTATCGCCATTGCCGAGAGCGGAGCTGACGACGAAATTTAGGCCGTCGGGCGACCAGTCATATTGATAGACGTACGTGTCGGCGGGAGAGACCTGGCGCAATTTTCCGGTAGCGATGTCGACGACCGCGAGGCGCTGTTCGAAGAAGGCGTCTTTGATTTCGCCGGTTTCGGGAACTTCCGCGACGAGAGGGCCGGCGGCCCGTGGAGCGTTTTCCGTGAAAAGCACAGCAATGGTTTTTCCGTCGGGAGAAAATTTTGCCGAGGCGAGAGTGCCCTTCACGTCGGTTAGCCGCCTTGCAGGCTGGCCGGATGCACCTTCGAGATACAACTGGGATTGGCCGGGCTTAGCAGCATCGGAGATGAAGGCAATGCGGGGGCTGTCCGGGGCCCACGCGATTCCAGATTCAGCGCGCGGCACGCTGGCGGCGGTGATTTTGCGGACGGGGGTTTTGCCGTCGATGGCTGTGGCGAAAATGCCGGAGTAGCCCGAGTCCGCGCCATTTTTGTCGCGGAATTCCTCGACCCAGGCGACTTTTTTACCATCGGGAGAGACCGCGGCTTGATCGAAACCGCTGGCGGCGTTGAGTGCGTGGATGGCTTCTTCGATGGCGGGAGAGACTCTTTCCGTTTCCACGGCTTTGAGGCGCTTTTCGACGGCTTGCTTGGAGGTTTTCTTTTCCTGCGATATGGCGGCAATGGGTGCGAGAAGAACGACAGCGGCGAGAAAACAAAATGCGCGACGCATCATCAACAATCTCCTGGGAACGTGTCGCACTGCGGCGACAAACGAATACAGAGCCTCCGTACGATAGTGCCAGTGACCTGCAAGCGCAAGCGACGGCTCGGATGGCTCGGATGGCCACTGCTATTGTTGCCGACAGAAGAAACGCATAGAATCCGCGCAACCAAGCATTGTTACGGACGGTGGAGGAAAACTTATGCCTGATCGCCGCGGATTTCTTTCCATTTTTGGCGCTGCCGCAGCTGCCACGGCTTTGCCCCTTGCGAAAATCTACGATGACGCGCATCAGTCACAAACCGCGTTGCCGGATGCGTCCTTGTACGCAAAAGATGAAGAGGCTTACTGGACGGCGCTGCGCAAACAATTCTTGATTCCCGACGACGAAGTGTATTTGAACAATGGGACGGTTGGTTCTTCGCCGCTACCGGTGCTGAAGGTGATTGTCGATTGTTATCACGAAGCGGAACGCATGGCGCAGAGCGATCCGGAAGATTATCCGATCTGGGGATATGCGGCGTGGAATGAGT
>WNFE01000234.1_pt1 | contig 71921 bp, 65 predicted proteins | sample 5400451 | NCBI WGS metagenome assembly WNFE01 (sample SAMN13153344, study PRJNA577476) | soil metagenome | isolation source: 200 cm saprolite under Douglas fir tree site 2 hole 2 | place: USA:California | collected 2015-04-18
CTGGCACGGTCAAGTGGTTCAACGCGGAGAAGGGCTACGGCTTCATCTCCGTGGAGGGTGGCAAGGACGTGTTCGTCCACTACAGCGCCATCCAGCAGGACGGGTTCCGCTCCCTGCAGGAAGGCCAGCAGGTCCAGTTTGACGTCGTCGATGGGAAAAAGGGCCCGCAGGCTGCGAACGTCGTCCCGGTGTAAACCACAGCACTGACGACGCACAAGACCCGGTCGGGATTCACCCCGACCGGGTCTTTTCTTACACACAGGAACTCGCTAACGCGCGAGTCGAATAGAAGAGCGGACCGCCAGATTGACGAGAGCGTCGTGAGTCCCCTAGCGCTAATCCGGGTAGTGTTCGAAGTTTTGTACGTGCTCCTCATCGCGCGCGTCGTCATAAGTTGGATCCCCGGCATCGATGCATCTCACCCGGCCGTTCGGTTCATCTACCGGGCCACCGCGCCCATCCTCGACCCCATTCGCCGCATCATGCCTCCAATCGGCGGGCTAGATTTCTCGCCGTGGATTGCCATCCTGCTGCTGTCGTTAGTGCAGCGGGTCGTCATCGACTGATGGTCCCGACTCAGTACCACTGACTGGAGGCTGCGGGCTGCCGAGGTGTCCCTCTTGGCACGTACGATCCCCTCGACCACATCTTCCGAGGGCGCGTCGCAGGAGGCTCGAGGGAAGGGTGGAAACACTGGCACTGCGGGTACGTATGGACTAGGTGAATCGATCGTCGTACGCACCCATTTTGGCAGCCACCGGTAACGCGCACGGTGGAGAGAGGAAGGAATCTGGTTCGACGCGGAGGTGAGCCGGACGTCGCGATGCTTGACCAGTTAACGCAGGTTTCCATGCTTGTGTCGGATATGAAAAAGGCGGTCAATTTTTACTCCTACGTGCTTGGACTCCCCGTGATCACGAAGTCGGACAAGTCGGCCGAGTTCCGCACTGAAGGCGTGATCCTCGCGGTCAAGCCCCGAGGGCAGGCCGGAGGCACAGGGACGACCCAGATCACATTTCAGGTGGCCGATCTCGAAGTCGTCTTCAACGACGCGAAGAGACGGGGAGCGAAAGTCCTCATCCCCCCTCGCACCGTGGACGTCGGGCGTCTTGCCCAGCTAGCGGATCCTGACGGAAACGTCATCGAGCTGTTCGAGCCCGAGGCCTAACGACCGGCGCAGAACGTCCTTCGTCTTACGTGACGACCGCAGATGTCAGCGGGAGTGTTCCACTGCGGTATCGAGTGATCGCGGAAGAGCCCGCGCCGCAGCGAGCGCCGGAACGAAGAGCAGCAACAGCAGCATCAGCGTATTCCCCAGCCCGACTCGATCGGCCAGCGCACCCACTCCGGTGAGAGTGAGCCCTGCCATCCCCCACGCGACGCCCATCACGATGCTGCTCGCGACGCCCACCCGATGGGGGAGCAGTTCCTGCGCCATGACAATGGTCACCGCAGCCGACAAGTAAACCGCGATCCCGCCCAGGGCGAGAAAGACATACGACCACGGCGCGGGGCTTCGCACAAACGCGACGAGCAGCGGCGCGGTGATGATGAACGACAGCATCATCAGCCGCTTCCGACCGATGCGCTCAGAGAGAATCCCCCCGCAAATCCCGCCAATGGCACCGATTCCGCCGAACAGGAACACGGCCAACCCGCCGGCGACGAGCGCCCCGCCCCGCTGCGTGATCAGCAGGGGAAGGAACGTGTGGTATGAGGTGATGATCACGCTGCGCAGGAACACGACGAGCCAGAGCACGAGCATCGGATGAAAAGCTGCGCCCAAGTCTGTGCGGAAGCTCCCGGTCCCAGACCGTGACGGAGGCGCGCCAGCCGGGGGAAACGCCGGCCAGAGCAGCACACACGCGAGGACTCCAGGCAACGCGGCCATCCAGGTGGCATCGAGTCCGCGCCAAGCCACAATCGCCGCGATGACCAACGGCCCCAGCGCATAGCCGAGTTCTCCGCCTGCGACGAATATTGAGAGGCCCGCACCCTTTCGACGTCCGCTGGCCTCCCCGGCAGTCGACGCCCCCTGAGGATGAAACGCCGCCGTTCCCGCCCCCGCCAGAGCCAGCAGCACGATGAGAACGCCATATGATGGAGCCAGCCCCATGAGTCCCATCCCCGTCACCGCCAGAACCGGTCCCACCCTGATGAACACCCTGCGCCGGAAATGATCAGCCAACGCCCCAAATCCCGGTTGTAACATCGCCCCTGAGGTGTTCAGGATCGTCGCGAGCAGACCGGCCAGGGCAAGGGAGAGGTGGAAATTAGCCACGACCAGAGGAAGCAACGGGGACAGGAACGCAACGTAGAAGTCGTTGAGAAAATGCACCACCGAGGCGGCGATCAGTAGCGGCAGGTTCAGATCGCCCGCGCGGGGCGAGACCCGCACAGGCTGCGGCGCCGCTATCGAACCCGCGTGCGGGATGGGTGCGTCGGGCCCCTCGGGCAACGTCAGCTCACCGCCGCGGCGTGCTTCGCCGCGGGGGGCACCGCTGGCTGGAGCAGCTCCACGAGATGCAGAGCGCGCCGCCCGCTGCCATGCGCGATCTGTTGTCGGCAAGACACCCCCGTCGCCGCCACGACCGCGTCGGGACCCACCCGCCTGACTGCGGGCAAGAGTCGACGCTCCCCGATGGCCATCGATATCTCGTAGTGCTCTTTCTCAAACCCAAACGACCCGGCCATTCCGCAGCAGCCGGCATCAACCATTTCCACTGTGTACCCCGCAGTGGTCAGGACCTGTTGCAGCGGCGCCGTCCCCGCGAGCGCCTTCTCATGACAGTGACCGTGGACGAGGACATGACGGCCGGCCCCGCCAGCAAGCGGTAGGGGTGCGCGCCGATGTTCGTTCGCGAGAAACTCTTCAACAAGGAAGACACCGCGGGCCAGGGTCTGTGCAGCTTCGCCCGGGACCAAGTCCGGCACCTCGTCGCGAAAAGTCAGCAGGCAGCTCGGTTCGCACCCCACGATCGGCACCCCCCGCGCGGCGACAGGTAGTAACGCGTCCACGTTCCGGCGCGCCGCCGCCTGCGCTTGGGGAAGGAGTCCTTTGCTAATGAGCGTGCGTCCGCAGCAAACCGGCGGGGCGAGTTCGACGTCATAGCCCAGGTGTTCCAAGACTTCCACTGCCGCGCGGCCGACCTGCGGATAGTTGTAGATCATGAACGTGTCGGCAAAGAGGGCGACCGGGCCGCGGGAACCTGCGCGCGCGTGGGGTGGAGAGCTCACTCGTGCGCGCGCCTGCCGGTGCGCGTTCCACCACTGCAGGAAATTCGGACGCGCGAAAGGCGGCAGCGGGCGCCGGCGGTCGATGCCCACCAGCCGATCCAGCACCCAGCGAGCCGGACGGGATTGGGTGAGCGCCGTGGAGAGCGGCGCTGCCCGTGATCCCCAGTGGTTCAGCAACCGGTAGTGTCCAAATAACCAGGCGCGTAGAGGCACTCCATGCGCCCGATAGTACTGAGCCAAAAATTCATACTTCAGTTTCGCCATATCAACATTGGCCGGACACTCCGCCTTACACCCCTTGCACTCCAGACAGAGGTCCAGCGCCTGGTACAAGCGCGTACCGGTCACCTCCTGTGTCGGGAGGACCCCGGACAAGACGGCACGCAAGAGATTCGCCCGCCCTCGAGTCGAGTGCTCCTCTTCGCGCGTCACCATGTACGATGGGCACATCGTCCCCTCGGAGGTTTTGCGGCACGCGCCGAGCCCGCTACACAGCTCCACCGATCGTCCAAAGCCACCGTCTTTCGACCAGTCGAAGACCGTCGCGATAGACTGGGTGCGATAGTGCGACCCGTACCGCAGTGACTGATCCATCGGCGGACCGTTGACAATTTTGCCGGGGTTCATTAACCCGGACGGATCGAACAGTGTCTTGATCTCCTGAAACGCGCCATACACCTGAGACCCGAAAAAGCGCTCCACAAACCACGACCGGACCAAGCCGTCGCCGTGCTCACCGCTCATGGTGCCCTCAAACTCGATGACCAACTCGCCCACGGCCTCGGCGATGGCTTTCATCTTCTCGATGTCGTGCTGACGCTTGAGATCGATCAGCGGCCGGACGTGGAGACACCCGACACTCGCATGTGCGTAGATCGCCGCACGCACCCCCTGGGCGTCCAGCAGAGCCTTGAACCGGCGCATGTACGCGGCTAAACGCTGGGGGGAAACGGCCGTATCCTCTACAAATGCGATCGGCTTGGCGTCGCCCTTCACCCCTTGCAAGAGTCCTTGCCCAGCCTTGCGCACCCGCCAAATGTTGTCTTGGTCCGCCCCCGACGTCGCATGCACGATCGCCCCCTCGACGCCTGCCGCACGCAGCGCCCGCTCCATCGCGGCGAGGCGGTCGGCAAGCTCGGCGGACGTCGCACCGGAGAGCTCCACGATCAGCAGGGCGTCCGGATCGCCCTGCACGAAGGTCATGCGCCGGGCGTATTCGAGCTGGGCGCGTGTCATCTCCAGCAACATTCGATCGATCAACTCGACTGCCGACGGAGCGAAGGACAAGATCAACGGCACGACGTCCAACGCCGCAAAGAGGTCCGCAAAGTGGACGACCGCTAGCACGGTGCTCGCCGGCTGGGGGACGAGCCCGACGGTCGCTTCCATCACGATGCCCAGAGTGCCTTCGGACCCCACGAGCAGGTTGATCAAGTCCGCAGGATCACGGACCAGTGCATCGAGATTGTAGCCGCTGACGCGACGCAGCAAGCGAGGAAATCGCCGCTCGATTTCCTCGCGATTGCGTTCCACGATCGCCGCCACACTCCGGCGGATCACATCCTCCCGGCCTGATACGACTGCGGGAGGTCGCCCGGGGCCGGGCCGGCGCAGGTGTAACTCGGTCCCGTCAATGAGCATCACGCGCAGTTCCTGCACGTGGTCCATCATCTTCCCATACACAATGGAGCGCGCCCCGCAGGAGTTGTTGCCGATCATCCCTCCCAGGGTCGCCCGGTTGCTGGTCGCGGTATCTGGGCCCAGCCGAAGTCCGTGGGGGCGGGCAGCCTGGTTGAGGTCGTCTTGCACCACCCCCGGCTGCACCCGTGCCAGCGGGTGGGCCGCATCGAGCTCCAAGATCCGGGACATGTACTTGGAGCAGTCCAAAATGATTGCCCGCCCGATAGATTGCCCTGCGAGGCTGGTCCCCGCTCCGCGGGGCAAGATCGGGGTCCCCGCATCCGCGGCAATTCGCAGGGTGGCGGCGATGTCGTCGTCGTCACGGGGAATGACGACGCCTAACGGGAGAATCTGGTAGATGCTGGCGTCAGTGCTGTAGAGAGCTCGGGAGGCCGGGTCGAAGCGAACTTCGCCTGCGACCGACGCTCTGAGCGCGCGCTCGACTTCGCTAGGATTGGCCGGCATACGCGTGAGTTGAGACTATGGTCCCGACACGCTCTGGATGGAGATGAACGAGAGCACAGGCGCGGGGAGAGTGGCGCGCGACTAGGCTTCGGGAGGAGCGGGCGGGCGACGCCGTCCCGCCCCGGCCTCCGCGGCACGCCGCGGCGCGGGACGACGACCGGGGGCCTTTTGTCCGTTCACGGTGCGGCGTAGCAGCTCTTCCTCCCACGTCACAATGCTGTGGAAGAAGACTTTGTCGCCTTCCTCCAAACCGCGCGTCACCTCAGTGATGTGGACATTGGTGGCGCCGAACTCTTTCAGGGCCCATTCCAACGCTTTCTGCGGCTTAGCAGAATCACCGCAGGTGAAAATGTCCAACGCCGCATAGCCGACTTCAGGCCACGTGTGCACGGACATGTGGGATTCGGAGATAACAATCACACCCGACACCCCGCTGGGGTTGAACCGGTGAAATGAGGTGGACCACACATGGACACCAGCAATCTCCGCGGCGCGGACCAGGATCCGCTCCACGGCTTCAATCTTCCCGATGACACCGGACGTACACCCGGATGCTTCGGCAATATAGTGGTGCCCTATGGTGTCCATCCCCACCTCCTTCGGGTCTTTCCCGCGTTCGAGCGCAGCGGGCCGTTACTCCGGTGAGGGCGACAGCCCTCCAACACATTCGTAACGCCGCTCGCCACCCCTGCTTTTCGCCAAAAATCCGGTGGGCCGATTACCGTCGCCGGTGGCGCCACAGCTCCACGAGGATCGGCACGCCGGACAGAACAATCACGACTCCGATCGCGAGGGTGAAGTGTTCGCGCACGGCGGGAAGATTCCCGAAGAAATACCCCAGCGCCACGAACATGGTCACCCAAACGATTCCACCGAAGACATTGTAGAACAGAAATCGCCCATAGGCCATGCGCCCGACCCCGGCCACAAACGGCGCGAAGGTCCGCACGATCGGCACAAACCGGGCGAGCACGATGGTCAGACTCCCATACCGTTCAAAGAATCGCTGGGTCCGATCCAAGTATTCGCGCTTGAAGAAACGCGAATGCTCTTGACGAAACACGCGCGGACCGGCCGCCTGTCCGAGCCAGTAGTTCACGGTGTCGCCCGCGATGGCCGCCGCCGACAGCAGCGCCACCAGGACGATCGGGGCAATGAGGCCGCGGGCAGAGAGGGCGCCCGTCGCGAACAACAACGAGTCGCCGGGGAGAAAGGGAGTCACGACCAACCCGGTCTCGGCGAACACGATCAGGAAGATCACCGCGTATGCCCATGTACCTACCTGCGCGAAGAGCAGATCGAGGTGGCGGTCGAGATGCAGTAGGAGGTCGACCAGCGACTGCGTCATCCGCCGTGGGGGGCGCGAGGACTCAGGGGAAGCGCGCCCCTGGTGCCCGTCATGGGGACTCGACCCCCCGCAAGCGCGAGTGCCGGAGTACCCGCAGCTCCCGCCGCTGCTCCGCGTCTTCCCAGCGGCGTCGTTCCGCTTCCGTAGTGGGGTGGTATGGCGGGACGGGCTGAGGCCGCCCTTGCGCATCTACGTGCACCATCGTGAGGAAGGCGGTGCACGTGTGGCGGCGGACGCCCGTGAGGGGGTTCTCAGCGAGGACCCTCACTCCGATTTCCATCGACGTCCGTCCCACGTAGTTCAGGCCCGCCTGGTAGGCGACGATTTCCCCCACGCGGATGGGAGCGAAGAACGCTAGCGCGTCGATCGACGCCGTCACGATGGGACATCGGCAGAAGCGAAGGGCAAGCAGGGAAGCGACTTCATCCAGGTGCATCATCAACCGACCCGCGAACATCAGCGTCCCGAGGACGGCATCGTCGGGAGAGACCAAGCGCGACATTTCCAGGGTGTGGGTCAGTGCGGCCGTCTCGTCTTCCTCGGCGAGCTCTGAGGGACGGTCGGCCAACCGCTTGGCACGCTCAGCCTTCCTCGTCCGCGCCGCATCAGCCAGGATCTGCTCAGCACGGTCGGCCGGAGTGATATGGATTCCGACAGGCTGCGATCGGCCCGTGTCGTCAACGGCGACCATCGCCAAGTGCGCGGAAGTCGCACGCCGCTGCCCTCCTTGCCGGGGGTCCTCAGCGTCCACATCCACGCCGACCTCTAGCGAAGCGCGCCCGACGTATTCGACCTGTGCCCGGAGCGTGACCATATCTCCCACGCGCACAGCACTGAGAAAATCTAAGTCGTCCATGGCTCCCAGGACCACCGGTCCGCGGGCGAGACGCAGTGCCGCCATCGTCGCCGCCGTGGTAATCCAATCCATCATCCGCCCTCCGTAGAGGGTCCCTCGCACGTTTGCGTGCCCGGGCAGCACAAGCTGCACCATCTCGAGTTGCGTCTGGTGGATCGACGGCATCGCGCTCGTCTCCCCGCCCTCAATCCCGAGCAATCGCGTCTTGGCCCTTAGCCGGCGACCTGTTCCACCCACTGGATAACCGTCTCGATACCCCGGTGGAAGTTGGGCAGGTGAAACTTTTCATTCGGCCCATGTGTGTTGTCATCGGGTAGCCCGAAGCCAAACACTACCGTGGGCACCTTCAACAACCGATCGAACTTGGTGACCGGCGGGATACTGCCTCCTTCTCGGACGTACACTGGATCGGCGCCCCAGACTGCCCTCGCGACCCGTGCGGCCGCTTGAATGGGCGGTACTGTCGGCACGACCAGGACGGGGTCGCCCCCAGCCAAGTCCCGGACCTCCACTTCGATTCCCGCCGGGGCCAGTTGCTTGACCTTCTTCTCAAACGCGCGGAGCACGGTCTTCGCTCTCTGGTCGGGGACCAGCCGCATGCTAATTTTGGCGACAACCTTGGCGGGGATCACCGTTTTCGACCCCGCCCCTGTCCATCCCCCGACAATCCCGTGCGCATCAAGGGTGGGCCGGGACCATCGGCGCTCGAGAATGCCATAGCCCTCCTCGCCCGGTGCGGCAGTGATGCCGGCCTCGCGCATGAATTCGTCCTCGCGGAACGGCAGGCGCTCCCACGAGGCCTTTTCCTCCGGAGACGGATCCCTGACCGATGCGTAGAAGCGCGGGACCGTCACACGACCGCGGCGGTCCTTGAGCCCCGCGATGATCGTGGCAACAGCATTGACCGGGTTGGGGACGGCCCCGCCATAGGTTCCGGAGTGCATGTCGTGCGCCGCCCCGCGGACTTCCACTTCGGTGTACAGCAACCCCCGCAAGCCGGTAACAATACTCGGCAGGTCGCGGGCGTACATCTGCCCGTCAGACACCCACGCCATGTTGCAGGCGAGCTTGCGCGCATGCCGGTCCATCCAGCGGGAAATTCCGGGACTGCCGATTTCCTCTTCTCCTTCGATGAGCACCTTGACGTTGAGGGGGAGCCGGCCCGCATCTTTCAGATACGCCTCCAAGGCTTTGAGGATGGCGACGATCTGGCCTTTGTCGTCGCGCGCACCGCGGGCGTAGAGGTCTTCCCCCCGCTGAGTGGGTTCGAATGGCGGGGAGGTCCACTCCGCCAGCGGGTCAACCGGCTGGACGTCGTAGTGCCCGTAGAAGAGGACCGTGGGCCGATTGGGGGCCTGCATCCACTGCGCGTAGACCATCGGGTGGCCCCCGTTGAGAGGGATGAGCTCGGCGGTCATGCCCATGTCGCGGAGTTGGGCGAGGAGCCAGTCGGCCGCCTGAAGGATGTCTTTGCGGTGGTCGGGCAGAGTGCTGATGCTTGGAATGCGCAGCAACGCCTTGAGTTCGTCGACAAATCGCGCGCGGTGCTGCCGCGCGTAGTCCAGTGCGCCCACCTACGCCACCTCCGGCCCGCTTGAGGGTCTTGCGAAGATTTACAGTCGGCGGGATTCGTTTCCCAGGGTTCGACGGCACGAGGCGACTGCCTTCCGTCTAATCCGCGACCTGGGCGGGCGCTAAGGAGAGCTGGTGAACCGTAGCCGCATCGTCACGACGACGGGGTCAGAGGCTGCGAAGATGAAGAACCGCGGAATCGGAATTCCGAAATCTGTCATGCGCAGTGTGAATTTTCCGTCGACCAGATAGCTATCTTGAAGAGCGATGACGCGTACGGGAAACTCCACCTCGTGGGTCGTTCCCTTGATCGTCAGCTGGCCGGTCACGCGTGCAGGAAAGGAGAGGGCTGCGAGCGAGCCAGTCGGAACGGCAGTGCCTTGGAACGTCATCATGGGGTACTGGTCGCTTTGCAGAAAGTCCCGGTGCATCTGGTCGTCTCGCAACCCCGACCCGGTCGTAATGCTGCGCGCATCGATGTGGGCGTCAACATCCGCGGCAAACATGCCGTCGCGTTCCCGGATGGCGACTGTCGTCTGGACGTTGCGGGCGATTCCGGTAAACCCGCCGCGATTATCGGGCACGAAGAATTCCACCTGACTGGTGGTCGGATCGAGGACGAAAGAACCGATCGGCAGGAAAGAGAGTCCTGCCGCCACGAGAATCCCGGCACCCCACCGCCTCTGCATCTCCTTTGGTAGGTACACCGGATGTGTCACAACACATTCACAAACATGATTTCAAGGAGACCCTGGGGACGATGCCAAAATTACCACTGCCAAGAATCGGCCGATCCGATGATCTTCCGCCGTCTTCTCAGCACCTTGACCGACGAGGGGTCCCGGCAGACGACTGCCCGGGCCCTGGGGGTGATCTGCGTCGTGGGCTACCTGGTGACGCTGGGGACGATGGCCGCCTCAGGCGCGGGCCTGCGGCGCTGGTTCTTCGCACTGCTCATGTGGGTTGTGGTGGTGTATATCCCGCTGCGGATCGTGCTGGAAGCCATCTACTCTCTGGCCCCGGCACTCCGCACGAAGCTGATCGCCCAGACGGTTACCCGCAGCGACCGGTATGCCAGCCGCGGGACCATCGAATTGGTCGTGGACGGGTTGATTGCGGATGCGGTCCTGATGCCGCGCATCGCGACCCCGGCGCAGCACGGCAAAGTGAAGGATGGTGCGGTGGCCATCCTGATGCGCGTCCGGGAAGACGGCGATGCCGCGGTGGCGCGTGCCGCGCAGCGCTGCCTCGCCGCGGTCGAACGGTGGGTCACCGAGAGCGCGTCCTGGTCGGCAGCACAGACCGCCCACAATATCCAAGCGCGTTGGGCCACGGTCCGCGCCTTGGCCGCGCTCGCCGGGATGACCAGGGTGCTAATCGCCGCATTCGAAGATCGGTCGGGGCAGAAGTTTTCGGCGGGCCCCGTCGATGGCGCGAGGGCCATCGCCTACCTCGAGGCCTGCTTAGATTTCTGTGACCAGCTGGCGCTCGAAGTCGACGTCGCCCCCTGGACGGAGCCCGCGCTCCATTTGGATGTTGCGCCCGCGCTGCGCGACCGGATATGGGAGGCGTGGAAGATCTACGCCGAGACCCCCTCTCCAGCGCTGGAAGCACGCCAGGCCATGGTGGAAGTGGTCCTCACGTAACACGCAGGGCAAGAGGTCCTCAGCGTCCCTGCTACAAAGCGCGGCTGGTCGGCGTCGCTCCCTGCTCTGCTCATCTCTTTCCCACGAGAACGATCCATCGCTTCAGGAATGTCGGATTCTGCGTCGCCTCGTATCCGATCTGTTCCCGAGCCGGCGGGGACGCACGCCGAAGCGCCGCATCGATCGCGTCGCGACGGGCGAGATCGGTCCCCGCCAGCTCCAGCCACTCCGAGACAGCCAGACGCCGTTCCACGGTCTGCACGAGCGAAAGCGCGACACCCCACTTGGCTAGCAGCGCCTGCCAGCGGCTGGCGGGAATGGCCCGCACATGACTGGGATCCCTCAGGATCTCCATTGACTCCATCAGCTTTCCGCCAGCTTCGTCGTCTGGGGGCACCTGATCCACCAGGCCGATCCGGCCGCCGACGGGCAGCACGCGCAGCATTTCTCCAATCGCGCGCTCCAGGTGGACGAAGTGGTGCGCGGCGCGCCGGCAGGTCACCACAGTAAACGTCGCGTCCGCAAACGGCAACGCGTCCGCATCCGCGACGGCCCACCTGATGCGGTCGCGCCCGGAGCGAAGGCCTTGGGCTTCACGCAGCATCTCCCACGTTAGGTCCACCCCGACCACGGAGCGCACAAGCGGACGGAAGGCGACGGCCGTGAATCCGGTTCCCGTCGCAACGTCGAGCAGGCGGTCGGCCGAAGTTGGCTTCAGGTGTTCCACTAACAGCTCAAGATCCGTGTCGTGCCGATGGCTGGCGCTGTGGGCATAGGCGCTAGCGCGCTGTCCGAATTGACGCTGCGTAGCCTCCTTGCCTGGATCCCGACCCCCCTGGAGGAACTGCGCGACCAGGGCAGTGATTTGGGATCGGTACGTGTGAAGCACCTCGCGCTGCTCGGGCCAGAACATCGCTGGCAGGGCATCGAGAGAGAACCATTCCGCCTGCCCCTGCACACTGCTACCCGCGTCCACGACATAGAGGAAGTAATGCGTCCTCTTCCAGGAGGTTTTCTTGAGATCGAGGCGCTCTCGCACCGCAATCTCTCCGAGGTTGACTAACCCAGCCAACCCCGCCTCCTCAGAGACTTCGCGCGCCGCCGCCTTCTCGGAGGACTCGCCCGGCTCGACATGGCCTTTGGGCAGCACGTATCCTGGGTAACCCCCCTCACGGATCAGAGCAACAAGGAGCTGGGCGTCGCCAGGGCGGACCACTACCCCGCCGGCGGACGCGTGTTCCGGGACGCCCGGAGGTCTTCGGTACCAGCTCTGATCGATCTCCAATCTTCGCCTCCTTGTCTAGATTGTTGTGCGTTCGATGCCCAGTCCCTGGGTGCCGAAAGGAGCACTTCGCCGCGGCGAGAATTGTGTGGCCATGCCCCTGCTGCTCCGCGAAGCCGACGTGGCGCGCGTTTTGAAGATGGACGACGTCATCCACACCGTCGAAGACGCCTTCCGCCATCTCGGACAGCACAAAGCCGTCAACCGCCCGCGCCAGCGGTCGACCACCGCGACCGGAACGGTCCTGCACGTGATGTCGGCAGCCCTTCCTCCACTGGGCGCCATGGGGTTGAAGGCCTACACCCACGCGAGCGGGGGGGCACGGTTCCTTGGAATGCTTTACGGCGTCGACACAGGCGAACTGCTGGCGATGATGGAGGTCGATCTGCTCGGCCAATTGCGGACGGGCGCCGCGAGCGCGGTGGCCACCAAGTACCTCGCGCGGACGGATGCCGGATCGCTCGGCGTTATCGGCACAGGAAAACAGGCGCGCACTCAGGTGATTGCCATCAGCCGGGTCCGGCCGATCGCCTTAGTGAAATGCTACAGTCGGACGACCGCGCACCGAGAGGCATTCGCCGACGAGATGGTGGAAGAGCTGGGCGGGGAGGTCGTGGCCGTCGACAGCGCCCGTGACGCGGTGGATGCGGTCGATATCATTGTGACAGCGACGACGGCCAAGGACCCGATCCTGCTCGGGGAGTGGGTGGCACCCGGCGTGCACATCAACGCGATCGGATCGAATGCCGCCACCCGGCGCGAACTCGACGGTGATGCGGTGGCTCGCAGCGACCGCATCGTGGTCGACGATCTGGAGCAGGCCCAACAGGAATCCGGAGATCTCATTGCGGCCGTCCAGGCGGGGCTGTACTCGTGGGATCGAATCGTCGAACTGGGCTCCCTGGTTGTGGACGAGGCAGCGGGCCGCACGTCGGCGGAACAAATCACCTTGTTTGAATCGCAAGGCATTGCAGCCGAAGACGTGGCCACGATGAAACTCGCGTACGATCGCGCCATACAGATCGGAGTCGGAGAACAGCTCCAAAAGGACATGACGCGGGGGGCCTGACGTCCACACCGCGGCATCGGCCGATCGCCGATGCCGCGAGATTTCCGATTCGCCCGAGTTTCCTAGTGAGGAGAGTGTCGCCGTGGAGTTTGCCGTTGCGCTAGACGCGCCTGAAGCCTTGGCCTGCGATGCGCTGGGCGTGGGTATCGCCGCCGACAGTTCGGCGCTCGAAGGAGCGGCCGCTCGCGTCGACAAGGCACTGGGGGGCCTGCTGTCCACCGTGCTGGCGGAGGAAAAGTTCGACGCCAAATTAGGCAGCACGCTCGTCGTTCACACAAACGGACGCATTCCCGCCCGCAAGATCATCGCGGTCGGCTTGGGCCCCAAGGGCTCGTTGTCGCTCGACCAGATACGCCGGGCGGCGGCGACTGTCGTCCGACAGGCGGCGCGAGTGCACGCCGCTCGCGTTGGAATCGCGCCTACCGTGATCCCGAGTCTTGGGCCCGAGGCGGCGACGCAGGCCCGCGTGGAGGGGGCCATCCTCGGAGCGTACCGGTTCCTCCGCTACAAACGCGATGAGGGAGGGCACGTGACCCACGTCACTTTGTTGGCCGCCGACTCCGCGCAGCAGAAACTGATGGAGGCGGGGGGGGCCCGCGGTCGGCTGTTTGCGGACGCCACCGTGTTTGCCCGCGACCTCGTTAACGAACCGCCCAATCATCTTCCCCCGGTGCGACTCGCAGAGATCGCGACCGAAATCGCACGCAAGGCGGGGCTGAAGTGCACCGTCTTGGACGTCAACGAGATGAAGGCGCTAGGCATGGAGGCCTTGCTCGCGATTGGCCTCGGGAGCGACCAACCGCCGCGGCTCATCGTCTTCGAGTATTCTCCTGCCAAGGCCCGGCAGACCATCGCACTGGTCGGCAAAGGAGTGTGCTACGACAGCGGGGGCATCAACCTCAAAACGCAAGATCTCGAGTCGATGAAGTCCGACATGGCCGGTGGTGCCGCGGTCCTGGCGACACTCCAGGCCCTGCCTGCTCTGGGGCCGTCGGTACGGGTCCTGGGTATTGTGGCGGCCGTGGAAAACCTCCCCAGTGGCCACGCGGTGAAGCCCGGGGACATCGTGCGGGCGATGAATGGGAAGACGATCGAGATCAACAACACCGATGCCGAAGGCCGCGTCATTTTGGCGGACGCCCTGGCCTACGCGGCGCAGCAACGCCCCGATGAGATCATCGATCTCGCCACACTCACCGGCTCGGCGCTCGTGGCCTTCGGCTACCTGGCTGCCGCGCTCATGGGGAACGACCCACCCCTGATCCAGCGTCTCCTGGCCGCAGCGCAGCAGGCTGGCGAGCGCCTGTGGGAACTGCCGCTGTATGAAGAATACCTGGACAACATGCGCAGCCCCATCGCTGATCTCCGAAACTCGGGATCCCGGTTTGGGGGAGCCCAAAAAGGGGCTATCTTCATGCGGGAGTTTGTCGATGGGCGGCCGTGGGCCCACCTCGATATCGCGCCGACTGCGTTTCTGGATAAAGAGGAAGGCACTAACCCCTACGTGCCAACGGGCGGGACGGGCTACGGCGTGCGGACCCTGCTCACCTACCTCGGGGGGATTTCCAAGTAGTCGCCCCGCTGACCGGATCCCGGCGCCCGCGCCCAGCCAGATACCCGGAGACCGGTCAGACCCCCAGTACCCAGATCTCCGACTCGGAGGGGAGTGCGGCCTTCGTGATGGTCGCGCTCTTACCCAGGCGCTTGACACGCGGCTTGCCCCGAATGAAATCCTCCACCGTCCCAATCGGCCAGTCCGCATTCACGCTCGTCTTGTAGTGCATCGGGATGGTGATTCGCGGCTTCACCTGGCCGATAACGGTCTCCGCCTGCTGCGGCCCGATCGTAAAGTGGCCCCCAATGGGAATCATCAGCACGTCGGCGTGGTCAACCGCCTTAACCTGGTCGGGGGACAGCGTATGGGCAAGGTCGCCCGCGTGGACAATCCGTAAGCCTTCCACGTCAAAGATGAGCATGGCATTTTTGCCGCGCTTGGCGCCGCGGGCGTCGTCATGGTAGACGTGCATCGTCGTGATCGCCACGGGGCCCACGCGCTCGCGAACCTCTGCCCACTCCTTGCCACCTTCACGCAAGCCCCGGATCACTTTCGGTGTCCCCGCAGCGACCTGGACATTGTTGTGGTCCTGGTGCTCATGCGACACGACCACTGCCGTCGGAGCAACGGTGGGTAGCGGATAGCCGACCTCCGCATTGAACGGGTCGATGAGGATCGATGTCCCGTCCGCCTCCAGCACAAAACACGAGTGACCGTAATACGTGAGCTTCATCGCATGCCCTCCCTCGCCTAACTGCCACGCCGCGAAGTCCCGCCGTCTCTTGCCCGAGGTACACTCGCACCGACCCGCGTGTGTCGCGTCCTACGCGCGCATCAGTGTCGCCTCATACAAGAACGCCGCCCCCATCCCGCCCAAGAGCGGACCGATCCAGTACACGATCTGATTTTGCCAGAACCCCGAGAACAGCGCCGGCCCAAATGCGCGTGCGGGGTTCATTGCCGCCCCGGTGAGCACGCCGCCTCCCAAGATGTCCATCGCAATGACCAGGCCGATCATCAGACCGGCAATGGTGCGGGGCCCCCGCGTGTCTACGGCAGCGCCGAAGATCACGAAGACGAGCAGAAAAGTTAGGATCGCCTCGACGACAATGCCAGTCCCGGGGGACACCGCGCTTCCTAGGGCGGGTGTCCCGAGGTGCACCGCGCGGCGGGCAGCTTCCGGAAACGACGCGGTCAGCAAGAATGCCCCCACGGATCCGCCGACGAGTTGGGCGATCCCGTACGCGACCCCCTGCCCCAGCGGGAGTCGCCGGACGAGAACAAATCCTGCGGTCACCGCAGGGTTAAAGTGGCCCCCGGAGACGTGGCCCGCGGCTGCGACCATCGTGCCAATCGCAAGCCCGTGGGCCAGGGCGATTCCAGTAACACCCAGCCGGCCACCACTCATCTGGTCGGCAATGATGGATCCGGCACCGATGAAGATCAGCGCAAACGTCCCAACGGCCTCGGCTAGCACTGCCCGCCACAGCTGCACCGTCATGGTCATCCCGCCCCCTGGGTCGACTACTTCGACCGAACGGGTCGGCCTGCCTACCGGCGGAGGAGGGTTCGGCTCTTTGGGTCATGAACATCTGGTCGTCTGCACTGAGAAAGGAGATTGCCGATGCACGGCGTCGTCCATGTCGAGATTCCCGCCAAAGATCTGAAGCGTGCCAGGGAGTGGTATGGAAAAGTGTTCGGGTGGACATTTAAAGACATGGGGGGAGAATATCTGCTGTGGTCCCCGCCCGATGGCGGAATCGGCGGCGGCATCTACAAAGCGAAGACCCTACCCGCCAAATCCTCGGTGAGGGCGTACCTTGATGTGACCGACATTGACGCCAAACTCGCCCAGATCAAGGCTGCGCGGGGCAAGATCGTGACTCCAAAAACCGAGGTCCCCGGATACGGTTGGTGGGCTGCATTCAAGGACCCCCAAGGCTGCGAAGTCTACCTCTGGAAATCAGCACCTCGGTAGACGACGCGACCGCGCACGGAGGCACACCCGCGTACTGGTTTTCCGCACCCCCGCGGAGCTCTAGGCGTGGAGTTCGATAACGTCTCCATCTTCAAGAACGTGGTCGCGCCCGACCATTTGTCCCTGGTATTCGTCTTTCCCCCACAACCGTGCGAACTTCAGTTTGGCGACGAAGTCCTTGTGGATGGCGTGGGCAGCTTCCATCACAGTCGAACCACGTTTGAGGACAAATGGCGTGGACGTGTCGACCTTGCGGCCCGGGGGTTTGCTATAGACGCGAACGACTCCCAGCAACTCGAACAGCGCACGCCGCAGCGTCTCTAAACCCGTCCCATGCGCGGCGGAGACCGCATAGAGAGGGAGCGTAGCGCCAAAGAAATCGCGCATGAGAGCCAGGCGCTCCGCTGCTCCGGGGGCGTCGAGTTTGTTGCCGACGACGAGGGCCCGCTTGTGGTGCGGGGCCGTGGGGGTGCCGACCAGGGCAAGCTTCGCCTGGTCGAGCAGGGCCTGGATCTGTTCCGTCTGGGAGAGGACGTCGTCAGTCGCCAAGTCCACAACCAGCGCCGCGGCGTCGGCGGTACGGATGATGCCGTAGAGCCAGCCTTCCGTGACCTCCGGGGTAACCGGGGGGAGATCGACGAGCTGGACCTGCACGTTCTCATACACCATCATGCCTGGCAGCGGAGCACGCGTCGTAAACGGATAGTCGGCGATCTCCGGCTGCGCATTGGTGAGCGCCCGCAACAACGCTGACTTGCCAGCATTGGGCGGACCGACGAGGACCACCTGGCCCGCCCCTTCGCGCTCGACATGGTAGAAGGGCCGCCCCCGGCCGCCGCTCTTCTTCTGCCGCTGCATCTGGTCGCGCAGCTTGGCGATCCGACGTTTGAGATCGCCCTGCATTCTGTCGGTTCCCTTGTGCTTGGGGATGGTGGCCAGCATTTCTTCCAGCGCGGTGAGCTTGTCCTGGAGTGTCGTGGCCGCCTTGAACTTGCGGTCGGCTTCGAGGTACTGGGGCGTTAGGTTTGCGGGCATTAATCCGTCCGTTCGGGGATTATTCGGCCCGCCCACCCGGGCCTGGCGCAAGAAGACACGTCAGCGTCCACGTTCTGCGGGCTACTGAACCTCAAACTTGCGCAGAACTTTCTCGTCAAGGGCCAAGCCTAACCCGGGTTTCTGCGGGACATCCACCATCCCACCCTTGGGTTCGGGAAACGGCTCCACGAACAGATCCCGCAGCGGGTTGGGCGCGAAGAAATACTCGTAGGTCATCAAGTTGGGGACGCTTGCGGCAACATGCAATGCCGCGAGGTGCGACACCCCCGCCGAAAACCCGGTATGCGGAGCGTACCGGAGATTATGCGCGTGCACGAGCGCGCCGACGCGTCGGGCGCCTGTGAACCCCCCGACCCGCCCGACGTCGGGCTGGAGGATATCGATCGCTCCCCGCTTGATGAGCTCGCGGAAGCCAAAGACGCCGAACTCGCTTTCGCCAGCGGCGACCGGGATGCTCTGCCCCGTCCGCACGCGCTGATACCCATCCAGGTCATCCGGCGGCACGGGCTCTTCAAGCCATGCGATGTCGGAGGCCTCCAATTGGCGCCCGACCTTGATGGCCGTCGCCGCGTCATAAGCGCTGTTCACATCCAGCATGATGTCGATACTGGGACCCACTGCCTCACGGATGGCCCGAATTGAGGTCACATCCATACGACGCCCGCCCATCTGTGCGGACCGGCCAATCTTCACCTTCAGCGCCGTGTGGCCGCGCCGCACTTGGTCGGTAGCCTGTGCTACCATCTCCGGGACGTCGGCAAAGTAGACAGAGGACGCGTAGCAGGGGACGCGGGACCGACCGGCCCCACCTAAGACCTTGTATACGGGCTGACCCGCAGCTTTCGCGACGATGTCCCACAGGGCGGTATCGATGCCGCTGATCGCCTCAAACACAAATCCTCGATAGTGCCCCCAGCCCCGAAGTTGCTGGAACATCTCGTCCCAGAGGCCTTCCGCATCCCGCGGGTCGCGCCCGATGAGGAACGGCGTGAACATCTCGTCGACGACTGCCTTGGTGACGTGGGGGGACTTGCGGGCAAGGCACTCCCCTATCCCGACCAGACCATCGTCTGTTGTCACTTCCACCAACGTGGCTGTGAATGCCGGAAACGCCCCGATCCCGAAGTGGATGGGGCGGTCGAGGGTGCCGGTGAGCATCCGACACTTGACGGTCTTGATCTTCATGGCCATTGAGGTCTCCTTAGGGTCCCGATCCGGCATCTAGCGAAAGAGGTCTCTCGCGGGATCCCGTAGCAAGGGTTTCGCGCCACCCGCATCCATTTCCACCCGCGCGCCGCGGATCACGATCACAGGCGTCCCTTCAGCCGCCTGGCCTTGCAACAGACTCGCTGCAGACGCGAGCTCGTCGGCCAGAGCCTCCACCGACGTCTGCAGAACATAGCCATACAGGTCCTCTTTGCCGATGTAGCTGTACAGAGGAGCCAGACCGGCGCTGCCGAGCGCAACTCCCACTGCGCCCTCACGAAACGCGCGCCCGTGGCTGTCGTTGATGATCACCGCTACGCGTACGCCGAGGGCCTCTTCCAGGGCGCGCCGGATGGCTTGGGCCGATCGGTCGGGGTCGGCCGGCAGGGTCGCGACCCATTGCGGGCCTAGTCCGACGTTACTGTGATCGACACCCGCGTTGGCGCAGATAAACCCCAACCGGTGCTCGGCGATGATCAGTCCCGGGCGCACCCGCAGGATCGCCCGCGATTCATTCAAGATGACCTGACACAACCGCGGGTCTCTGCCCGATTCTGCAGCCAAGGCCTCCCCACGGGGAGTAGGTGTTACCTCATCCAGGTTAACAACGCTGCCTTCGGATTTGGAAACGACTTTGTGCGCAATGACAAACACATCCAGGTCTTCTGGGGTGAGATCGTTGCGGCGGACCAAGTCGAGGATCACCCGGGACAGATCCATTCCCGGACGGATATCGGGGCATCCCTCAGGAGCCCAGGCGGTCAACGTTCGCAGGCGCACACCAACACCTCACAAACGACTCACAGAATACAGCATAAGAGGCTGATGCCGAAGGGTCCACGATCTGTCTACGTTCGGAGCAGCGAGCCGATCAGTCCAACCCTGCAACCTCGATCCCGAGGTCGCGCCGCTTGTAGCGGCGATTGATGGCTAACAGAAGTCCGGCCAATGACTCAAGGATCCCGGCCTGGCCTAATTTCCCGGTATCGACGGCGCGCATCCCGAGTAAGCGGACCATCTCCGCCACACGCTCTTTGGCGCTGGGATCATCCCCACAGAGCAGCACGTGTCCGTGAGGTCTCTGGGCGGGATCCGCCAGCATCGCCGCGCTGACTGTGTGAAACCCCGCCACGATGCGCGCGGTCGGCAGGAGCTCGCGGGCTTCCTCCGCCGCCGACCCATGGGCCGGTGTGGCGCGCTCACCCGAACGGCCCAGACGAACCGTGGTATCCACGACGATCTTATCGGATACAACGGAGGCGATGCTTTCCAAAATTTGGCGGTGCGCGTCGTAGGGAACGGTTACGATGATCTCCGCAGCCCAGCGCGCGGCCTCCACGTTAAGCCATCCGGCATCTGAAGGAAGACCAATCGACTGGGCGGCCGCTTGCGCGCGCGCAGCATCCCGCGATCCCACCACAACTTCGACTCCTGCCCCGTGCAGACGCCGCGCCAGGCCGAGTCCGAGATGGCCCGACCCCCCGATGATAGCCACCCGGAGTGAGGACGGTTCAGGCATCACTTTACGATCGCGTCCTTTCCCACCCCGCGAATCAGCTGCGGATACCGCACCAAATAATCCAATCCGAGGCCATAGAGCTCCATGTCGGCCATCATCTGCGCCACACCGGCTTGCGTTTCCATCCGGACGGCCAGCGACCCGACCAGGAAGTCGCGCGCATCCGCCACCTCATCGTCTGAGGGCCCGTCCTGCTGGAAGCGGCGAATCTCGGCGAGGATGCCTTCCACCGCCGCCGACTCGTTCGCTGGATTGACCCCCGCGCGCACTAGCCACGGGCCGGCCAGCAGACCTGCCCGCAACTCGCTGAACGTATAGTAGGCCATCCCCTGCCGTTCGCGGACCCGGTCACCCAACCGGCCCATCATCCCGAGCTGACCCAGGATGAGATTGGCGATCATGATGTCATAGTAGTCGGGCGCGCTGCGCGCGATCCCCGGGGCACCGAGGACAATATCGGACTGCACCTTGCCCGGCATACGGGTTTCGCCTCGCCGCGGCTCGACCAGCGCCGGCAGAAAGGAAACGGGCGGGAGCGCCCACACACCTCCGCGCGGCCATGAGGCAAAGACCTGCGCGAGCGTGCCGAGGACCTCGTCGGTGGCCACGTCACCCACAACGGCGAGCAGCGTGCCCTCGGGACGGTAGTGTGTGTGGTGGAACGCCTGCAGATCGTCCCGTGCCACCGACGCCACAACTGATTCCTCGCCGTCCGGCAAGTGTCGATAGGGGTGGGCTTCAGGATATAGCAGGCTTCGAAACGTCCGCTCGGCCATCTGTCGGGTGTCCTGCCTCCCCACGCGCACGGATGTCAGGAGCTCACCCCGAACTTTCTCCGTCTCGTCCGCGGGGAAGGTGGGACGCGTTAGGACCTCCCCGAGCAGAACCAGAGCCGTGGCGGTATCTTCTGAGAGCATACGCACGCCCACGGTGGTGGTCTCCATATCCGCCCGAATCCCCAGGTTGGCGCCCATTCCGTCCAGGGTCTCAGCCAGTTCGGGCGCACTGTAACGACGGGTCCCCCGTTGTAGCATGGCGGCGACAAACCGGGCGAGGCCGCTGCGTGATCCGTCGAACATTGCGCCCGATTTCACATACCCTTGGACAGAAACCAACCCGGCCCCGCGCATCTCCTTCACCAACACCACAAGTCCGTTGTGGAGCTCAGATCGGGTCACGGTCTCCGGCGTGATCAGCGCGGACTGGACGGCTGCCCGCATCATAGACGTGCCCTCCCGGCCCGTGGGGCCTGAATGAAAAACACCTCCGGACGCACCGCCGCCTGCGCGGCAGACGCCGTGGCGCCAGGCACAGGGAGGTACGACCCGACTGTGCGGGTGCGCTCAGTCAAGTACGTCGCAGCCACATGCATCACATCATCGGCCGTCACGCGGTCGATCCGGCCCACCAGGGACTCGAACGCGGCGGGCTCGTCGACGACGGCGAACGCGCCCAGCCCCATGGCGAGGCGGAAGACCCCGTCGCGGCTAAAAATGAGCTGGGCCTTCGCTTGCTTTTTCACCTTCGCCAGTTCGTCTGCCCCCACCGGCTCGCGCGTCAACCGGTCCACCTCAGTCAGAATCCGCTCCTCGACCATCCCCACCTCACCACCCGCACGCACGGTGGCCGCGACCCGGAACAGAGTCGGGTCTGCACTGGGAGTCACCGAGGAACTCACGTCCGTGGCAAGCCGAGCATCCACGAGGGCACGGTACAATCGTGAGCTGCGACCGCCCCCCGCTTGGTCGAACGGCACGATGCCCTTGAACCCGGACAGTATCCCGTCGGTCACCAGCAAAGCGGCAAGGTCCGGGTGTGTCGCAGCGGGGACGTGATAGGCGATGTGGAGATAGCTCGTTGCGCCCCCGGGCCGTTGCAGAACGACCCGCCGTTCGCCTTCTTGCTCTGGCTCCCGCACGCGCATGGACGGCACCGTTGGGCCGGGCGGCACCTCGCCGAACGCCCGCGTGATCGCTTCCAGCATCGCGTCGGTATCAAACGCGCCAATGGCCACAGCGATGGCATTCTGGGGGTGGTAAAACGTACGATAGTGGTGGAACAAATCGTCGCGTGTAATCGCGCGGAGATCATCCTTCCACCCGATCACCGGAATGCGGTACGGGTGGACCTTGTGCGCAATGGCGTCGACTTCTTCTCGCAGCAAATAGGAGGGATGATTCTCGCTGCCCTCCCGCTCGGAAATGATCACAGTTCGTTCGCTATCGACCTCCGCGGGATCCATGATCGTGTGGGCCATGCGATCGGCTTCCAAGCGGATGGCCACATCGAGGTGTTCGGCGGGGAGCACCTCGTGGTAGGCCGTATAGTCCTTCCACGTGAAGGCGTTCCACCGGCCACCGAGCCGATCAATGTACCGGGTCAGAGTCCCTTTGGGATGGGTGGGAGTGCCTTTAAACAACATGTGCTCCACCCAGTGGGAGATGCCAGTGGTCCCCGGCATTTCGTTGCGACTCCCCACCCGGTACCAAACCCAGAAGGTGGCAATAGGTACCGTGTGCGATTCCTGGAGGAGGACGGTCAGGCCATTGTCCAGCGTGTGGATGCGCAATGTTGACATAGTCGCTCGGTGCGATTCGCCTCCTGGCAAACGTTCCCCTCGTGGCATACTCCACGACTGCTCCGCCCACATCGCGGAGCACCGCTCGCCTCTCCCCTGCGATAACGCCCGGGCAAGGCGTAATCATCCCCGCGCATCTGAGGGATTTTTGCGCTCCGCCCGCAGGGGGTCGATGTCGAACAGGACGAACGGAAATCCCCAGGTCTGATGGTGAGTCTCTCCTGGCGAGATGTAACCCGGTACCGAGCTGCGCTTCTGGCCGCCCACCGTGTGCGCACTAAAAGGGCGGCCCTTGCCTTCGTGGATCGCGTCGGGTTCTGCTACGCCTTCACCGGCGGGCCGGGTGGTCTGCCCGGGCTGTTCGACGTCCTCGCGACCCGCAGCATTGACCGTAAGTGGGAGTGGGCCTGGCAGTGGAAAGATGACCTCGCCAGCGACAAGAAGCTCTTCTATGGAAAGGTCATCCGCCGCAAGCCGACCTATGTTTCGCTCCGCTACGTCCCCTATTTCTACGCGCTCACCGGAAACGTGGGCGCACATGACGACCATCTTCAGGCCTACCGGGAAGGCCGTCTCAGCCTGCTGGCCAAGGACATTTACGAGTATCTGCGTGCGCATGGGACCTGTTCGACTGGGACCCTCCGCCGGCTGTTCGTGACCCGTGGCGGGGTGGGGGCGGCGTTTCACCGCGCGCTGGCCGACCTGCAGAACCACCTTCTTATTGGCAAAGTGGCCGAAAGCAAAGGGGGGACTTACAGCTTTATCTGGGATACCTTTGACCGTTGGCTTCCCCAGAGCATTCGCACCGCCGCCCGGATCACAGGCGCGCAAGCGGCTGCGCACATCTTGGCGCGCTACCTTCAAACAACGGGCGCGATCCCGATCTCCCAGATCGCTCGGCTGTTTGACTGGCCGCCGCCACTGGTGGCGGACGCGGAACGGGCGCTCGCTGGGACAGTGGTGCGCGTACCCATCGATGGAGAGGTCACCCTCGCCCACGTGGACGCGATAGCCCACCGTCTCCCCAGCAAAGGCGCATGGCGACGATGATCCGCCGGATCTTCCACGTCGACATGGACGCTTTCTTTGCGGCAATCGAACAACGGCGCCGACCATTTCTGCGTGGCAAGCCGGTCGTCGTCGGAGGGTCCGGGAACCCGCACAGCCGCGGCGTAGTGTCGACCGCATCGTATGAAGCGCGCGCGTATGGGATTCACTCCGCGATGCCGCTGCGCGTCGCGTATCGGAAGTGCCCCAAGGCCATCTTCCTGCCTGTCGACTTTGACGCGTCATTAGACGAGGCTTTTCTCGACGTCAGCGCACGCCCCGAGCCCCCGCGGGCGCTTGCCGAGACGATCCGACGTGCCATTACCGAGCAAACCGGGCTGACTGCCTCGATTGGCATCGGTCCGAACAAGCTGCTTGCCAAAATTGCCTCAGGTCTCCACAAACCGGATGCTGTCACCGAAATCACAGTGGAAACGGCGCCGCAGATGCTGCGCGATCTGCCCGCGACAGTGCTGTGGGGGGTCGGGCCCAAGACCGGCGCCCGCCTGGAATCCGCCCTCGGCGTGCACACAGTGGGGGATCTAGAACGCGTCCCGCTAGAGACCCTGCAGGATCTGCTGGGACCGCGGTGGGGGGAGTCTTTGTATCACGTCTGCCGCGGAGAAGACGACAGCCCGGTCGTCACGGACTGGGAGCCGAAGTCCCTCAGTCGGGAGACGACGTATCAGTCTGACGTGCGCCGCCGGGAGAAGATTGTGGAGACAATCCGTGAGCTCGCAGACGATGTCGCCAGCGAACTGCGCGGGGAGGGCTATCGGGGGCGGACGATCACACTGAAAATTCGCTACCACGACTTCCAGACTCACACCCGCGCCCAGACGCTCGATCAGTCGACGGATGACCCTGAGACGATCCGCCAGTTGGCGATCGCACTGTTGGACCGGTTTACGCTTGACCGGTCGGTCCGGCTGGTGGGCGTGCGCGTGTCGGGGTTGGCGAAATCGGCCGCGGCGACGCCGGAGACCCCTTCCCCACCTCCATCCTCCGGCTGACCCGGGGACGGGTAGAGCTACGCCGCGAGCTTACGGACGGCGGTTTCGACTTCCTGGTAGTTGGGTTCGACGCCGGCGTTGTCGGAGACCCACTTGTATCTCACGGTCCCGGTCTTGTCCACGCCAAACACCGCGCGCTTCGCCACACCGGGCAACAGCCCGCCAACGAAGTTGGGATCCTCAATGCCAAACCTCCGCACCGCTTCCCGGTTGAAGTCGCTGAGCAGAGGGAAGTTGAGCCGTTGCTGCTCGGCGAAGACCTTCTGCGCGAAGGGGCTGTCGACGCTGATCGCAAGCACTTGCGCCTTTATATCGTTAAACTTCGCCATGCTGTCGCGGAATGTGCACAACTCCTTGGTGCAGACACTGGTGAATGCACCGGGGAAGAAGACCAGTACAGTGGGCTTTCCCAGCAGTTCGGAGAGCTTCACCGGTTTGCGCTCAGCGTTCACCAGAGTGACATCGGGGACACGCTGGCCAACATCGACTCCCATTAGACACCTCCAACGTGACTGACAAGGCGCGGTGACCCTGGACACATCTCGGTGAACCGCAGACCATCCGGCGAGATGCGCACTGCATCCTCGTGCCCGTCGAAATGACTCAGTTCGCAGGCCATTATAGCAGAAGCGCGCCGGGGTCACCGCGTGGAGCAGGAGCTCTTCTCCGCCACGCGAACACACAGCCAGTCCTCTGAACTCTCGCGTCCTCGATGACACGCATTAAAGACCCGTCTGCTGCGGCTGAAGCTGAAACAGAACTGCCCTGGCTGCGGCGCTACATCCCTCTTACGCGACGCGTGGCCGCTGGTCTTTTTTCTAGCGAATGCGGGCCACTCCAGCCTCGAGATCGACACTTCGGCCCTGCGACGGTACCCGACGCGTGAGGTTCGCCCGGCAATCGAGGAGGTCACTGTCGAGGGGAGGACCGTCTACCTGCTGGCTAACGGCGCGCTGTTGAATCTGGCCGCCGGATTCGGCGACCCCGTAGACGCTTTCGATCTCACTTCGGCGCTGATGCTGGCGGGGATCGAGTTCATGGTCCAGCGCCATGCCGCCTTCCCGGCGGGGATCCATCTCCTGCCCTCCGAGGTCCAGCACCGCGTTGCCGTCCTCGCCGTTGGACCGCTGAGCCCGTCGCCATGAGTCACATCGGACCGGCGCTCCCCGGAGGCCATACGCTGTGCTTGACGCTGGCGCGGGGCCGGCCGATCATGGGGACGTTGCACCGCCCTCCCCGCGAGCGCACATGAGCGAACCCTACCCTTCCTTCGGTTTTGTGACCCCACAGAACATGGGGCTCATGACCGACCTGTACGAGCTAGTGATGATCGACAGCTACCTCCACCAGGGCCTGAACGAGCCGGCGACGTTTGACCTGTTTATCCGTGGGCTCCCCGCCAACCGGTCCTTCCTGGTCAATGCCGGGCTGGAGTCAGTACTGTACTACTTAGAACACCTCCGGTTTGACCAGGACCAGATCGCCTATTTGGCGGGGCTGCGCTTGTTCAGCGAGGAGTTCCTCACGTACTTGCGCACCTTCCGCTTCAGTGGGGAGGTGTGGGCGATCCCGGAAGGCGAGCTGGTGTTCGCCATGGAGCCGCTGGTGGAGGTCACCGCCCCGCGGATTGAAGCGCAGCTCGTGGAAACGTTCCTCCTGAATGTGCTGAGCTTCCAGGTGATGATCGCCTCCAAAGCCGCGCGCGTGGTCCTGGCGGCTGCAGGCCGTGGGGTGGTCGACTTCTCGCCGCGCCGCGATCACGCGACCGACGCGGCCATGAAGGTCGCCCGAGCTTCATACGTGGCGGGGTGCATCGGCACGTCCAATGTTCTCGCCGGGATGTACTACGGCATCCCCGTCTACGGCACCATGGCCCATTCGTACATCATGTCCTTCAGCGACGAGCTGACGGCATTCCGCGCGTTTGCCCGAGACTTCCCCCAGAACGCCACCTTTTTGATCGACACGTATGACACCATTCAGGGCGCCCATCACGCCGTCACCGTGGCCCGCGAGATGGCTGCGCGGGGCCAGCGGCTGCGGGGAGTGCGGATTGACAGTTACGAGAACATTGAGGACCTGGCGGCCCTCAGTCGTCGGGTGCGGGCAATTTTCGTTGCCGCGGGGCTATCGGAGGTCGAGATTCTGCTGTCCAGCGACTTGGACGAGTACCGCATTGCCGACCTGCTGGCCCACGGCGGTGTCGCGAATGCCTTCGGAGTCGGCACCCGGATGGGAACCTCCGAGGACGCGCCGAGCCTGGGCGGCGTCTACAAACTCGTTGAAGACACCGCGGGACCCAAGATCAAACTGTCCACCGGCAAGGCGACGCTACCTGGCCGCAAGCAGGTGTGGCGCACGCAGACGGACAGCGGCGCCCTCACCGACATGATCGCGCTGCGGGATGAGAAGCGACCGGAGGGGATGACGCCTCTGCTGGGGCAGGTTATGGCCCGCGGGCAGACCCTTCGGCAGGATTCGCTCGACGCGATCCGGCAGCGCTGCCGAGGCCGCCTGCAGGGGCTGCCGCCGGCCTGGCGGACGCTCCATGCGCCTGCGTTCCCCTCGCCCGTGGGTCTGAGTCCGGGTTTGCAGAAGCTGCGGGACCAGATGCATCACGTTCCGCGATCGTCGGAGTGACCGTCCTTGGGATCAGCACAGGCGCCCAAAAAAGAAACACGGCGACGAGGGCAAATCCCCGTCGCCGTGTGCGAGCCGATGCTCGCGTTCGTGCTTCTATCGCTTCTTTTTGGCCTTCTTCTTCGCCACGGGAAGCCTCCTTTTGCGCATTCGCGCCGAGCGACACCATGCTCGCTCGCGCCGCTGCGCTCGTGATCGCGCGCTGTTCACTGGCCGAGCGCACGGGTGCTCACTGATGAGGTGCACCGCCCGCATCGCACCGGATGCGAGGGTTCGTTGGATTGATGGGATGCGACATCGATCCACTGTTCTCCTGCTTCGCGCGAAAAAATTTTGGTACAGTGAGTGACGATGACGCCGCCGGAGATCCGTCGCATCACCGACTCCGGTGGATTGCGCGGGATCGAAGATCTGCAACGAGACGTGTGGGGGATGCCCGATCGCGAGATCATCCCCGTGCACCAACTCCTCGCCGCGGTGGCCGCCGGAGGCAACGTGCTCGGCGCATTCGATCACACGGGAGCACTGCTCGGATTCTGCTACGGACTGGTCGGGATGCGTGCGGGCAAACTCTTCTTCTACTCCCACATGGCGGGAGTGCGGACCGGATTTCAGAATCACCACATTGGATTCCTGCTCAAGCGCGCGCAGCGCCAAACAGCCCTAGACCAAGGGTTGGACTGGATGATGTGGACCTTCGACCCCTTACAAAGTCTGAACGCGGCGTTTAATCTCCGCAAGCTGGGGGCCACGGCCCACCGCTACTATGTGGATTACTATGGAGAGATGGCAGACGAGATCAACCGCGGGATGCCGACCGATCGATTAGAAGTCGACTGGTGGCTGCGCGACCCCCGGGTCGACGCTGCGCTGACAGAGACGGCGGCGCCGCGGTCGTGGCCCGCGGTCCCACCCGCGTTACGCGGGATTGCCCGAGGGGAGATCGTCATTCCCGAGACCCCGGCGCTGGACCTCGCCGGACCTATCATTCGGATTGATATTCCCAGCACCATTGGGGAACTGAAGGCCACTCACCCCGATATCGCCCTGGCCTGGCGGCTGGCCTCGCGTCAAGCCTTCGTCCACTACTTCCATCGCGGCTACCGCGCCATCGACTTCGTGGGCCAGCGGAGCGCCGCCACGGGATCCTACATCCTCGAACGCCAAGCGGGGGAAGGGACATCGGTGTGAGAATCCGCCGCGCCGAGGTGCGGCAGGTCAACCTGCCCCTGGTGTTCCCCTTTGAAACTAGTTTTGGGCGGCAGGAGAGCCACTCGTGCCTGCTCGTGCGGCTGACCGCCGACGGTCAAGAGGGATGGGGAGAGGTTCCCGTGGAGACCGCACCGCTGTACAACGAGGAAACCACGGGCACCGCGTGGCACATCCTGGAGCAGTTCATTCTCCCCCCGGTTGTCGGCCACGAGATCGCCCACCCCCGTGACTTCCCGCCGCTAGTCCGCCGGTTGCGACGCCATCACATGGCCAAAGCGGGAGTGGAGGCCGCTCTGTGGGACCTGTTCAGTAAGCTCCAAGCGATGTCGCTAGCGCGGGTGTTGGGCGGTACCAAAACATCGGTCGAGGTCGGCGTGAGCCTCGGGATCGAACCGTCGATCGATGCGCTTTTGCAGCGCATCAGCGACTTTCTCCGGCGGGGGTACCGGCGCGTCAAGATCAAGATCAAACCGGGATGGGACGTGCAGGTCACGCGGGAGGTGCGCCGGGCGTTCGGACCCATCCGGCTGCAGGTCGATGCCAATTCCGCGTACACGCTGACGGAGGCGAGCGTCTTTCGTGAGATAGACGCGTTGGACTTACTGCTCATCGAACAGCCGTTGGGCGAAGACGACATCGTCGACCACGCCGCGCTACAAGCGCAGCTGCACACCCCCCTGTGCCTGGATGAGTCTATCGTCGGCCCCGATGACGCGCGCAAGGCCATCCAGCTGGGTAGCTGCCGCGTGATCAACATCAAGGCGGCGCGCCTGGGTGGGTTGGGGGCGGCCATCGCCACCCATGACATCTGCCAACAGCATGGCATTCCGGTGTGGTGTGGGGGGCTCTTGGAGACTGGCATTGGCCGGGCCGCCAACCTTGCCCTGGCGTCTCTGCCCAACTTTCGGCTCCCCAGCGACCTGTCGGCCAGCGATCGCTACTATCACGAAGACCTCATCGACCCGCCGGTTGTCCTGAACAACGACGGAACCGTCAGCGTGCCGACCTCCACCGGTTTGGGGGTAACCGTGAGGCTCGACCGGATCGACAAGTACACCGTGAAGCAGGCCACTGTCGAGGCTTAGGACTCTCGCCCGCAGAACGCAGCAGTCCACGACCGACCTCTCTCCATCCCGGACGGCTGCGGTGCTCTACCTCTCCCCCAATTCTTGACAGAGATCCCCTCCATGTTATGATGACTATGCAATCGGTCTTCGATGAGAGGCCACGACGCCTCCGCGATACGCGGAGGCGTTTTGCGTTTTCGGAGGGACACATGGACGAGCACAAGGATCCAATGGCGTTGTGGGTTGGGGCCTGGACACCCCGAGACGTAATTGATCGGGAAGTGCAGCGGCTCACTCCCCCCACCCCAGACGCGCCAACATCCGAGCCCACCAGCGAGCGCGAACCGAGTCCGTCGTAGTCGGCAAGCACCCTCGCGACCACCGCGCATCGACCAGCCCTCCGCGCGCGCTGTGTTATGGAGCGGATCTGTTGAAGGACTCCGGCGCCCGCATTTCCCCCGTGGAATTTGACCGCCTCTGGGGGCGTGGTACAATCAATCCGCGATGAGCACACTCAGTGAGGGCGACGCACTGACACGCGAGCAGGTTATTGAGATGCTGCGCGCCATCTACGACCCGGAGATCCCGGTGAACATCTGGGACCTGGGGCTCATCTACGATCTGCAGATCTCGGGTTACGATGTCGCCATCAAGATGACGTTGACGGCGGTCGGGTGCCCCGTCGGTCCGGCGATCGCCGGAGAGATCGAGAACAAACTTATGTCCATCGGCGCAGAACACGTCAAGACCGACTTCGTGTGGAGTCCGCCGTGGTCTCCCGAGCGGCTCTCCGATGATGGGCGTCTCGCCCTGCAAAGCATGGGCTACCCGGTGTAGCCAGAGTTTCCCCCAGCCGTTAAGCGAAGTAAGTCCGCGAGAAACCGGAAGCAAATTCCCTTAGATTGTCTTATTGGGTAGATGCGAGGTCTAGTGGTGAGCGGCGCAGGCGTGAATCTGCGACCCTCACGCGGGCGAATCCGTCTCAGTGCACCGCATGCTCGACCCGGCCCGCCAACGCGAGATCGTTCTCTGTGATGGCTTTCTCGCTATGCGTCATGAGTGTCAAAGTCACCTTGTTCCACCCGAAGACCAGGATGTCGGGGTGATGATTGGCCTCCTCGGCTAGCTCCGCCACAGCGTTGACGAATCGCATCGCATCTTTAAAGTCGCGCCGCGTGAAGGTCTTGCGGATCCCGGCCAGCGTGACCTCCCACCCGGGCAAGTCCTTAAGACGAATACGAACCTCCGCGTCGCTGATCTTGGCCACTCCCACCAATCCTCCCCTCGCTCCTGGAGCCGGGCCCCCGTCTACCGCGCCGACTGCTTGACCTCGGTTCCCGACCCCTGAATCTGCCCTCTGTAGTTCTTGGCGGCGTTAACAAATCGTTCGGCCATCACCGGATGGGACGCAAAGTGTACATGCGCGTACGACGCAAACACATTCGGCGTGCAAATGCCATCTTTCCCCTCCGCGAGCCCGCGCCCGCCCACCGAGGTCAGGCCAAACTCCACTGGACCGAGGGGGGTGGTCGTGGAAAAGTGGAACTCGTGGCCGCGAACCGTTTCTCCTTTACGCAGCAACACGCTGTCAGTTGTCGCGGTCAGAGTGACGTACCCTAGCGCCGCTAGGCGCGGCTGCATCCGGGTCATGAGGGGGAGGGCCCCGACCATGGGATGTTCCCGCCCCGCCTCATCCACCAGCGTCTGCGCCAAGTACATCATGCCGCCACACTCTGCGTACACCGGCATCCCTGAGGCCACAGCCTCTTTCACCTGCTCCCGCACCCGCACATTTTCGGCGAGTTTCCTCGCGTAGATTTCGGGAAATCCCCCTCCCATGTACAAACCGTGCACGGGGGGCAGGTCGTGATCATGCAGCGGGCTGAAGGGGACGATGCGCGCACCGCGCGACTCCAAGAGGTCCAGTGCATCCTCGTAGTAGAACGAAAAAGCTTCGTCGCGCGCCACGCCCAGGGCGACCTGTTGAGCGACCGACATCGGGGGGAAAATCTGAGGGCCGGGGACCACTAAGGGCAGGGCCAACCCGGCGGTACGCACCAGCGCCGCGACGTCAACGTGCTCTTCCACCGCATCAGCCAACGCGTCAATGGCCTCCCGGGCAGAGTGCTCGGCGGCCGGCACCAAGCCGAGGTGCCGCTCCGGGAGTTTCAGCCGATCATCCCACGGGAGAACCCCTAGCAACGGTACTCCGGCAGTATCTAATGCATCGTGCAGCCACTGCTCGTGGCGGCCCCCGCCGACGCGGTTGGCGATCACCCCCGCAAGCGTGACCTCAGGATCAAAACTCACAAACCCTAGGGCGACGGCTGCGGCACTACGGACTGATCCCGCCACATCGAGGACCAATACGACCGGCGCGCGCAGGAGCTTGGCGACCTCCGCGGTCGAACCTGCCTCACTCCGCCCATCCACGCCGTCGTAGAGACCCATCATGCCTTCAATCACCGCCACATCCGCTCCGTCCGCGTCGCGCGCAAACAGTTCGACGACGGTCGCGGGGGGGAGCAGCCATGCATCGAGATTGCGGGCGAGGCGGCCCGGCTGTTCCGCTGCCGTGACGGCGGCGGTCTGCCATTCGGGATCGATAAAATCGGGGCCGACCTTAAACGGCTGCACAACCATGCCGCGGCGCTGCAGCGCGCGCAGCAGACCAAGCGTGACTGTGGTCTTGCCGGCTCCACTGTGCGTGCCGGCGATAACGATTCGAGGAACGCGCATAGGATCTGCGAGGATGTTCGACGATCCAACCGCAGTACCCTTGACCTCTCGCAAGCCCCATGCTACGCTCGCGGTGGTATAGCCATCTAAAGATGGCGACAACGGAAGGAGGTGAGCCGACGATGTGTAGTACGGTCCCGGCCCACCAGATAGGATTGTTGTTCGGGTAAGACGGATCGCCGTCTGTGCCTAACACCCAGCGTCCTGGCTTGTGGGCCGGGACGCTTTTCTTTTCCCCGACCGAGTTTGACTGACTCGGTTCCGACCGGGGCATGGTAAGGGCGAGATCCCGCAGCGCACCCCCCTGAACAGGGCCAGGTACTTCTCGGTCCCGGGGAGGTGCAGCTTGGAGTAGAGGACGTGCCCGGGTCGGATGAGTTACTGCCTCACCAGAGTCCAGTGCGCCATTCTGCCGATGCTTGTCGGCGCTCTCACGGCAAGCGCGGCTCCCCTCCCCGCCGCGGAGGTTAACGGAGCCCGCGTTATGACCATTGCCTGGGAGGCGGATGCTCAGATTGGCAAAGTGGTCATCCGCCTTGACGCGCCAGTCACCTACCGTACGATGGCCTCGCCCACCAGTATCCTGGTGGACCTCTGGCAGGCTCGCTTGGGCGAATGGCAATCGCAGACGGTGGTGCATCCGTTCGTCCAGGGAGTCCGCGTCAACCAACTAACCCCAGACGTCGCCCGCATCCAGATTGACCTTCGCCGGCCAGCCCGGTACAAGACCTACATGACCACAGAACCGTCCACGGTGACCGTGGTCATCATTCCTCCGGAGCTGGCAACCGCTCCCTTGCCGCGGAGCGTAGCGTACGAAGCGCTCCGAGCCCACACCCGAGCGGGCACAACTGGGGTGCACCTGCTGCGCATCAACCCCGACGATCCGGAGCTCGAGATCCGGCCCGTGCTGGCCGTCGATATGGTCTCCGGGACGGAAACGACGAGTACGATCGCCACACGGCACGAGGCTGTTGCGGCCGTGAACGGCGGCTACTTCGGTGGTCCGGCCATGCCGTTGGGTCTGGTGGTCATCAATGGCGAGCTCGTGTCCCTCCCGCTTCCTCGGCGCTCCGTCCTGGCATTCCCGCAGGCGGGGACGCCGGTGATTCGCGATTTCCAATTTGCCGGACGCGTCTACGTGCAGAAAGATCAGTGGGCTCCCATCACGGGTGTGAACAGTCTGCCCCAACCCGGAGGGGTAACAGTCTTCATGCCGCAGTACGGGCCCCTGACCCCGCCCGTCGCGTTGGGCGCGGTCGTGCGGCGCGACATCGTGGAACGCGTGCCGTCCGGACGCATCCTCATCCCCCGCGATGGATACGTCCTCACCGCCTGCGAGGGCGACACCGAATTTCTGGGGCACCTGCGCCCCGGGCAGCGCCTGGCCCTCTCGCTCGATCTCGATCCCGACCTCCACGTGGTGAATGCATTGGGAGGAGGCCCCCGGCTAGTAAAACGCGGTCGAGCGTTCGTTCCGTTTGCATGGGAGTCGTTCTCGTCGCCGTTGACCTGGCGTCGGGCGGCGCGCACGGCGGTCGGTATCACCGCGTTGGGCAAACTACTGCTGGTGACGGTGGACGGGGGAAGTCGTCAGAATCCGGGGATGACCTTGCCCGAGATGGGCGACCTGATGGTGAGCTTGGGAGCCCAGGACGCCATGAATTTGGATGGCGGCGGCTCCGCAACAATGGTCGTCGGAGGCCGTATCGTCAATGCGCCGTCTGACGGCTTTGAGCGGATGGTCGCTTCTGCCCTCGTCGTGCTCCGGCGACCTGTGGAATCCGACCGGGTGGTGAAAATCCCGTCGTGGGCTGCCCCCTAAGACGGGTTAGGTGTCCGTCGCAGGCTTAGCGCTTGACCACTCCTGCAGTTTCGGGCAGGGCCGCATCCACGGGGATGGTTGTGCGCCGACTGATGGTCACCGCAGTCACCACCAGCGCCAGTGCCACCCCAATGACACTAAACCGCACGGCGTCGGGCAATGGCCGGATCACGACCGGGGCGATCAGAATCGCCACGAGGTTCATGACCTTGATCACCGGGTTGAGGGCCGGGCCAGCGGTATCCTTGAGGGGGTCCCCCACCGTGTCGCCGATGACCGCAGCCTTGTGGGCGTCTGTTCCTTTGCCACCGAGGTAGCCGTCTTCAATCTTCTTCTTCGCGTTGTCCCACGCCCCGCCCGTATTGGCCATGAACACCGCCAGCAGCTGCGCGGTCAGGATTGCCCCGGCCAAGTACGCCCCAAGTGGCGCGGCACCTAAGGCAAAACCCACTAGGATCGGCACACTAATTGCGATGATCCCCGGACCGAGGAGTTCGCGCTGCGCCGCGCGGGTCACGATGTCGACACACCGAGAGTAGTCGGGCCGGGCACGGCCTTCGAGCAGACCGGGAATCTCCCGGAACTGCCGGCGCACCTCTTCGACTACCAAGAACGCCGACCGGCCAACCGCACGAATCAGAAACGCGGATATCAGAAACGGCACCGCGCCCCCGAGAAGTAACCCAATAAAGACAAGCGGCAGGTTGACCTGGATGCCAATGCGCGAGAGCATGGCCCCGGCCTGCTGCGCCCCGGTGGAGGCCAGCTCCTGCACCGTGGCGAACAGGCGCGCCTCGTCGATGAAGGACCGGAATAATGCAATGGCCGCGATGACGGCCGTGGCAATGGCAAACCCCTTGGTTAGCGCCTTGGTGGTGTTGCCGATCTGGTCGAGCCGAGCCACGATGCGCCCCGCCTGAGACGTGCCGCGTTCCACGCCGGACATTTCAAAAATCCCGTTGGCATTGTCCACGATCGGTCCAAACGTGTCCATCGCGAGGATGTACCCGGTGGTCGTCAGGAGACCCAAACCGGTCAGAGCAATCCCGTAGGCGGCAAGCGCGACGGATCCGCCAAAGATGGCGTAGGATGCCCCCAGCGTGACGGCGATGGCGAGGATCGCCCACACAGAGCTCTCCAGCCCCGTGCCCAGGCCTGTGAGTAGCATGGTGGCAGCGCCTGTCTTGGTCGCATATGCGATCTCCGTAACGGGACCGCGATCCGGATGCGTGAACTGCTCGGTAAGCCACGCGATCACGAGCGCCAGCAGTATCCCGGTCAGCGTGGCGAAGAAGAACCGAAAGTCCGGCGCGCCGGTCGCGGGATCGCGCAGGTAGAATACGTTGACGAGGCCAAAGCCGATGACGGAAGCGATCGCCGCCGTGTAGAAGCCCACGTTAATGGGCCGCATCGGATCGCTGCGTTCCTCATCCCGACCGCGGACGACCCAGGTGCCGATCATCGAGGCGAAGACGCCGATGGCCCGGACCAGCAGAGGGAAAATGATCAGTTTCAGCGCGAAAGCCCCGGCGCCGACCGCTCCGCCGTAGCGCGCCACGAAGGCCGGGTCGAGAAGCGTCGCGGCGCCCAGGATAATGGCGGCGACCAGCGTCACCTCATAACTCTCAAACACGTCCGCGGCCATCCCGGCGCAATCTCCCACGTTGTCGCCAACGTTATCGGCGATGACGGCGGCATTGCGCGGATCATCTTCCGGGATGCCTACCTCGACCTTCCCCACCAGATCCGCTCCGACGTCGGCGGCCTTGGTGTAAATGCCCCCGCCCACCCGCATGAACGCGGCCACGAGGGATCCCCCGAAGCCAAAACCGACCAGTACACGCATCGCGTTTTCGCGGAACAACATGAACATGATCGTCGCCCCGAGCAGCCCTAATCCCACCGTAAACATCCCGGAGACCGTGCCGGCCTGGAAGGCGATGTGCAGCGCCTCCGGGTAGCTGCGTCGTGCCGCATTCGCCGTGCGAACGTTGCCGCGCACAGCGGAGGTCATGCCGACAAACCCTGCGCCATACGAAGCGAAGCAGCCGAGCAGAAACGCCACGGCAATGCCGATCGCTAGCACGGGGTGGTCCGCGTAGATCGGGCGGTAGAGCAAATACAGTCCGACGGTGACTGCGACGATGAGCACCAACATCGTCCGGAGCTGCCGCCACAAGTACGCCATGGCGCCTTCCTGGATGGCGGCGGCCACAGCCGTCATCGACGGCGGCCCTGGATCGCGGCTGTTCACTCGGGAACGCAAATAGAAGCCGTAGACGAGAGCGACGACGCTGCTGGCGAGCACGATCCACAGCAACGTCGTCTCTAGTGGGCCAAACTGCGGTAGTGTCGAGGATGCCTCGCTCATCGCTCCCCCTGTCCAATCTGCTGTCGCGGCCCTATCGCGTGGCGCAATCTCTCTTCATTATCATATGAGTCCGGCATCAGGAGCCAGAAGGGGACACGCGCCGGGCGTCTTTTTCGGCGCCGTCGTTCGCAGGCCCCCGGGTGTTGAACCGGTTCATGGCAACTTGCAGCCCCTCGCGCAGCAGAGTCTCGACGGCGTCCGCAGCACGGTCTAGCGCGGCCTGCATCGGGGCGTCTTCGTCGTCGCGGAAGGGCGTGAGCACAAATTCGGCAGGATCGACGCCGGATGGGGGCCGACCGATCCCCACACGCAATCGCGGAAAATCGTCGCGGCCCAGGGCCTCAATGATGGACCGCAGGCCGTTGTGCCCGCCGTGGCTGCCCCCACCCCGTAGGCGCAGCCGCCCCAACGGCAGATCGAGATCGTCTGCGATCACCAGAAGGCCTTCAATCTTCACGCGGTGCCGCCGCAGCAGATCCGCGACCGCCACTCCGCTGCGGTTCACGTAGGTTTGCGGCTTGGCCAGGAGGATGCGGTGACGGCCGACCTTCGTACTCCCCACCCGGGCCCACCCGTCTTCCTGGTCCCCCGTCACCCCCCACCGACGCGCCATCCTATCGATGACGTCCCATCCCACATTGTGGCGGGTCCGTCGATAGGGGCGATCGGGGTTCCCGAGACCGACGATGAGTTTCATCCGCACGGTCCCCAGTCAGCACGAAGCAGCAGGCAGATCGCACCAGACAGCGTCATCGCTGCCTTTGCATCCTGCCTGCTGCCCCAGACAGCTGGCAGCCTATTCCTTTGAGCCTGTCTCTGGCTTCGCCTTTGTCCCTGCGTCTGGCTTCGCTTTCTGTCCTGCGTCTGACTTCGCCTTGGCCCCTGATGCCTCCGTCTTCGCCTTCTCAGGCGAAGCGGCAGACTTGGCCGCAGCAGGCTTGGCCTCGGCTGGCTTCGCTTCCGCCGCAGCTTCCGGCGCCCCCGCAGCTGAGGGGACTCCCGCCTCCGCGGGTGCCGCCACCGTCGTCGTCGTCGCTTCCTCGACCACCTTCGGAACCACGACGGTCGCGACGACTTCCTCCGGAGCGGTCACGACCGTAGCCTCCGCAGGGAGGACCAGGTCCCGAACGTGGATCGCGTCGCCCACCCCTAACGCGTTGATGTTCACTTCAATGTGCTCGGGAATCTGCGTGGGCAGACACTTCACAACAACCTCACGGAGGTGCACCTCGAAGACGCCCCCGTCGGCGATCCCGGCCGCCTGACCGACGAAGGTGATGGGGACAGACGCTTCCAGGGGGCGGGTGAGATCGATGGCGTAGAAGTCGACGTGGGTGATGTCGCGTCGGAAGATGTCGCGCTGGAGTTCCTTCACGATGACCGTTTCGGCGCGACGGTCTCCGTTGCCGATGGCCAAGTCGATGAGGACGTTCCGCCCAGCCTGGGTATGTAGGACCGCCCCCAGTGCTTTAGCGTCCACTGCGACAGGCCGTGGCTCGCGCCCACGTCCGTACACAATCCCCGGAATCTGCCCGTCGTGGCGGAGTCTGCGGACCTGGTTTTTGCCCAGGCCCTCTCGCGTTTTTGCTTCTAGGGTGACCCGTTCCATGCCGTCTCCAAACGAAAAAGCCGACTCCTATCCGGCCGAAAGCCGAAGCGGATTATAGCATACCTACAGGAAACGGGAAATGCGCGGATTCCGTGAATGAAGCAAGACACCACTCGGTCCGAACGCCTACCCGCGGACACTCTCTTCTGCATAGCGGACCAAGTCGACGTCTGCCGTCGTGAGGAGGTCCAGCGAGAGCGCGTCCGGGTAGTCGCCTTCGAACACAATCCGCTTGATCCCCACGTTGAGGAGAGTCTTCGCGCACGTTAGACACGGCAGATACGTGCAGTAGAGCGTCCCGGCGGCCACCGAGACCCCATGGTAGGCTGCCTGAATGACGCAGTTCATTTCGGCGTGAATGCACAGGCACGTGTCGTGGCCAGTACCCGAGGCGGCGTCTCCCGCACAGCGCGCACATCCCCCGTCACCGCAATTGCGCACCCCCCGAGGAGTGTCGTTATACCCGCTTGTGAGGACCATACGGTCTTTGACGATCACCGCGCCGACTCTGCGGCGTACGCACGTCGAGCGCGTTGATGCAAGGTGCGCCATGCGCATAAAATATGTATCCCACGAGGGCCTGCTCATGGGGAGACCGCCCTCCGGGCCTGGTTCCGCCGCACAGGCATCGCAGGTTCCCCTGCGTTCCTCCGCACTACTGTCATCAGATTCGTGAAGCTGATGACTCTGTCATCGCACTCCGCTACTTTGTCCCGAACAACCGGTCGCCCGCATCGCCGAGCCCGGGGACGATGTAGCCGTGCTCGTTGAGGTGACTATCCACGGCGGCGGTGTAGATTTCAATATCCGGATGGGCATCGTGTACCTTCTTAATCCCCTCGGGCGCCGAAATAATGGTCATCACTTTGATCGTCTTGCATCCCCGCTGCTTGAGAGCGTCGATGCAGGCGACGATGGATCCCCCGGTCGCGAGCATGGGGTCCACGATCATCGCCTCGCGCTCCGCGATGTCCACGGGGAGCTTCGAGTAGTAGGTGACAGGTTCCAGGCTCTCGGGGTCCCGGTAGATACCGACATGCCCGACGCGAGCAGTGGGAATTAGTCGCGTGATCCCCACTTCCATCGCCAACCCGGCGCGCAGAATCGGGATGACCGCGATCTCCCGTCCGGCAATACTGCGACCTTTCGTCCGTGCCAGCGGGGTCTCGACCTCGATCTCCCGGGTCGGGTGGCTGCGGGTGACCTCAAACGCCATGAGCATGGCCAGCTCTTCGACCAGCTCGCGGAACTCTTTGTGGCCCGTGCGCTTGTCCCGGAGGATTGTCAATTTGTGCAGAATCAGGGGGTGGTCGAAGACGTAGAGCTTTCCGGTTGCTGCGGCGCCACCGCCGCGTGTTTGTCCCCCGGCGCGGGACGTCGGCCCTTTGCTCATATCGCTTTTCCCCCTCGTCGGGTCTTGTGCGCTCCGCTGCGCGCCGGCCCAGCCCGTCCGGCCAGCTTGGCTTCCACGGCCGCAATCTTGTCCAGCCGCCGCTGATGGCGCCCTCCCTCAAAGGGAGTGTCCAGCCACATTTGGACGACGTCTTTGGCGACTTCGCTCCCCGTGATGCGTTGGCCGAGGGCGAGCACGTTCGCATCATTGTGGGCGCGGGCCAGGCGGGCCGTTGTCACATCATGGCACAGCGCGCACCGGATTCCCGGCACCTTATTCGCGACCATCGCCTCGCCATTGCCGGACCCGCCGAGCACGATGGCGCGCTCGCACTCCCCTCGCCGCACCGCATCCGCCGCCTGCACGATGAAATCGGGGTAGTCCACCGGCTCTTCGGAGTGTGCACCGAAATCCCGCACTTCGTGCCCGAGCTCGCGGAGCAGTTGCTTAGCCTCCTCTTTCAGCCGGAACCCGGCATGGTCGCTCGCGATCGCAATCTTCATCGGCTCACAGACCCAATTCTCCCGCGGGGATCGCTCCTTGGCGAACGAGGCGCGGAACACTCCCGGTCACATCGACCACCGTCGACTCCTGTCCGAGCGTCGCGCGACCGCCATCCAGCACGAGGTCCACGCGGTCGCCCAGGTCCCACACGGCAAGTTGCGCGGTGATGGGCGCCGGCATGCCGTGGGAGTTCGCGCTGGTGCCGACGATGGGTGTGAGCATGGCACGCACAAGCGCGCGCGGAATGGGATGGGCCGGAACCCGTAATCCCACCGTCTCCCCGCCGCCCGCGACAGCCGGTGGGATGCGATCGGATCGGAGAAACACCAGCGTCAGTGCCCCTGGCCAAAAGCGGCTGATGAGGCGTTGCGCCGCCGCGTTCACGCCCCGTGCGTAGGTCTCCACCTGCATCGGATCGGCCAGCAAAACCGGAAGTGGTTCGGTGGGGGGCCGACCTTTGATCTCGTAGATGCGTCGGACGGCATCTTCGTCGTCGATGCGGCAGCCGAGCCCGTAGACGGTGTCGGTGGGGAACACGATCGCCTGTCCCCGCCGAAGCGCTTCGATGGCCCGCCGGGGGACCTGCGAGTCTTCCCCTATCGCCCGAATAATCGGAACTGGACGTGGATCGAAAGGCTGGAGGTTAGCAAAGGTGAGGCCGGAGTACGACATCGTCTACTAGTTCCGCCCGACCCTCCGGCGTCCCTCCGCAGGCTATCCTCTAACGGTGCCGCGTGGCGGCCACCACGCGCGGAATGCCGGCGTAGTCCGGCATGATCGAGACGTTGGCGTACCTCTGATCCTGCCGGACGGCGTCGGCGACGGCGTCGGCCTGACCGAAACCGACCTCCATCACTAGTAGCCCCGCCTCCGCCAGCCAACTTGGGGCCTCAGCGATAAGACGCCGGTGAACAGCCGTCCCCTCGCCGTCGACAAATACCGCCCCCGACGGCTCGAAATCGCGGATCTCGCGGGGGAGCCCCTCGCGCTGACCGCGGGACACGTACGGAGGATTGCTCACGACCACATCCACACGTCCGGCCATGCCTACTGGCAGAGGGCTGAGCAGGTCGCCGTGGAGCCACCGGATCCGCCCATCGACCCCATGGCGCATCGCGTTACTCCGAGCCACCACGAGGGCGTCTTCCGAGATATCAATGGCGAACACTGCCGCCTCAGGCACAAAGTGCGCCACGCTCACGGCAATGCAGCCGCTGCCCGTCCCGACGTCGACCACCACGAGGTCAGACCTGGGTGCCGTGCGGCGATCGCCCCCCTGACGGAACGCAACGTCTGCGGTTCGGACCGCGCTGATCACGTGCTCGACAAGTCCTTCGGTCTCCGGCCGAGGGATCATTACCCGTTCATCCACCATGAACGGCAGCCCCATGAACTCTCGCTGCCCAACGATGTAGTGCACGGGGCGACCGGTGGCGCGTTCTTCCAGGAGCCGGCGATATCGGCTCCATGCCTCTGCTGACAGGGATTGCATCCATTGAATGTAGAGGCCCGCCCGATCCAGTCCGAGGACGTGGCGCAGGAGTACCTCGGCCTCAATCGCCGCCTCCGCACTGCCCGAAGCAGCAAGGTGCTCGCGCCCCCACAGGTACCCCTCGTGGATTGTCAGGATGGGCGGATGGACCTGCGATTGATCGGGACGTTCTGCTCTGACCACAGAGCTGACTTACGGGGCCGCAGCTACGGCAGCAAATTCGGCGGAGGTAAGCGCTTGAATTAGCTCATCCAGGTCGCCATCCAGGACGGCGTCCAATCGATGTAGCGACAGACCGATACGGTGATCCGTCACACGATTCTGGGGGTAGTTGTACGTGCGGACTTTCTCGCTGCGCTCCCCTGTGCCGACCTGCTGCTTACGCTGTTGGGCGATGGCCTGTTGCTGTCGGCGTACCTCCATCTCCAGAAGTTTTGCCCGCAAGATGCGCATGGCCTTTTCTCGATTCTGGTGCTGCGAGCGTTCGTCTTGGGTAGCAACCACTAGACCCGTGGGCAGGTGGCGAATGCGGACCGCGGTTTCGACCTTGTTGACGTTTTGTCCGCCCGCCCCGCCGGCACGGTAGGTGTCGACTTCGATCTCGTCCGGGCGGATCTGCACATCCACTTCCTCCGCCTCGGGGAGCACAGCGACCGTGGCCGTGGAAGTGTGGATCCGACCAGACGATTCGGTCACCGGCACCCGCTGGACGCGGTGCGCGCCGCTTTCGTACTTCAATCGGCGATACACCCCCTTCCCCTGGATGGCGAAGATGATCTCCTTGAACCCTCGTAGCGCCGTGGGGCTGCTCGCTAAGACTTCCACTTTCCAGCCCTTGCGCTCCGCGTACCGCGAGTACATCCGCAACAGTTCGCCGGCAAAAAGACTCGCCTCATCTCCCCCCGTTCCTGCGCGGATTTCCATGATAATGTTGCGATCAGCGAGAGGATCTTTGGGCATTAGCAACTCGCGCAGCTTCGCCTCTAGCGTCTGCAGCTGAGCGCGAAGGCGAGTCTCCTCGGCCCGCGCCATCTCGCGCAGCTCCGAGTCTTGCTCGCCCTGAGCCATCGCCGCGGCTTCTTCCGCTTCCCGTGCCACGCGCTGGAACTCCCGAAACGTGGACACAGTCTCCGCAAGTGACGCCTGCTCACGCGCCAACTGCTGGAACCGGTCCGGGTTCGCTAGGACCTGGGGATCGGCCATGCCGCGGAGTAGTTCCTCGTGGCGGGCGGCGAGGGACTCTAGTTTGTCCAGCATGAGCGGCGTTTGAACTCCCATGGCACGTCCATTATACCGAACGGGAGAAAACTACGAGAGAGCTTCGGGCGAGGGTCCGGACGAGGGCGAGGCGTCGTCGCGTTCGAGCACTTCACGGAGGGCCCGCACGGCGACCTCAAGTTGCCGCTCGTCCGGCTCCTGGGTGGTCAGCCGCTGCAGCCACAGGCCGGGGACTACTACCGGACGAAGCCACGGGACGCGTGCGGCCGCGCGGATGAGCTCGTAACTGAGCCCCGCGACGAGCGGGAGGAGCGCGATGCGAGAGACGAGACGGAGCGCAAGCGGGGGCCGTCCGAGAAACGAAAAGACAACGATCGCAATGATCATTACAATGAGCAGGAAACTTGTCCCGCACCGTACGTGGAACCGGCTGAAGCCGCGGGCCGCCTCCGCCTGCAGCGGCGCTCCCGCTTCATAGGCATTCACCGCCTTGTGCTCGGCGCCGTGATACGCGAAGACCCGGGCCACATCGGGTAAGCGGCCAATCCCGACGAGATAGCCGAGGAGGATCAACACGCGCAAGGCACCTTCGACCAGGTTCGATGCGAAAACACTTGGAAAGTACACGTCCAGCGATCGGATGACCGCAGCCGGCAGCACAAAAAACAGACCCAGGGCTACTCCCACCCCGACACTCACCGTCGCGGCGACTTGCCGACCGGTGAGAGATGCCTGCGCTCCGCTGGCCAGACTAGCCGACAGCAGCAGCGCTTTGATGCCGATCGTGAGGGACTCATAGAGGGCGACACACCCCCGCACGACGGGGACCCGCAACCAGCGGAAGTGCAATAGGAGGGAGGCATGCGGCTCAGTCAGCGCGCGAATCGCGCCGTCCGGACGGCGGACCGCGGTCGACGTCCACTGGGGGGACCGCATCATCACGCCTTCGATCACGGCCTGACCGCCGATCAGCAGACGTGTGCGCCCACCCGGGGGCAGACGTGTCTTCCGCTCAACTTCCTCCACCACGAATGTCAGGGGCTCTCTCCCCGGATAGGACACGGCTATCGTCCGCCCAGCACGACGTGGTGCAGGCGGCAGCGGGCTTCGTAGACCTCTTGCGCGCCCACCAAAATGACGGGGTCGGTGTACTTTGCAGGAGAACCATTCACCAGTCGTTGGGTGCGGCTGGCTGGAGCCCCGCAGACCATGCAGATGGCCTGCAGCTTGTCGACGGTTTCGGCCATCGCCATCAGCTGGGGCATGGCCCCAAAGGGCTCGCCCCGAAAGTCCAGGTCGAGGCCCGCTGCGATGACGCGGAGGCCACGGGCGGCGAGCTGTCCGGCCACGTTGGGCAATTTCTCATCAAGAAACTGGGCCTCATCCACCGCGACGACCGTCACGCCTGCCTGCAGATGAGTCAGAATCTCCTCGCTACGGGCGATGGGGACCGCCTCCAGGCGCGAGCCATCATGCGATGCGACCTGCCGCCGACCATACCGGTCGTCGAGTGCCGGTTTGAACACCTGCACGCGCTGCCGGGCGATCTGCGCGCGGCGCACCCGCCGGATCAGCTCCTCACTCTTTCCACTGAACATGCTGCCGCAGATGACCTCAATGCGGCCTGCTGCCCGACCGCCGTCCACGGCCCCACCCCAGAGAACAGGATTGAGTAAGGGACTGGTCTCCCGCCCGTCCGTCCCCCCTCAGACGACAACGGTGGGGGCAGCCCGGCCACCCCCACCGTTAATCTCTATTCTGGACCCGTCGAACGCGCTACACCTTTATCCCGTACTTCTTCGCAAACTTCTGGACCCGGCCTTCGGCATCAATAAACTTCCGCTCACCGGTGTAGAACGGGTGGCAGCGCGAACAGATCTCGACGCGGATCTCTTTTTTGGTCGACCCCGTCAAAAACGTGTTGCCGCAGGCGCACGTTACTGTTGCCTGGTAGTACGCAGGATGGACTCCCTTTTTCATCTGGAACACCTCGGACGCCGCACGCTTCAAGCCCCGGCGTCACCTGACGCTCCTCGCCCCAAGCGAGGTCGCGCCGGAAAAGCCAGAGCATTGTAGCATGTGAGGACGCCCCGGACAACCGGCCCGTCATCTCACACGGGTCGGGGGAAGCGAGTCAGTTCGCTACCTGGTTCCGCTTGCAACCTACAGGTATTTCATGGGGTTCAGGGGGATTCCGTTTGTCCGGATCTCGAAGTGGAGGTGGGGTCCTGTGGCATCCCCGGTCGAACCCACCAGGGCGATCACCTGCCCTGTCTCCACGATCTGCCCGATGGACGCGAGCAGCTTGGATGCGTGCCCATAGATTGTGCTGATGCCGTCGCCGTGGTCCACGACGACGAGCAGTCCATACCCAAAGTACCATCCCGCAAAGACGACGCGGCCATCCTTGGCCACCAGGATCGGCGAGCCGCGCGGGGCGGCGATATCGATCCCGTTGTGATGGCCGGTCAGGCGCCACCCAAAGCGGGACGTCAGCTGGCCGCGCACGGGCCACACGAAGTTCTGAGCGATGCTGACGACTCCCCGCGCGGCGGTGACACGCCTCAACACATCGAGTGCTCCACCTGGGATCGTCAATCGTTGCCCGGTATGGACCGAGGCGCTATCTGGGATCTCGTTGGCGTTCACGATCGCCTCCACCGGGAGCCCCGTCGCCTCAGCGATTTCCCACAGCGTCTCCCCTTCACGGACTCGCACCGTGACGTGGCGGGTCGCGCCGATCGGCCGGGGCAATGCCTGCGCGGCGCCAGGCAGCAGACCACGCCCCGCGACGGAGATCTTCGGCGGGAACACCAGCTGCTGGCCGACCGCCAGGAGATCTTTGACACCGAGGCCGTTTGCGGCGGCGAGATCTTCTAGGGCAACGCCGCGGCTCTCGGCGATCCCCCACAGCGTCTGCCCTTCGGCCACGATGACGAAGGGTTCATTGAAAATCCCGGTGCGCCGAGAGACGAGCGCTGCTGACGTCCCCCGGAACCGAGGGCGGATGCCAGGGGGCGAATTCGACATCTTGGGGTCGATGGCAACCGGCAGCGACGGGGCCAAGGAGATGGTAGGAATCATCGCGCTGGAAACCAGGGTCTCGACGGCGTGCCTGTGAGCCTCGGCGGCATCCAAGAACGCCACGGAGTCCGTGGCCACGGGCCAGTCGGGAAGTTCTGACGCGGTAAACGCCGGAAGGAGCAAGAGGCCTAAGACGACCAACTTGAGCCACGACCGCCGCACGCTCCGGGTCTTTATCGCCGTCTCGGTTCGTTCGGCTGGGCAAATCACAACGGGCGGCACGCGCGTGCCGACACTCGACGTCCTCCGTCTCCGACGCAAGGCATCGATTTTCTGCCCGAGCACCGAGGCCCGAGGACGCGCCCACGGCAGATGGCGCAGTGACCGACGGAGGGTGGGGCGAGCAAACACCTCGCCCCCTGGCCGCCTGCGCGTCATCCGCAGGACGTCGCGAAGTGCCATCGCCCTACTGGGCATCCTCTTCGGCGCTCTTGACGATGGACTTGAGGAATGCCTGGTTGTTGGCGGTCTTGCGCAGCCGGTCGAGGATTAACTCGGTCATCGCCACGGTGTCGAGCTGCTCCAGGCTCTTCCGCAGCACCCACACTTTGCGCAACTCGTCCTCCGTTAACAGCAGCTCCTCCCGCCGCGTGCTGCTCATCTTGATGTCGATGGCCGGGAAGGTCCGCCGCTCCTGGAGCTTACGGTTTAGGTGCATTTCCATGTTGCCGGTGCCCTTGAACTCTTCATAGATCACATCGTCCATCCGGCTGCCAGTGTCGATCAGCGCGGTGGCCACGATCGTGAGACTCCCGCCCTCCTCGATCTTCCGCGCGGCGCCGAAGAAGCGCTTGGGGCGGTGCAGCGCGGCCGGATCCAGGCCTCCGGACAGCGTGCGGCCGGAGGGGGGGATGACCAGGTTGTTGGCGCGGGAGAATCGGGTGAGGCTGTCCAGCAGGATGACGACATCGCGCCCGCCTTCGACCAGGCGTTTGGCCCGCTCCAGGACCAGGTCGGCCACTTGAATGTGCTCCTCGGGGGGCCGGTCAAAAGTGGACGCCACCACCTCCGCCTCCACCGAGCGGCGCATGTCCGTGACTTCTTCGGGCCGCTCATCCAGCAGCAGCACCATGACGTAGATTTCCGGATAGTTGCCTACGACTGCCTGCCCGACCTTCTTCAGGATGGTGGTCTTGCCCGCCTTAGGTGGCGAGACGATCATCGCGCGCTGTCCCTTGCCAATCGGGGCGAATAAATCGATCATGCGTGTCGTGACGTCGCCGTCGCTCTCGAGCTTGATGCGTTCGTGCGGGAAGACCGGGGTGAGTCGTTCGAAATCGGGCCGGTTGCGCGCCTGCTCGGGATCCAATCCGTTGACGGCCTCGACCCGCAGTAGGGCGTAGTACTTCTCGTTGTCCTTGGGCGGCCGTACCTGGCCCAACACTTCGTCGCCCACACGCAACCCAAAGCGCTTGATCTGCGAGGGCGACACGTATATGTCTTCCGCCCCCGGCAGGTAGCCCTCATGCCGGAGGAATCCATACCCTTCCGGCATGATCTCCAAGATGCCGGACCGGAACATCAAGCCAGATTGTTCGGTCTGGGCTTGCAGGATACGCATAATGAGTTCTTGCTTGCGATAGCGCTTTAAGTTGGCGATGTTGAGCTCCTTGGCCATGTCCTGGAGCTCCGCCATTGTTTTGGTCTCTAGCTCAGCAATTGCCGTCACTGCCTATGCCCCCTCGGGTGCGGTATACCACCGTGTTTGTACAGGTAGACAGCGCCGTGGTCCCGCGATTCCGCCGTCGCCGGCGCGGGCCGGGTCGCCAATCCCCTCTACACTTTTGTCTTTCGCTGCTCGAGCGCAACCTGGAGTTGTCGCCAGTCGGACAAAAACCGTTCCTGCCCCTGGGCGGTCAGGGGGTGCGTGAAGAGCGCTGAGGCCACCTTGAATGGCATGGTGGCGATGTGCGCACCTGCAAGCGCGGCCTGGGTCACGTGGAGCGGGTGGCGCAGGCTGGAGGCGAGCACCTGCGTCGTGAACCCGTACGTCCGGTAGATCTGGACCGCCTCCCGAACCACCTGCATGCCATCTTGGCCGATGTCGTCCAGCCGGCCCAAGAACGGGCTCGCGAAGTACGCGCCGATCTTGGCGGCGAGCAATGCTTGATTCACAGAGAAAATCAGAGTGACATTCACCCGGAGCCCCTCGCGCGCCAGCGTGGCGCCCGCGGTGATGCCGTCGGGCGTGGCCGGGACCTTTACGACGACGTTGGGGGCCCAGGTGGCATAGCCCCTACCCTGCGTAATCATCTCCTCCGCGCGGTCAGAGGTGGTTTCCACCGAGATTGGACCGCTCGTGATGGTGGCAATCTCTCGCACTACCGTGCGATAGTCGGCCCCTTCCCGCGCGATGAGGGTGGGGTTGGTGGTGACCCCATCCAGGATGCCCCAACGATGCGCGTTGCGAATCTCCTCCACATTAGCGGTATCAAGAAAGAACTTCATCGGCGCATCCTCCGATCAGTTGCCGGTCGCTTCGATGTAGGCCACGTCGCCCACGTCGCCGACTTTCAGGAACAGCAGGGCGTCGCCGGGCTTCAGCGCTGCAAGCTCCGTTGCGGCGTTGTTGCGGTACACGGCATGCGCTCGAGCCACGCGGTACGTGCGTTGAGCTTGTTTGAGATCCTCGACCACGAGCAGAGTCGGCGTGCCCACTCGGATATCCTTCAACTTGCCCGCGGAGAAATCGTAGCGCTTGAGAGTATCCATGACCTTGTCGAGCGCCCAGGCGATCTCCGCACGCGTCGCCGCTCGCGCCGGTCGGAACGTCTGATCAGGCAGGGCGCTAATAACGCCGCGCTCTAAGGCGACCCCGACTACACCGCGCAACGCGGGGGGGATCGCGTCGACATCGGTCACGGCGAGGGACTGTTGGGGCGTTTCACCCCAGCCGAGCACCCGCACGATGACGGCCGCTACATCCACCCGCGTGACGTCCTCCTTCGGGCGAAACGTGTTATCCGCATACCCAGGGAGGACTCCCCGGTACAACACGACCGAGAGCACCGTGGGAGAACTCTTGGTCGTTTGGATCGCCTGGAGCTCATAGCGACCGGGAGGCACCGGTTCGTCGTTCTGATCGAGCTGCTTCCAGATGGTGTGGTACTCGAATGATTTCCCTGCAGCCAGCGTGATCGGCCCGTCCAACGGGCGGAACGCCAAACCCAGCGACCACCGGGCGACCTCTGCTCCCTCACCATTCTTGATGAGAAAATCGTACTGCTGCGAGTTCGCGAACTCGAATTTCACGTTCTCCTTGCCGGTGTTGGAGATGGTGAAGGTCAGTTGCACTGTGTCGGTGGGCCCATAGACCGTTTTGTCGGTGGCGAGTACGTAAACCAGCGGGCCGGTGCGTACCTCTGCTTTTGTTGGTGACACCGTGCCCAGATTGGTCACGGCGGCGACCGCCGGTTGGGCATCCTTGGGAATCTCGGCCGCGTCTTTGAAATTAGGCAACGGCACCCCCTGGCCGGACAATGCCAGGACACGGGTCAGCAGCACGGAGAAGTCCGCCCGCGAGAGCGTGCCGGCCGGGGTGAATTTGTCATCCCCAAGCTTGAAGATGCCCTTGGCCGCCAGCCGCTCGATCGCTCGCTGCGCGGGCAGGCCCACCACGTCGCCGAAGATCGCCCCCGCCGCGGTCCCCGCGACGGCGGCCACCAGCAAGACGGCCGTCCACGCGCGCAGGTGCCAGCAGTGCTCTGTCTGTTTTCTCATCCTGTCTCCTCTAAATCGTCTGCCAGTTGGGAAGGCCTGGTTGGTTATCCTATGTGACCGCCGGCGGGGTGGACTGGAATCACTCGGTACGCGCGACCAAAACCGGGGTTGAGTGCCGGCCGTCCGGGGTCTTGCTGTCTAGAGGCTCGTCGGGGACGCTTCGCCTCAGGGAAGAGAATCCCTGCCAGTCCCCTGGTCTCCTCCTATTATACCCCTAGTTGGCCACCCCTCGGCGTTACATGCGCTCGGGGACACGGATCCCCAGCAAGTCGAGCCCACATCGCATTACCGCCGCTACCCCCCCGACAAGCTGCAGGCGGCTTTGCCGCAGCGGCGCGTCCCCCGCTTGCAACACCGGGACCTCATGGTAGAACCCGTGAAAGGCCTGCGCCAGCGAGAGGAGGAATGTGGCCACGAGATGCGGATGGTACGTCTGCGCGGCCTCGAGCACGATCTCCGGGAACCGGGCCAGTAGGACGACGAGCCCCCATTCGGGCGCAGAGGCGGCCGCTCGCGGGTCAAACGCTCCCTCGGGCGCAACCTCCCCGCCCTTGCGTAGGATGCTGCGGGCGCGCACGTACGTGTACTGCAGGTACGGTGCGCTATCCCCGTCCAGCGACAGCATCCTGTCCCAGTCAAAGACAATGTTCTTCACGCGGTTCTGGGACAAATCCGCGTACTTAACGGCGCCAATCCCAATAATCCGCGCCACCTCGGCGCGTTCGTCTGTGGACAGCTCAGGGTTCTTTTCGTCTACCAGCCGCCGGGCCCGCAGCATCGCTTCCTCCAAGACATCTTCCAAAAACACGACCCGCCCTTTGCGCGTGCTCATCCGCCCTTCCGGCAGCGTAATCAGTCCGAAGTCGACGTGGACGAAAACTCCGTCGTAGCCCAGTTTTCGCAGCGCCGCGAATAACTGGCGGAAGTGCAGTTTTTGATCCGCGCCGACGACGTAGATGAGCTGCGCGGGATTCCACGTCTTGATGCGGTAAACGGCGGCGGCCAGGTCGCGGGTGTGGTACAGGGTGGCTCCATCGCTGCGCCGGAGAATCAGGGGGGTAGATAACCCGACGTCATCTAGCCGTACGATGAGCGCTCCCTGGTCTTCGACGGCGACCCCCTGGCGGATCGCCTCGTTGATCACCTCGTCGACCTTATCCGCGTAAAAGCTCTCGCCGAGTGTGTGCTCGAACCGGACGTCGAGGAGGTCATAAATCTTGTTGAACTCACTCATACTATGCCGGACGAACTCCTGCCACAGCGCACGCGCCTGCGGGTCACCGCGCTCGAGTTTCAAGGACCCCTCCCGGCCGCGCTCCTCAAGGGTCGGATCGCGCTGCGCCTCCTGCTCGAACTTCACATAGAGACGCAGCAACTCGCGGAGAGGGGCTTCCGCGTAGGCTTGACGATCGACCCACGCCGTGAAGGCGTACAGCAGCTTGCCGAACTGCGTCCCCCAATCGGCGATGTGGTTAATGCCCACCGGCGCATACCCGATGAAGGCATACAGACGGTGCAACGCGGCACCGATGATCGTGGAACGCAAGTGGCCGACCGACATCGGTTTAGCGATATTAGGCGAGGAGTAGTCGATCACCACTGCCCGTCCGGCCCCTGCGTCGTGACTACCGTAGCGGTCTTTCCACCGGGCCAGATCGGACATCACACCAGCGGCGAACGGCGCACGGGCCAACGTAAAGTTAAGGTATCCACCGTCGGCGCGTACCGAGTCCACCCGCGGTCCGGGGTGCACGACGCCCGCGAGGGAAGAGGCGACTTCGTGCGGGGACTTATGCAGCCGGCTCGCCAGCGGAAAGCAGGGGAGGGCCAGGTCCGCCACTACCCCTGAGGGGGGGACGGACAGCGCGAGATCTACGTCGGCGTCTGTAGCCCGGCGAATGGCCTCGACGATGTCTTGCTTGGTCGCTTGATACGTGTACATTGTTGCGCGGACAGTACGTCAGTACGAACTCGACTCTCTACAGGATGGGGAAGGCGGAACCCGCAGCGTAGGACCCACCGGCGGCCGCGCCGGAGCGCGGTGTCCGTAGAATGCTGCTAGGGGCGTTGGCCGAGGGTAACTTCCGCCGTTCCCCGCTTGCTGTCGCGGAAATACTCGATGCGGACACGGTCTCCGGGGCGTTTGCTGAACAGCTCGCGGATGAACTCGTTCCAGTTGCCGATGCGTTTGCTGTCAACCGCCACGATGATATCGCCGGCCTGCAATCCGGCCGCGGCCGCCGGGCCGCCAGGGCTCACCTCCCGCACGAACACGCCGTGGTCAACTGGGAGGTTGTATTGGTTGGCGATTCCGGGGTCAATGTCGCCCCCGAAGGTGATCCCCACATACGGCCGGACGACGCGCCCGTTGCGGATCAATTGATCCATGATCGCCCGCGCCGCATCGATCGGAATCGCGAAGCCGATGCCCTGGGCGTAAGGAATGATCGCGGTGTTGATACCGATAATCGACCCGGCGCTGTCGGCCAGCGCTCCGCCGCTGTTGCCCGGGTTGATTGCGGCGCTGGTTTGAATAAGGTTTTCGATATTCGGACCTGCGGCACTCTCCCGCTCAATGCTACGATTCAGCGCGCTCACGACGCCGACCGTCACGGTGTGCCCCAACCCAAAGGGGTTTCCGATCGCCACGGCGAGCTGGCCGACCCGTAGCGCCCCGGAGTTACCCAGCTGCGCGGCGGAGAGGCGCTCGGGAGGTTGCACCTTGACGACCGCGACGTCGGAAAAGGGGTCGGCACCCACCAGCCGCGCCGTGTAGGATTTGCCTGACAATAAGGTGACCCTGATCTGTTGGGCACCCTCCACAACGTGGTTATTGGTCAAAATGTAGCCGTCGGGGCTCACGATCACCCCCGACCCCGCGCCCTTCTGAGGAAAGATCCCGACCGCCGTCTGGACCTGGGCCACCGTATCGATATTCACGACAGACGGGCGCACCCGCTCGACCACGTGGATGATCGTAATCTCTTCTGGCGTGAGCGTCGTGGGGGGCGGAACTGGCGTCTGAGCAATCTGCGGGGGTGGCATCTGAGGCGCGGCCGCGGAGTTGGTCGGCGAAGCGCCGCCGACGTATTTTGGCAGAACGGCAGTGCCCACCGTGCCGCCCACGACCGCGGCAAGCACGACCAGGACCAGAAGATTGTTCGGCGTCGTATTCAAACGCATGCGCATTGAATCGCTCTAGCCACGCTTTCTACGCGGTGGGATCAGTGGGTTGCAAGTCGACGGTCTTGCCTTGCCATATTGGGTGTGTGCTTCAAGCCGATAGCAATGAGTCCCTGCGCCAACGGTTGGTTGCTCTGTTCATTATAACAATTGAGTGTACACGAGCAACGGAGGTTAGAAGGTAGCTAGCGTTGGGTGTTCTGATGCCTACTTGGGCGCGTCCGTCTCCGGCAGCCAAGAAGGGAGCAGGCGGATACACCTTGAGCGCATGCCCTACCCGGCCGGTGCTGAGCGAAAGAATCACTCCCGCGACACACCCCGCGAGGACTCCGGCCGTGCATCGCCACAGGACTTTGGAACACATCCCCGCGAGTGTCCGGGAGATCGTCATGTGATCCCCTGCGTCAGGATCGTCTACGGCGCGCCGACTGAAAGAATGACCAGATGGGTACACTTTCCATCGCATCTGGATGCGCGAGCAGTCGATGGATTCTCTCTTCTGCGCGCGCGCCGGTGCGATCCGCGTCCGCGTATGCGTAACCGAGGTTTGCCCGGCACGACGCGGGTAGGTTATAATCGTATTTCGCAGTCATCCTCTTTTCTCCCGGCAGGTGCGACGTGCTGAATTGGTTGCGCCGGCCCAAGGACGGTTCGCTGCAGCGCGGCGAGATGCCGGCCGGCATCTGGGATAAATGCCCGCGCTGCCGCAACCTCATCTACCGCAAAGAGCTGGAGCGGAATCTGATGGTTTGCCCGAAGTGCGGCTACCATCACCGCCTCTCGGCCGTGGAGCGCTTGGAAATCACTCTGGACGAGCATGCGTTTGAGGAGTACGACGCATCGCTGACCTCGACCGACCCGCTGGGCTTCGAAGGGTATGGCGCCAAACTCGCCGAGGCCCGAGAGAAAACCGGCCAGGCCGAGGCCGTGATCACGGGCGATGGAACAATTGACGGCCGGCGCACGGTCATCGCCGCTTTGGACTTCAACTTCATGGGAGGCTCGATGGGATCGGCGGTCGGAGAAAAAATTACGCGCGCCGCGGAACGGGCGGTGGCGAGCCGCTTGCCGCTTGTGATCTTTTCCGCCTCCGGGGGCGCCCGCATGCAGGAGGGTGTCCTGTCCCTGATGCAGCTGGCCAAGACGAGTGCAGCGATCGGCCGGCTCCACGAGGCCGGATTGCCCTACCTCTCCGTCATGTGCGACCCCACGACCGGTGGGGTGACGGCCAGCTTCGCCTTCTTGGGCGATGTGATCCTGGCCGAGCCGGGAGCGCTCATCGGGTTCGCGGGTCGCCGGGTCATTGAGCAGACGATTCGCCGCAAACTCCCTGACGATTTCCAAACCGCCGAGTTCTGCCTGCAGCGGGGATTAATCGACATGGTTGTATCGCGCGCCGAGATGCGCGCTACCCTGGCCCGACTCCTCGCCTTCTTCGGTGCTCCTCGCGTTGCGCCGACGCCGCAGGAGCCCGCTCCCGCCGTGCAGCCATGACGCAACGCCCCCCTCGCCCGACTGCCGATCCCGATCACCAGCTCGCCGAGCTTGAGAAGGAAATCGAGCGGCTGCGCCTGCGTGCCCGCGACCAGTCCGGGTCTCGGGAAACGGAGATCGCCGCGCTGGAGCAGCAGGCGGCCCAACTGCGGGAGGAGATCTACCGCAATCCCTCACCCTGGCACATTGTGCAGCTCGCCCGCCAGATCCAGCGGCCCCGCTTGGTCGATTTTCTGGGGTCCCTGTTTACCGACGTCATCGAGATCCACGGAGATCGCCTCTTCCGGGACGACCCCGCCCTCTTGACCGCGCTGGGTCGCTTCGACGGTCAGCCGGTCGTCGTAGTGGGCCACAACAGAGGAAAGGACACGAAGGAAAACGTTGCCCGAAACTTCGGGATGCCCTACCCCGAGGGATACCGGAAAGCCCTGCGGGCAATGCGGCTGGCCGAGAAGTTCGGCTACCCGGTCATCTCATTTGTCGACACCACTGGCGCCCACCCGGGTGATGAAGCGGAGGAACGGGGCCAGGCGGAGGCGATTGCCCGCAACATCCAAGAGATGACCCGCCTAAAGTCCCCCATCCTCGTGGTTGTCACAGGGGAAGGCGGCAGCGGAGGGGCGCTGGCGATTGCGGTCGGCGACGCGGTGTTGATGCTGCAGTACGCCGTCTACACGGTGATCTCTCCCGAAGGCTGTGCCGCGATTTTGTGGCACGACGCCTCACGTGCGCGCGATGCGGCCGCCGCCCTCAAGCTCACCGCCCGCGACCTCCAGGACCTGGGCATTGTGGACGAGGTTCTGCCCGAGCCTTTGGGCGGGGCCCACCGCGATGCCGAGGCGGTCTTTCGCGTCATGCGTGATGCAGTGGGCCGGCATCTGCAGGCGTTGCGCGAGGTGCCCCGCGAAGTTCTTCTAGACCGGCGATACGCGAAGTACCGCCGCATCGGCCGGGTCGTCGAGACCCTGGCCGCGGGAGGCGATGGTGACCGAACCGAAGCTCGACCTTGACCAAATCCGGGCTGTCATCAAGATTGCCAGTGAGTCCCCCGACGTCGCAGAGTTGGAGGTGGCGTCGGAGACGCTCAAGGTCGTCGTGAAGAAAGTCGCTGGCGCAGCCCGGGCGGTCGTCTCCACCCCCTCCGCCTCCCCCACAGCGGTTCCGTCTGTCCCGCCCTCGGCGCCGAGCGGGTCGACCGACCAGCTCGTGCCCATCACCGCCCCGATGGTCGGGACATTTTATCGCGCGCCCAAGCCCGACGCCTCACCGTTCGTCGCCGAAGGCGACTTGGTCGAACCCGGCCAAGCGGTGTGTATCATCGAGGCGATGAAGCTTTTCAATGAGATCCAAAGTGAGGTCCGGGGACGCGTCGCGAAGATTCTGGTGGAAAACGCTTCCCCGGTCGAATACGGACAGCTGCTCATGCTCGTAGACACCACCGCCCCATAGGGATGCGGGGACGATCTCCCCGACGGACGGACCCGGTCGCAGACCCGTGCCCATGTTTCGCAAGCTTCTGATCGCCAACCGAGGCGAGATTGCGGTGCGTGTCATCCGCGCGTGCCGCGAAATGGGCATTCGCACGGTCGCCGTCTTTTCGGAGGCCGACCGCCACGCGCTGCATGTGCGTCTCGCAGACGAAGCGTTTTGTATCGGCCCGCCGCCGGCAGCGGAATCCTACCTCAATATCCCCAACATCATGAGCACGGCCGAGCTCCTGGGCGTCGACGCCATCCACCCCGGGTACGGCTTTCACGCGGAAAACCCGCACTTCTCCGAGATCTGCCAAGACGTAAACATCACCTTCGTCGGCCCCTCGCCAGAGTCGATCGCCATCATGGGCAACAAAGCTGCGGCTCGCCAGCGCATGAAGGCGGCTGGGGTACCGGTCATTCCTGGCAGCAACGGCCCCGTGCGCAACGAGGCGGAGGCGATCGAGGTGTCCAAGACGATCGGGTTTCCGCTCATCGTCAAAGCTGCCGCCGGCGGTGGGGGGCGCGGCATGCGCATCGTACACACGCGGGAAGATCTGCGCCGGGCGCTCCAGACCGCCCAAGCCGAGGCCGAGGCTGCATTTGGGAGCGGGGAGGTCTATCTCGAGAAGTACGTCGAGGAGCCTCGCCACATTGAGATCCAGATCATGGCAGATGGCTTCAAAAACACCTTGTACCTGGGCGCCCGCGATTGCTCGATTCAACGCCGGCACCAGAAGCTACTCGAGGAATCGCCCCCCCCGAGTCTACGGGAGCGGTACCTCGGGGCGCTGGGTAAAGCCGCGGTGCGCGCGGCGCACGCCATCAACTACACGGGGGCCGGAACGATCGAGTTCCTCATGGATCGCGATGGCCGTTTTTACTTCATGGAGATGAACACCCGCATCCAGGTCGAGCACCCCGTCACCGAGATGATCACCGGTTTGGACATCGTCAAGATGCAGATCGCCGTCGCGGCGAAAGAGAAACTCGGGATCAACCAGGGCGATGTGCACTCCAGCGGCCATGCCATCGAATGCCGGATCAACGCGGAAGACCCGCGCCAAGACTTCCGTCCCTCCCCCGGCACGTTGACCGCCTTTGTCCCCCCGGGAGGCCCGGGGGTGCGGGTGGATACCCACGCCTACGCGGGATATGTCATTCCTCCGTACTACGACTCGCTGCTCGCGAAGGTCATTACCTGGGGCGCCGATCGCCCGGAGGCGATCGCCCGCATGCGGCGGGCCCTTATGGAGTTTGAGATCGGCGGCGTCCCGACGACGATCCCGTTTCACCTCATGGTCTTAGATAACGCCTTCTTCCGCCGCGGCGAAGTGTACACGAATTTCGTCCAGCGTCGCATCGACCTGTCCGCCCTCACCCCCCGCCTCAGCGCCGTCCGCGACTGACTGGGTCGGCCTCTGCAGGTGCCGGAACCCCGGCGCAATTGGGCGCCGGATAGGAATCCCCCACGCGAGGCAGGAAGAGTACGAAAGCCGGGTCGCGAGCCATAGGTCTGAGGAGGTAGTGGGATGCCCTCGTTTCTGACATCGTTGACGGTGCTGGCGGCGATTCTGATCGTCGGATTCTCCATCATCAGCTCCGCGATCAAAGTCGTCCGGGAGTACCAACGGCTAGTCGTCTTCCGGCTCGGCCGATCTGTCGGGAAGAAGGGCCCCGGCCTGGTCTTCCTGATCCCCGTCATCGACAAAGCGGTGTGGGTGGATCTGCGCGAGTTCTTCTTGGAGATCCCATCGCAGACGTGCATCACCAAGGACAACGCGTCGATCAACATCGACTTCCTGATTTACTTCAAGGTCTTCGAACCAGACCAGACGGTGATTCAGGTCACTGACTTCGCCGGCGCCGCCCGCGGCATCGCCATGACCACCCTGCGTGCCGTCGTCGGCGACATCAGCCTCGACGATGTGCTGGCCCAGCGCGAGAAAATCAACCAAGTGCTGCGGGCGAAACTCGATGAGGTCACCGAACGGTGGGGCGTGAAGGTCACGACGGTCGAGATCCGCGAGATCCTGCCGCCGCGCGAAGTGCAGGAGGCGATGACCCGCCAGATGTCCGCCGAGCGAACCCGCCGGGCCGTCGTCACCGAGGCGGAGGGCAAGCGCCAGGCCACGATCACCGTCGCGGAAGGAGACAAGCAGTCGGCGATCCTGCGCGCCGAAGGGGAACGTCAGGCCGCGATCCTACGCGCCGAAGGCTTCTCGCTGGCCCTCGACAGAATCTTCTCCGTGGCCAAGAACATCGATAGCAAGACCCTCACTCTCCAGTACCTGGAAGCGTTGAAGGTGCTGGGCGAGGGCGCGTCCACCAAGTTCATTTTCCCGCTGGAATTCACGAAACTGCTGCAGCCGATTACGGACTTTGTGCGTGAGGCGGAGGGCCAGAAGTAGAACTGCTCCCGCGACAGGCCCGGTCCAGCGGGGGGAGCCCCCCGCCGGACCGGGTTTTAGATGATGGCCTGCTGCGTGTCCGGATTGAACAGGTGCATCTTCTTCATCCCCAGCACGACCTCGATATTCTGTCCCATCTTCGCCTGCGACCGCGCCTCCACGCGCGCCACGATGGAGTGCGGGCCTGTCGTGAGGTAGAGAATGACATCCGATCCTAGCGGCTCATGCACGTCCACAGTGGCCTGGATCGTCTCAGACGGCGAGGGCCCGGTCGTTAACGCGCGGTCGGCAATATCCTCAGGCCGAATGCCAAAGATCACGCGACGACCGACCCACGGTTTTGCCGTAGGCACGCAACTCGGGGGGATTTCCACGCGGAAGCTTCCCGCATCGACAAACAACCGCCCGGTGCTGTCGGCCACCGTGGCGTCGATGAAGTTCATGGCCGGGCTGCCGATGAATCCTGCGACGAAGAGGTTGGCAGGTTTCTCGTAGAGGTTGATGGGGGTGTCCACCTGCTGGATCTGCCCCACGTTCATCACGACGATGCGGTCCCCCATCGTCATCGCCTCGATCTGGTCGTGGGTCACGTAGATAGTGGTCGTCTGGAGCCGGGCGTGAAGCTTCTTGATCTCGGCGCGGGTCTGGACGCGGAGCTTGGCATCGAGGTTGGATAGGGGTTCGTCCATCAGGAAGACCTGCGGCTCTCGCACAATGGCCCGGCCCAACGCTACGCGCTGGCGCTGTCCGCCGGACAACTGTTTGGGCTTGCGGCCGAGCAGCGTGCCGATGCCGAGCATCTCGCCCGCTTCTTTAACCCGCCGGTCGATCTCCGGCTTGGGGTACTTACGCAGGCGCAGGCCGAACGCCATGTTGTCGTACACAGTCATGTGGGGGTACAACGCGTAGTTCTGGAACACCATCGCGATGTCGCGGTCCTTCGGGGGGACGTCATTCACCCGACGGTCGCCGATAAAGATGTCGCCGTCGCTGGCCTCTTCGAGTCCCGCGATTAACCGCAGGGCGGTCGTCTTCCCACACCCCGAGGGCCCGACGAGCACCGTGAACTGTTTGTCGGGAATCTCCAGCGTGATGTCGTTCACCGCAGTGACGGCACCAAACTTCTTGGTCACTCCCTGCAGCTGTACCCTCGCCACAAGCTATCCTCCTCGCTCACTTGATGGGGCTGGTCTTTATTCTAGCGCGTTCGATCCGAGTCCGCGGGGCCCTACGATCTCCCGCGGGCTCGCTGTCCGGCACCAGTTACGGCGCGATCGTCACCGCTGCGCCAAACGGCGCTTCAGTTCATCGATTACGGCAACTGGATAGGGATCGACCCCGCGCTGCACGGCCACCCACCAACTGACAAAGTCGCCGATTAGGATCGTCGAGAGCAACCGCGCCAGCTTCCCACTCCCAATGGCGCGCACCTCGTCGATCCCTCCCGCCCGCGCGAACGCGAGTTCCCGCGTGATCGCCACACGCCGTGCCAGCCTCTCCGCCTCGACCGCATCCCGGAGAATGATGACGTGCAGCACTGCGGCCAGCGCGGCATCCAACCCCCAGCCGACGGTCTCATTGTGATTGAGCTCGGGAAATGTGTTCCACACCGCCGCGGTCTTGCCATTCTCGTTAAATTGGTCTTTCCAGCGTTCCGCGGCGGGCTCGAGAAAGGGAACGCCACTGTAGACTACGGGGATGCGCCCGCTCAGCGCGTCCCCCAGCCGCCGCGCTGGGCTGTCGGAGCGGTCCGGATTGTAGTCAGCGACGACACGCCGCAGCACATCCACGGCTTCGCGCAGGTCGGCATCAAAGGACCGTACTGCCCCAGAGCGGGCCAACACCGCCAGCATGGGGAGAAACAAGTACGGGAGCGCCGCGCGGGGAGGCAGCCCGGGCGGGACCACGACGGCTGGGTGCCGCCTCTGCTGCGCGCGCTTCAACAATGCCCCGCCGGACGTGATCGCCACGCAGGGCGCGCCGCGGTTGGCCGCCTCGTCATAGGCTGCTAACGTTTCCTCGGTGTCCCCGGAGTAACTGCAGGCGATCACGAGCGTCTGGGGCCCCACGAAGGCGGGCGCACGGTATTCCTTGACGGGGACGACGGGGCCGACGGCTTCATCGAAGAGCACGGCGCGGAGAAGATCGCCCCCGATTCCGGATCCGCCCATCCCCAACGCCACAATCGCTTGGGGCGACGTGATCCGCCCGGCCGGCTCGGCGGGGAGCCCCCACGCTTCCTCACACATCTGGGGAAAGCGCTGGATCAGCTGCAACATCCCGTGAGGATCGCGCGGCGCGCGCACCGAGGATTCCACCCGCATCACGGTGCTCCCCTTCGCCGATGCGTAGGCAACACCTGCCCACAGGACCGACAGGTAGACAACCTGCCCCAAGGCGAACTACACGGTGGTGAGTGACCTCCCGTTTCCCCGCGGGACGACGCGGTTATCAGGATCGGAAATCCGGCGACTGCGTGAATTGCGCGAACAGGTGAAAGTCGCCTCCGTCCAGTTGCCGATGCAGGTGCAGCGACAGCTCCTGGCGTTGCTGGAGAAATCACGCCCCTGGAAGATCTCCCCGCGTCCGGTCCCCGAAATGACGCGCGGCGAAGTGATCCGCGCCATCCGCTGGCGGCTCGGGACCGTACCGCTCGAGGGCGTCACCACCGCAGCCCAGTTCGTGACGCAACACCGTCCCCGGCGGCGGCCCGCCGTCCCCGCGCCCGTCCCCCCTCCCCCGCGCTCGTTTCGTCGCCGCCGGTCATGAAGCGCACGACTCCTGCCCGCATCAGTCCGATGCGATCGGCATCTTGCGCGACACGTCGTGTCCACGTCCCAAGCACGTCATGAGCGCCGATCGGTGGGCTGCCCTGCGCGACGCCATCCGCTGGCTCGACCCTGTGGGAACGATCGCCCTGATCCTCATCGGCGCCGCGGTGGCCCTACGTCTGTCGGTGGTCCTGATCCGCCGGACGCTACGGGCGCCTGCCGCCCGGCTCATGGACGAAATGCGCTGGCAGACGTTGGAGCCGCTGATGGAGAGGGCGGTCCGGTTTGTGGTGTACTTCACGGCCTTCATCATGATCCTGCAACGCCTGAACGTGGACGTCACGGCAATTCTTGCTAGCGCAGGGGTCGTGGGTTTGGCATTCGGTCTGGGCGCGCAGCATCTGGTCCGCGACGTGCTGGCGGGGATCGCTCTCCTCTCGGAGGGTCTGGTCCACCTTGGCGACGTCATCACCTACGAAACGCACACGGGGACCGTGGAACGGGTCGGCATCCGAACGACCCAGATCCGGACATCCAGCGGAGAAGTGTGGACGATTCCGAACGGACGGCTCGAGGTATTCGGGAACAGAGGCCCGCAGTCCGGCCCTCCTCGGTAACCTTCCGTGGTCTCCGCATGTGTTGTACCGTGGACTCATCACACGCCGGCAGGAGTGAGCCGGACTCCCAAGGGGGGCTGTACTAATGAAAGTCCTTGTCACGGGAGGGGCCGGGTTCATCGGCTCGCATGTCGTCGACGCCTACATCGCCGCCGGCCACCAGGTCGCCGTTGTGGACAACCTCACGAGGGGTCAGCGCGACTACGTCAACTCCTCCGCGCGCCTATATGAGGTGGATCTCCGGGCCCCGCGCCTTCGTGACGTCTTCGAACGCGAACGGCCCGAGGTCGTCAACCACCATGCGGCGCAGGCGTCGGTCGTCGCCTCAGTCGCCGATCCCCGGGCGGATGCGGATGTCAACGTGATGGGCACTCTGCACCTCCTGACTCTATGTGCGCAACACCGCGTACGCCGCATCGTCTTTGCATCGACCGGAGGCGCGATTTACGGCGAGCCACGCGCCCTGCCCGCCACAGAAGATCACCCGGCGACTCCCCTCTCGCCCTATGGGATTAGCAAGCTCGCCGGCGAGTACTATGTGCGGTACTTCCAAGGGGCCGGGGTGACGTGGGCCATCTTGCGCTACGCGAACGTCTACGGTCCGCGGCAGGATCCCCACGGGGAGGCTGGTGTCATTGCGATTTTCGCCGCGGCGATGCTCGATGGGCGGGCACCGACGATCTTCGGAGACGGCACGCAGACGCGCGACTTCGTCTTCGTCGAAGACGTCGCGCGGGCCAATCTCCTGGCGACCGCAGTTCCGACGTCCGGATTGGCGAATATCGGCACCGGCGTGGAAACATCGATCAACGATATCGCGCGCCACCTCGCCGCGCTCAGCGGCTTTCAGGGCGACCCGCTTCATGCGGCTCCGCGTCCCGGCGAAGTCTATCGGATTGCGATCGACCCGTCTCACGCGGCGCAATGGTTGGGATGGACGCCCCCTACTCCCCTGGTGGACGGTCTGCGGAAGACGGTGGAATGGTGCCGGAGCGCGCGCTAATCCGCTACGCCAGATCCGGCGGCCCGCTCCCTTTCTGACAACCTCATTTGTAGGGGTAATGCCATAATGGGTAGCGAAAGGGTCAGCACGGATTCCCCCAAATGAAGGAGCCTTAGGTGGCGGCGCAACCCATTGGCTATTTTGCCCTCGTCCTGCATACGCATCTCCCCTTTGTCATAGGACATGGGAAATGGCCGCACGGGAGCGACTGGCTGATGGAAGTGGCGGTCGGATGCTACCTCCCCCTGCTGGACGCCGCCACTGCGCTCACTGCTTCCGAGCAACTTGCCTCGGCCGCGTTTCGCACCGAATTCGACGACTACTTGCGAGCCCGCATCCAGTCAGCCCGGGAGAACCGCACGGAGTTTGAAGCCGCAGGACGGGGGGATCTGGCCAACCTCGCCACGGGGTGGGAACGTCTCTATCGCGACCGGCTCGAGCAGTTCGAACGTCTCAATGGAGATCTGCTCGGCCGCTTCCGCCACCTCGCTGATGAAGGGCACCTGACCCTCATCACCTGCGCGGCCACCCACGGGTACCTGCCGCTTCTCAGCCGCGAAGAGTCGGTGGACTTGCAGTTGCGCGTCGCCGTGGCCACACATCAGCGGCACTTTGGCCGACTTCCGGGAGGCATCTGGTTACCGGAGTGCGCGTACCGCCCGCGCTACGAGTGGACGCCGCCTGTCGGTCCCCACAAGGGCCGCGTCCATCTCCGCCGCCGCGGGATCGAAGAATTCTTGGCCCAGTTCGGCATCAAGTTTTTCATCACCGATACGCACCTGATGCGCGGCGGAAGTCCGCTGTCCGCGTACCGTGATTATTACCCGGCGCTGCACGTAGTGCCCGGTCCTCAACCCCCCTCCTATCGACCCAATCGCTCGCCATACCGGCCGTACCTCATCGCGTCCCGTGGAGGAGGAGGAACCGCCGCCGCGTTCGTGCGGGATCCCGAGACGACCCTGCAGGTCTGGAGCCGAGAACGGGGTTACCCAGGCGATGGGTGGTACCTCGAGTTTCACAAGAAACACTTCCCCGGAGGACTGCGCTATTGGCGGGTCACCGAGGCGAAGACCGATCTGGGCGCCAAACTCCCTTACGATCCAACTCGGGCCCAGGAGCAGACCCGCGCACACGCTGAACACTTTACCGATCTCTTGCACCGCGTGCTCGCGGCGGCCCCCGATGGACCGCAGGCGATCGTGTGCAGCCCCTACGACACGGAGTTGTTTGGGCATTGGTGGTTTGAAGGTCCCCGCTGGCTGCAGGAAGTCTTCGCCCGCTTGCCGCAGGCCGGTATTGCGCCGCAGGACTGTGTCACTGCGCTCCAAGCCCGCCCCCCACAAGAGACGACGACCCTCCTTGAAGGGTCGTGGGGAGAAGGCGGCGATCACCGGGTCTGGTTAAACCACGAGACAGAGTGGACGTGGGAACGGGTGTACGGGGCCGAGGACGAGTTCTGGACCCTAGCTAAGCAACCCAACATGCGAGCCACCGAGTCCGGCCGGCGCCTTCTCAGCCAACTCGCACGCGAACTGCTCTTGCTGCAGGCGTCGGACTGGCAGTTCTTGATTACGACGTGGGCCGCGCGCGACTACGCCGAGGCCCGCGTCGCCGAGCACTATGCGACGTTTACCCGCCTCGCGCAGATGCTGCATCATGTCGCATCCGGAGGAACGATACCTGCGGGGGATGAGGAATTCCTGGCAGCCCGTGAAGCGCAGAACTTCCTGTTCCCTGACGTGCTGACGCATGTCGTGGAGGCCTCCCGCACCACCGCGGCGTGACGGCCTCGATGACCCGTCCGCGTGTCCTGGCCTTCATCCTCGCCGGCGGCAAAGGCGAACGGCTATACCCGCTTACCCGTGAGCGGGGAAAACCCGCCGTGCCCTTTGGCGGCAAATACCGAATCATCGATTTCGTCTTGTCCAACTTCGTCAACTCAGGCGTCTACGCGCTGTATGTCCTGGTCCAGTACAAAGCCCAGTCACTAATCGAACATCTGCGCAACGCCTGGCGTTTGGGGGGGCTGCCGGACCATTTCGTCATCGTCGTCCCCCCGCAGATGCGGTGGGGCGAGACGTGGTACCAGGGCACGGCCGATGCCGTGTACCAAAACTTGAACCTGCTGCTAGACTTCGCTCCGGACATGGTCGCCATCTTCGGGTCCGACCACATCTACCGCATGGACATCACGCAGATGCTGGCGTTCGCGCAGGAGCGCCGGGCCGACATTACCGTGGCCGCTCTCCCTGTACCGGTGAGCCAAGCTAGCAGTTTTGGGGTCATCGCCACAGAGGCGGACGGTCGGATCGTGCGGTTTGAAGAAAAGCCCGCGTCTCCCACGCCGATGCCGGGGGATCCGACCCGGTGTCTCGCCTCCATGGGCAACTACCTCTTCACGCGTGAGGTATTGGTGGACGCGTTGATCGAAGATGCCCGACGCAGCACCGACCATGATTTTGGTCGCGCCATTCTGCCTGAACTTGTCCCTCACGCGCGCGTGTACGCCTACAACTTTCTGGACAATGCCCTCCCAGGGATCCAGCCCTATGAGGAAGTCGGCTACTGGCGCGACGTCGGAACGATTGAGGCGTATTGGCAGGCGCACATGGACTTGCTCGGGCGCACGCCCAAGTTCGAACTGGCCAATCGGTCTTGGCCCATCCACACGGCCCCCTACCGCGGCCCCTCCGCACGTATCGTCGATGGGACAATCGTGGATTGCCAGCTCGGCGAAGGGTCCATCATCGACGGCGCCACCGTGCGCCGGTCAATCCTCGGACGGGATGTCCGCCTGTTGCCGGGGGCGGTCGTGGACGAGTCGGTCCTCCTCGACCACACGGTCGTGGGCGCCGGGGCACGGCTGCGACGGGTGATCGCCGACCGCTACAACGTGATCGAGGACGGAACGCGTCTCGGCGTCGACGGGAGCGCCGGAGAAGCGGGGATCACGGTACTGCCAAGGGGACCCACGCGCGCGCGGGAATGAGGACGCCCCCGACCGACGACGCCCCCCTGCGCTGGTCGGGCTGTCGCCCTGGGGCGGCCTGAGATGAGCTCACACTGGGTTTGCGTCCACGGACACTTTTACCAACCCGCCAGAGAAAACCCCTGGCTTGACGCCGTCCCGCCCGCAGAGGCTGCCGCACCCTACCACGACTGGAACGAGCGTGTGACCGCCGAATGCTACGCGCGCAACGCAGCGGCGCGCATCCTCGACGACGCCAAGCGCATCGTGCGCATCATCAGCACCTACGCCAGCATCAGTTTCAATGTCGGTCCGACGTTGCTGCGGTGGCTCGCGCGTCAGAGCCCCGAGGTCTACACGGCGATCCTGGAGGCGGATCGGACCAGCCGGCAGGCGCAGTTCGGACACGGCAACGCCATGGCGCAGGTCTACAACCACGTGATCATGCCCCTGACGTCCCCCCGGGATCAGGTCACCCAAGTCGTCTGGGGCATCAAGGACTTTGCGCGCCGATTCCGCCGCCAGCCGGAAGGAATGTGGCTGTCGGAGACCGCGGTCGATGTGCCCACGTTGGAGTTACTGGCCGCCCAACGCGTGGCGTTCACCATTCTGGCCCCCCATCAAGCGGGACGAGTCCGCAACAGCCCGGAGAGCCCCTGGGCCGACGTCCGCGACGGACAGTTCGACACGACGGTCCCGTACCGGTGCCGTCTGCCCAGTGGGCGATCGATCATCATCTTCTTCTACGACGCGAGCGTCTCGCGGGGTATCGCCTTCGAAGGCCTCCTTAATGACGGTGCCGCCCTCGCCCAGAGGCTCGCAGCGCCCTTGCCCGATGGGGGCGCTCGCATCCGGGCCGTCGCGACCGACGGCGAATCCTATGGTCACCACCACCGTTTCGGCGAAATGGCGCTCGCATCCGCGCTGCAACGGCTGACCACCGACGGTGCGGTCCGCCTGACCAACTTGGGGGCCTATCTCGCGATGCACCCGCCCACGGGGGAGGTCGACATCCGCGAGCGCACCTCATGGAGTTGCCCGCATGGGGTCGAGCGATGGCGCGCGGACGATGGGTGCCGCACCGATCCCAACACGCATCAGCGGTGGCGGGCGCCTGTGCGCGAGGCCATGACGTGGCTGAAGCAGGAGCTAGACCGCCTGTACGAGCAACACGGAGGCGCGCTGCTCAAAGACCCCTGGGCGGCGCGGGATGACGCCATCGACCTCATCGATCCCGAGCCCGGGGCGCTGGAGGCCTTCTTCGCCCGCCACGCCGCGACCAAGCTCTCTCCCGAGCAGCGCAATACTGCGCTTCGGCTGCTGGAAATGCAGCGCCAGGGAATGCTGATGCAGAGCAGCGACGGCTGGTTCTTCAATGACGTCGCCGGGGGGGAGACTGTCCAGATCCTGACACACGCGTCCCGTGCGATAGACCTCGCCAGCGCCTGGGATGACACACTGGAGCAGCCGTACTTCGGGCGGCTACGCGGGGCGCCCGGGAACACGACGGCGTATCCCGATGGCGCGGTGGTGTACGAACAACTCGTGCGGCCCCAGGCCGTTCCCGCCACGCGGCTCGTGGCAACACATGCTATCCGCTCGATTGTCGAGCCGTCGGTGCACATTGCCACGCCAGCGGTCACGATCCGTCAGCTTGACGTGGATCGGACCGAAGCCAGTGGCCACGTCCTCGTGATCGGGCGCGTCCGTGTGACATGGGTGGTCACGGGAGACCAAGAAGCCGCGTATGCGGTCGTCCACTTCGGGGGCCACGAGTTTCACTGCGTCGTGCAGGTGGGAGTCCCCGCCGAGCGCTACGCGGCGTTACGAACCACCCTCCTGCGCCAGTTCGGCCGGGACGTGCTCAGCGAAGTGGTCCGCACTTTGGACACCGCGCTAGGCCCCGGATACTTCACACTTCGGGACCTGCTCTTGGACGATCGCCGGCGCGTGCTGGCCGCGCTCACTGTACAGCAGCTGCAGGTGTTGGACGGCACGTATCGACGCGTCTACCAAGAGAATCGCACGCTGATGGAGTACCTGCGGGACGCGCATGCCTCGATTCCACCGGCCATCGTCATGGCCGCCGTGGCCGTCTTGACCCACGACTTAGAAGACGAGCTCTCGACCCCCGCGGACCAGCCCTTGTCTCCGAAGACCCTGACGCTGGTTAGCGAACTCCGCTCGTGGGGACGCGAAGTGCGCGCGGACCGGTTCGAGCCGCTGCTCCGCCAGCGCCTCGCGGAAATCCTCTCGAGCCCGCTGCCTATCGCCACCCGCCTCCAACGCGCTACCGAAGTCCTGGATCTGGCCGCCGCGGCGGAGTTGACTCTGGACCTGTGGGAGGCACAAAACAGGTTCTACCGCCTTGTGCGAACAGCCCGCGCCCAGGACGCCGGCCCGCAGCTGCGCACCCTCGGAGATCGGCTCGGGTTCAACATGGAACGCCTGAGCGCGGAGATCCTGCAGGCACACCCATGACCGTGGCGCGCCCGTTTGAGTTCGTCGAATGTCTGGAACTCCGCGAGATGCTCGGCCGTACGGCTTGGGACGAGCGTGAATTGCTAGCGGGCATTGAAGATGTCCCTGTGGGATCGATCGCCTACCACACCCGCAGTTACTTCCTCCGCAGCCGGTACTTGGCCGCCCCCTACCCGAATGACTTTGCCACATGGGCGGCCATTCAGATCCGCGATCGTGTGCTCGGGGAGCGCCTCACCGTCGTCGATCCGTTCGATTTTTCGGATGTCGAACAAGTGCGGGCGGAACTTGTGACCATCATCGACCACCACCTCACCACCGTGCAAACGGTCCCGCGCGCGGACTACGGCGAGCCCTTTCACTTCATGCGCTCGGTCCTCATCGAGGTGCCGACGGGGATCACGGTGACGACCCTGCGCGCGTTCCGCGATGGGCTAGAACGGGTCGACACCAGCGCGATCTACTACCACTTCTACGAATCCCTCCGCCGGCCGGAGGCGGACCCGTTAGCATGGCTCCAGACTGAGCTGGGGCGGGACGATATTGTGACTCAAGTGCGCCGTCTGAATCCGTACGTGACCAGCCTCGCAGGCATGCGAGCGCAACTGCTGACCGCCTGTGATGCCGCGCTGGGAGACGCCCCGTGAGGATGCCCGACGGGCAGGCCGCGGGCCAACGCGTCGCGGACAAACCCATGCGCCTGGACGACTACCGAGCGGTCGTCCCTGCCTCGACCCTCGACTTCTTGCGCCGGCTGGCTGATCGGGTTCGCGGCCGCTCGCTGGTCCACATTAACTCCACGCGGGTGGGCGGGGGCGTGGCGGAACTCCTCCAGCGCTACGTCCCGCTGCTTGAAGAGTTAGGAGTACCAACGCGGTGGGATGTCGTCCGCGGGACGGAGGAGTTCTTCCGAGTCACAAAGAGTTTTCACAACGCTTTGCAGGGCCAGTCCCAATCGTTTACGGACGCGATGCTCCGCACGTACCTGGAGACGAATCAGGAGAATGCCCGGCGGCTGAACCTCGACGCCGATGTCGTCCTCATCCACGATCCCCAACCTGCCGCCCTCATCGCGTCTGCCCAGCCCAAAGCAGATGGCACACGGCACGGACGGTGGGTCTGGCGCTGCCACATCGACGCCTCGCAACCACAACGCCGCGCCTGGACGTTTTTGCAGCAGTTTGTCACGCAGTATGATGCCGCGATCTTCTCTTTGCCGAAGTTTGCGCAACGTCTCCCGATTCCCCAGTACCTCATCTATCCGAGCATCGACCCCCTCTCTGAGAAAAACCGCGACCTCACCCCCGAGGAGATCTCAGCGACCCTCCAGCGGCTGGGCGTGCCCCAGGACAAGCCCATCCTGCTGCAGGTGTCTCGCTTCGACCACTTCAAAGATCCCCTCGGCGTCATCACCGCCTACCGGTTGCTGAAAAAGCACGATGACTGCCGATTGGTACTCGCCGGAGGGTCGGCCGAGGATGACCCGGAAGGCGCCCAGGTCTTAGCCGAAGTCCTGACTGCGCGCAACGATGATCCGGACATCCATGTCCTCGTGCTGCCCCCGACCGCCCACCGGGAGATCAACGCCCTCCAGCGGGCGGCGACCGTGATCATTCAAAAGTCCACGCGCGAGGGCTTCGGTCTCACCGTGGCCGAGGGAATGTGGAAGGGCAAACCCGTCATTGGCGGTTTCGCCGGCGGGATTACGGTGCAGATCATCTGGGGCGTCACCGGCTACACGGTCAACTCGGCGGAGGGATGCGCATTCCGAATTCGCCGTCTGCTCCACAACCCCGACGAGGCTGCCCAGATGGGACGCAACGCCCGCGAGTACGTCCGCGAGCAGTTCCTCATCACCCGGGACCTCGCCGAGCACCTCGCGTTGATGGTGACCCTTCTGCGGTAACCTCTTCGTACTTCACGCGGCCAGCAGTTCCAGAAATTGTGCCACCTCGTCCACATCAGCTGCGAGATACCGGGCAGCCGTCACGGAGGTTGGACTCCCCACCTTCACGGTCACGGCCGGCTCCGGCAGAGCCATGAACGCGTCTTCATCGGTCCGATCATCGCCGAGGTAGACCACGGCGACCTGCGATACCCACTCGGGGCCGAAGGTGCGCCCGAGAATCGTCTGGGCTGCGGCGCCCTTGTTCCACGGCACGTTCGGCCACAGTTCCCACGCCTGCTTGCCCCGTCGCACGACAAGCTGCGGAGTACGCTCGACTTCCTCAAGGACCGCGACCCGCACCTCTTCGAGGCGGGGAGGCGGTGTCAGCCGGAAGTGGATGCTCGCGGTGAGCCCCTTGTCCTCAACGATCACTCCCGCCACGCGACGCAACCGGACCCGCAATCTCCGACAGGCCTCCCCGATCTCCGCGCGTGCCGCCTCGGCTTCGGGCAGCGTCCAGAGGGAATCCTGCCAAGCGATTTCGAGACCGTGATTGCCTGCGTAGATCAGCTTGGGCAGCCCTACGCGCTGACGAATATCCTCGAGGGACCGACCGCTGATCACCGCCACCAAGGTCTCAGGACGACCAGCCAAGTTGGACAGCGTCTCCCGTACGCCTCCGGACAACATCGCCCGGTCGGGAGAAGGCACGATGGGGGTGAGGGTGCCGTCAAAGTCCAGCAGCAGCGCAAGCGGCCGCCCTTTGATGCGGCGACGGATTTGATCCGCACTCTCCAACACCGCGTGGCTGGTGACGCGGGACGCGAGAAGGTGTCGGGCGTATCGCAGGTGCTCGGTCATCCAACGGAAAATGTCGTGGTCCGCCACGTACGTGCGCAAGTGCTTCATCCGAGCCCGACGGTCCTCCGGGTCTAACTCGAGCGCCCGCTGGATGCGAGCGGCGAATCCCTTGGCGTCATGAGGGTTAATCGAGATCGCCCAGGGCAGTTCGTCCGCCGCCCCTGCCAACTCGCTGAGCACTAACACGCCCTGCTGATCCACCTGGCATGCCACAAACTCTTTAGCCACTAAGTTCATTCCATCCGCGAGCGAGCTCACGATGCACGCATCCGCCATCCGGTACAGGGCCGCCAAACCTTCTTGCGGCATGGCCTGCGGCAAATGGATGATCGGGCGCCAGCGCGGTGTGCCGTAGGCCGCATTAATGCGCGCAATCTCCTCCTCCACGCGCTGCTGAAGATCCCGGTAGCTCTTAATCTCGGTGCGGCTGGGTGCGGTCTTCTGAATGACAACCAGTCGCTCCCGATACCCCGGAGCGCTTTGGAACAGGACCTCCAACGCGTGCAACCGTTCCGGGATCCCTTTCGTGTAGTCCAGCCGGTCGACGCTCACGGCGATCAGGCGCCCGTCGAGGGCGAACTGGTCGCGCAGGCGCGCCATCCACCTTTCGCAGGCGGGCGAGCGCGCGGTGCGCTCCAGCGCTGCGGCGTCTACACTAATCGGAAACGCCTGGACGTGGGTGACGTAGCCGTTGTACTCCACGATGGATTCCTCGCGGTCCACCTGCGCGCCGAGCTCGCGCTCCGCACACTCGAGGAAGTGCTGGACATCGAGGGGATGCTGGAAACCCA